>ERZ773185.607-NODE-607-length-31539-cov-43.032937_pt1 | contig 31539 bp, 28 predicted proteins | sample MGYA00580531_ERZ773185 | MGnify/ENA primary metagenome ERZ773185 (study PRJEB29015, sample SAMEA2737799) | human gut metagenome | biome: human gut; feature: human-associated habitat; material: faeces | place: China | collected 2012 ...
CAAAGCAATTGAGCAGACTGTAAGGATTGAAGACATCAGGCGATGGCCAGCAGAAGTGATAGCCATCATAATGATCTTTGAGTTCCTGTATGGTCTCCTCCCTGCTCAGTTCCAGATGCTCGGCAAGAGCGTCGATGTCATCACTCATCTGTGTAAGCATTTCCTCTTTGGTGATGCCGCAGATGCCGGCATAAGGTTCGTCCATGCTCACATTTTTGATATTATTCAGCTCGCTGAAGATGCTGAGCTGTGAGAACTTCGTGATGCCCGTAAGGAAGACGAAACGGAGCATTGGCTCACAATCTTTCAAAGGACTGTAGAAATTGCGCATCGTATTGCGCAAAACATCGAGTTTTTCCTTCTCGTGAGCCACATCCAGCAGCGGTGCATCATATTCATCGATGAGCACCACCGCCTGCTTGCCTGTCTGTGCAGTAACTGATTTTATCAAGTTGAGCAAACGGACATTCGGGTCTGGTGAATCACAATCTACTCCAAACCTATCCTCATTTTCCTTTAATATATATAAGAGGTATCGATCCAGCTGTTCCTTCTCCATATGTTTGCCTCCAGCCAGGCTGAAGTGCAGCACGGGATAAGTATTCCACTCCTTCTCCAGCATCTCGATGGCAAGCCCCTCAAAGAGTTCCTTCTTACCCTCGAAATAACTCTTGAAAGTGGAAACCAGCAGCGACTTGCCGAAACGGCGTGGTCGGCTCAGGAAGAAATACGTTCCATCCGTATGTGTCATTCGATAGATGTATTCCGTCTTGTCCACATAGAACTTGTCCTCCTTGCGGATACGTTCAAATGTCTGAATTCCTATAGGATATAATTTTCTTGCCATAATCAAACGCTGTCTAATGAATTGCAAATATACATCAATTCTCCCAAACAACCAAGCATTTCCACGATTTTAACAAAAAAAACAATCCCGACCCAGAGATTCCTTTTTGAATCTCCGAGCCGGGATCTCTTATTCCTATCTACCAGCTTATCTTTCCGAAGCTTGGTATTCCGTTATTTATCCAGTGCCTGATATTTAGAATGCTGACTCTTGTACTCAGGAACGATTCGCTTCATCATACCCACGATTTTCATATCATCGAAGGTCTGGGCTATGCATGACAGTTCGTCCAGTTCCTTGCATACATCGGCATAATCATACTCACGCACCTTCGCAATCTTGATTTTCTTGTGGAAGGTAGGGAGCGTCACCTCCTTGTCGTTGAGCACCTCCTCGTACAGTTTCTCACCATCACGAAGACCGGTAAACTTGATTTCAATATTCTTAGCACCGCTCAACTTAATCATGCGCTTAGCCAAATCCACAATCTTCACAGGCTGTCCCATGTCGAACACGAAAATCTCACCGCCATTTCCCATTGTACCAGCCTCCAAAACCAGTTTGCAAGCCTCGGGTATCAACATGAAGAAGCGGATGATGTCGGGATGCGTCACCGTCACAGGACCGCCGTTTTTAATCTGCTCCTTGAAGAGCGGAATCACCGAACCATTACTACCCAGCACATTACCAAAACGAGTAGTAACAAACTGCGTCACAGCCTTCATTGGTATACCAGGGTTATCCAGACAAGCATCAGCATAAATCTTTCCCTCCTTGATAGCCTTGTCCAGACTCTGCACATAGATTTCGCAGATACGCTTCGAACAGCCCATCACGTTGGTAGGGTTCACCGCCTTATCGGTGGAAATCATCACAAACTTCCTCACGCCATACTTCACGCTCAAGTCGGCTATCACCCTCGTGCCATCCACATTGTTTTGGATGCTCTCGCTCGGATTGTCCTCCATCATCGGCACATGCTTGTAGGCTGCGGCGTGGAACACGTAGTCAGGCCTGTGTTCACGGAAGATTTCCTCCATTCTAGGCTTGTTCTGTATGCTCGCCATCAAGGTAAACGCCTTGATTTGCGAAAATTTCTTCGCCATCATCAGACGCACGTCATGCAATGGAGTCTCAGCCTGATCCACCAAGATGAGTTCATTCGGCTGATAGATGGCAATCTGTCTCACCATCTCACTACCAATGCTACCAGCTGCACCCGTTATCAGGATACGCTTACCAGACAGCAGATTACCCACAGCCTTCATATCAACCTCAATCTTCTCACGAGGCAGAAGATCCTCGATGTCCACTTCCTTAATTTGCGAATGCGAGAAGTTGGTCTTGCCATCCCATTCCTGCGCACCCGCCAACACGAAGAGTTTGATGTCGTTATCTACCAGGCTGTTAATCATCTCCGTATTCTTGCGCAGTTCCTCACTCTTCAAAGGAGAAACCAGCAAAGCATCAGCATTCTCCTTCTTCATTTCATCCACCAGATGCGCATCGTTGCGGAATATCTCCACGCCCATCATATACTTGCCCTTTCCATTCACAGTATCACTCACGAATCCCTTCAGGACAAATCGAGAAGGTTTGGTGCTGCGAATCATCTTCGCCAACCCCACGCCTCCACTGTGCGTACCATAAATAAACACACGTGTCGCCTTGCCCGTATGCATCGAGTCGTATAACATTTTTACAACCACACGCAAAGCCGTCATCATCAGTGTAGCGATGAGGAAGGTAAAGAACAGTTCACGTATACGCACTGGCTCCAACCATCTATCCACATGAACGTAATATCGGGCTATGGCAATGATAACGAAGCCGATGGCATTGGCAGATGCGATACGACTCAAATCCACAAACGAAGAGTAGCGGATGATAGCCTGGTAAGTGTGCATCAGCCGGATGCCTATCAGATAGGCTATGAGATAGACGCAGAGCGTACCCACCAACGGCCAGAAGTTATTTGTAAGCTCGCTGCCCCCATGATCCAAATAATAGCATAATACACCTGAAAACAAAAGGATCAGACAGTCGAGGATAAGCACACACCAGTATGGAAGGGCATTTTTAGTAAAATACCATTCTCTCAGTTTTGAAATAAAATTCATAAAGAGTTTCTCTAAGTCTCGTTGTTTTAGTACTCAATAGCTTCCTTGATGCACTCCACAATATAGCGCACATCATCATCGCTCACCATAGGACCGGCAGGCAGACACATACCAATCTTGAAGATAGCCTCGCTCACGCCATTCACATAGGCAGGAGCATCTAGATATACAGGCTGCTTGTGCATCGGTTTCCACACAGGGCGAGCCTCAATCTTCTTCGATAGCATGAACACACGCATCGCCTCCACGTTCTCGTTAGGCTGGCAGTCGGTAGTAGGCGAATCCACCACATGAATCACGCCAGCGGCACCACCCACGGCAGTCTTCACCACCTCCTTGTAAGCATTCTCCTGCCCCTTGACTTTCAGTTTATCATCCAGCACGATGGTGCAGAGCCAGAAGTTAGAATCATAGTCAGCATTAGGCGCCTCATGCAGTGTGATGCCCTCCACACCTTTCAACAGTTCCTTGTAGAGTTGCTGCACGTGCTTGTGGTGAGCAATATGGTCTTCGAGCACTGTCATCTGCCCTCTTCCGATACCAGCGCACACGTTGCTCATTCGGTAGTTGTAGCCGATGGCGGTATGTTGGTAGTAAGGATAGGAGTCGCGAGCCTGAGTAGCATACCACATCACCTGGGTCTTGCTCTCTGCATCATTGCAGATCAAAGCACCGCCTCCCGAGGTGGTAATCATCTTGTTGCCGTTGAAACTCAGCACGCCAAACTTACCGAAGGTGCCCAGCACCTGTCCTTTATAGCGTGATCCGAATCCCTCAGCGGCATCCTCCACCACAGGAATGCCATACTTGTCGGCTATCGCCATGATGCGGTCGCAGTCGTAGGGCATACCATAGAGAGCCACTGGCACGATTGCCTTCGGATACTTACCCGTCTTCTCCTTGCGGTCGATGATGGCTTTTTCCAACAGCTCAGGATCCATGTTCCATGTGTTTGGTTCCGAGTCGATGAATACAGGCGTAGCACCAAGATAAGTAATAGGATGAGAAGAAGCACAGAAAGTAAAACTCTGTACGCAAACCTCATCACCAGGACCTACACCGCAAGCCAGCAAACCCAAGTGAACAGCAGCAGTACCAGCGCTCAGCGCCACCACCTCCTTCTGCAAGTCTGTGCCGTTGCTATTCTTAGAAACGAAAGTTTTCAGGTCGTCCTCGAATCCGTTCACGTTAGGACCCAGCGGTACCACCCAGTTGGTATCGAAAGCCTCCTTCACGTATTTCTGTTCCATACCCTCCTCGCTCATGTGGGCGAGGCACAAGTAAATCGTTTTTCTTTCCTTATCCATTGTAATATCTTTTATATTGTTTCTCCAGCATATTTCATTTTCTTTCCCAGCACCGTACAGAATATCATCTGTATGTCCTTGCAGAAAGAATAATGCTCATAATAATACCTATTGATACGTACCTTGTCGGGGTAAATCCCCTGGTCGTTATACTCCACAGCGATGTCTTGCGCCGCACGATGGTCTCCCTCCAGTTGCCTCTTGGCTACATAATCTGAGATCATCTCGTCCTCCAGTCGGTATTTCAAGGTAGCGGGTCCCGTGATACCAGGACGGAGTTTAAGCACCACCCTGTCATCGCCCTTCAACTGGTCAGCGTAGCCTGGCACGTCTGGGCGAGGTCCCACGAAACTCATGTTACCAACCAGCACATCCCATAACTCGGGCAGTTCATCCAACTTATAGTGTCTCAACTTAGCCCCCAAAGGCGTGATGCGACTATCGCCTGCCACCGAAACCGACGAGCCACCGTGCTTCACCGTCATGGAGCGAAATTTATGGCAGGTGAACAGCTCACCATTCTTCCCCACCCTCTTCTGACAGAAGAACGCAGGACCACCTGGCATTTTCACACGAATCAATACTGCCACAACCAACAAGACAGGCCATAGCACCATCAGACCAACCAATGCCATCAGTCGGTCAAATATCCATTTCATAATCATATTTTCCTTTTTTAATATTTTCTAGGACAAAGACATGACCGGCATTTATCCGAAACCACCGAGCATTTCCTTGCTTGTAACTATTGTGGGAGATAGTCCACTCCATGAATAAAACTGTCAGAAAAAATAAAGAATCGCTTTCTTATCCTCACTTTCCAATAAGCCATAGACAGCAACCGTTCTTTATACTGTAGTAATTTCACCAAAGAGCACACCTCGAAAGATGTGTTTTTCCTTTTAGGTCTAATCTTATTTTCTGCAGCTTTCAATGCTTGTTCAAAAAGATAATCTCTAAGAGCAATATCAATTGCTAAATTATTTAGTTCACCTTTCTTCGCATACTCTAAACTGACAAATCGGCGAAAATATTTCAAAGAGAAAACTACTTTGAAACTCTCTGTAAAATAAGCTACTTTGTCAGTCGTGTCATTCACTTGAATGCTTGTCTTTACAACAATTTGATTAGTACGTGGTTCTACCTCGTATATTGGAGTATCAAAATGAAAGGTTAAATCGTGAAGTTCTTCTATTGGAATTGCTTCGCCATGATATTGGCAATAAAAATCTACTTTCACCCTATTGATAGTAATACCTTCGGAAGTAAAAGCAGGGAAAGACACCGCTTCTTCATCATCTTTCTTTACTTGAGCTTCCACGAACACATCGTCATTTCCATCTTTCAGTATGATTCGGGGATTGGGAAACTCTATTGTCATATCAATCCATGGAGCAGCCCGATGCCAGTCCCATCCATCTTGCAAATTCAGTGACTGTATCATGAATCTATCCAAGAGGAATTTCCAATGTTCTACAAGACTTCCATCCCATTTAAACTTTCCCCTATCAACATCCACGAATGGCATCACAAACAAATAGACAACATCATAAATCCAAAGGATACCAGTACAATAGGGGCCATCCTCTTCTTTATTGAAACAAATATCCAGTGCAGGTTGTTTATAAAACAAATTTTCTTTCGAACTACCCAAAATAATGCTAGGTAAGACATCAGAAGACCAAATTTCCTCAGAACGCAACCACTTGATGGTATTTGTAAAATGACAAAGCCTGTCTGTTGGCATCAAATCTATCACCATTTTAGCCAAAGCCTTATATATACCCTCGTTCGTGACGTTAGCCTTATGACTCAAACGATATCCAAAAGGCTTGTCGATATTAATATGGAGGGCTTCAATTGGTTCTTTTTTCAGATAGAGCACAGCATCCCCATTCTCATCAGGATGCAACGCAAAGTTATCTCCAATCACATGAGGAGATTTTGTCGAATTTTTCCGGGCAATACGGAAAATACATCTTCTTACATCCATCAAATGCAAGAAGTTATCCTCTATTGCATTTAACTTATGATTACAATCATCGCACTCTTCGTAACATACGAGCAATTTATTACCCAATGAGTCTTGGATGGCATGAGCAATATCCTTGTATTTTTCAGGATCTGTACAACCGCAAAATCTGCATTTTCTCTTACTTTTATCAACTTCGCCCACAGCGACCTTTATTCCATCAAAGCCATAGCCATATACATCAAAATTTCGTTCAATATCAAAGTAATTATGAAAATGTTGATTATGATACATAGTTATCTCAACATATGAAGTCAACGAGATTCTGAGTTCATCTATAGCCAATCTCCTATCGCTCCATTTTGCCTTGTCCGAATCGAAGACAAAGAATCGTTCATTTTCTGCCAGACCGTTAGCACTGATAAACATCGTTAGCTTACATATCTCACGATGGTTTGCATCATATTTGCTTTGCAACACATGCAGTGCCTCCCTTGTTTTCTGAGTATTGAGGAGTACCACGCCACAAGAATTGACAAAGCGTTCAATCTCGCAATCATGAGTTAGAGTTCTCCTGATGTCATCAATAAATGACTCCTGCTCATCCTTATCAGAAAAGAAAGGATTAAGTCTTGCGTTCCGAGAATATATGTAGAGTCTGAATGTTTCCATGACTTATTTTTTAACTATTTGAATGCATAACTTATCTAGAGCTATTAAATGACTACTTAATCTCAGACTACTCCTCTTTTCATTGCCTCCAAATTTAAAACAGCCTTAACTTTCATTGGCATATACTTTCTAAATGGGAATAAGATATAAACCCAAAAGGATAACCACCATTTATATTTAACCTGTAAATCACAATATGCTTTACGGAACTTAAATGTATCTATTAAAAATGGCTGGATATTTGAATGCTCAGTAATTGACCGAGAACCATCACTAACAAATTTCAGATTATTTTGTTCCAAGTAATACTGATTCATTGAATAAAACAAGCCGTAATACGGATAAGTATTACCAAGGCATTCTGGTACAATTCTGATATATTCATAGAAACAATATCCATACTTTACTTTATTTATTGAAAAGCCAACTAATTCTTGCGTATCTTTTTTAAAAATACCCCAATATTCATAGCCTCCCTCTCTTTGTTCTCTGTTCAATCTAGAAACGAATTCATCCTCTGTCATTTGAGATGCCTTTACAGCATAATGAGCATGGGCTCTATTTTCTACATCAAGCCCATTTTTCAGCATAATTTCAGAGTTTATCAACAGAAAATCATAAGTACGCAAAGATTTCTTCACTTGATTTCTTTTCTTGGAGCTAAGTTCTTCCAACCCTCCAAAAGAATCCTTTATTACATACCAAAATGAAGAAGGCTCTAACTTGTCAAAATTGTAGGTATTTCTAACAAACCAGCCGCCCTTGCGTAAAAGCTTACGCATTTCTTGGGACTCAAGAGGTATAGAACTTACAATATTAGAAGGCACCCAATAGCCTTCTTCTGTCATCTTTAACATAATCATTTTATTTATAAGAAAGAACGATAAGGAAACAAATGAGGTATTGCAGATTGATTTAAAAAAGCAGTATGCATTAAATACACAAAGCCAAATATAAGCAACAGCAACAATACAACAGTATTTGTCTTATTATAAACTTGGTTATTAAATATAATTGAAGCAATGAGAGGGATACCAAAATTTGTATAATATACAATTCGTCCCAATTCAGGTACCATTGGACTTGAAAAAGCTAACCCTATGGAACAAGCGATCAAAAACAAACCTATTGTATAAAACTTTTTCTCGCCCTCATCTACTATAAAATTCCGACAATATCCACCCATACATAAGATAGGCAAATATTCAAATGCTTCTATCGAGAAAGAAAGGGAAGCGATTTGCAATCCAGCATGCCTACTTCCCAACAATGGAACAATAATTTTCACAATTAATATAAAAAAGAGAGGCATCATCAATATTGTAATAAATGATATCTCTTTCCAATAATCATAGCTCTTGGCTGAATATTTAAATAAAAGCACAACCAAGAGAAACAAAGCAGAAGAATGAATTAACGCAGCAATGAACAACAGCATAAAATAGCGTTTCATGTCATCCGTCAGAAAATAGTATAAGGCTAGTAAAGCTATTGGCAGAGCAAAAAAAATACGGATTAATCCTGCATACATAATTAAAAAGTACCAATTTGTCCACAAAAAGAAAAAGCATATTATAGGCTCACAATAAACACTCATTTTTTTCAACATCAACCCCCATAAGCAAAATGTCAAGAAGGACAGCAATACTTGATATTGGAAAAATGAGGATACAAATAATTTACATAATACAAATTGAAATAGCAAATACCCTTTTTCCATATTTGCCGATGTCAAATATTCAAGTAATCCCAACGTGCACGCCCTATCAAAATGATATTCATATTGGCTATCATCAATACCCATATGATTTCGAAACGCCATTATAAGGCTAAGTAAGATGAAAGCTCCATAATATAAGTTTTTTACTTCGCCTCTAGAAGAAATACTTAATAAGACAATAGATGCATAAAACACCAGATTATATGTCCAATAAGTAATTAAATAATCAGCGGGTAAAAAAAGCGAACCAAAGAATGATAAAATAACGTATATGATAATTATATAGGATTTCGACAACATCTTATTGGCTATTTTAAAAAATATCTAGAACCATTCAGGATGCATTCTTTCCAAAACATTTTTCTTTTCTAAAGAAGGCATTCCTACAGTCGGACAATTAAAAGCTATTAATTTATCTATAAACTTATCTGTGGTGCCTATTTGCTTGGCAGGAATGCCCCCCCATATCGTACCGGAGGGAACATTTTTTGTGACCACAGAATTGGCTGCAATAATAACATTGTCCCCAATCGTTACACCTTTCATAATAATGGAACGCATACCAATCATCACATTATTACCAATTACAATAGGGGCAAACAAATCGTATTTTTTCCATTCTGGATTCATACCAGCCGCCACCCAATTACCTCCTTCATGCGTCAATAACTTTACATCTCGATTAATCATTACATGATTACCAATGGTAACAAGCCACGGCTCTGTACCCAATAATTTTGCAGGGTCACCATAAAGATTACAATTCTCTCCGACTTTGGCACCTAGCTTTCTAGCTATAATTGCCTTGTCGTCTAAGATTTGTACATAATAAGTCCTAACTAACTTTTTATAAATTCTCTTGAGTAAGAATAGAAACTTCATTTTATTTTTTTATTAAAGAAAATACCAATTGTTTATAATATCTAAATTCAGCTGTTTTATAAGTCATTGCAACATAAAATAAAACACCTATAACTAAAGACAGAAAAACAGAACATATTAAAGCTATATAGTCATTGCCAATATGTAGTATCGGCAATAGTAATGCTTTTATAATCCACGCTGTTAAGGAAACAAATAATATTCCAAACACATAGGATTTCACATAAAACACAGGAGATTCTTTCAACGAATGCTTACAAACTATATATGGAAAATACCAAGCATTAGTCAATAATTGACTAATAGTCGTAGCTAATAATATACCCATAAGTCCATACTGTTTACCAAGAACAACAGATAGTATCAAATTAAGAACTGCAGATACCAATGGCATGACTTTAAAATACTTAAACAATCCATCAGCTGCTACGAAAATTTCAGCAGCTTGACGCACCCCACTTATACAATAATTCATAATTATGATAATTTCTACTACAAATGGTAACACGTATGTTTCTCCGACCCATATTTTAAGAAAATCTTCAATAGAAGTGACAAAAAACAATGCAATAAAAGCATATATTGTTAGAAACAAGTAGTTTATTCTTTTAAACAGAGCTATTCTATCTTTTACATTGCCACTTACGCAAGCATTCCCGACACCAGCTTGCACAGCATTCATTATCATAACTGTGCTAGTCAAGCAAATTTGCATTATCAAAGTATAATTCGAATACACACCTACCAAGATTGTACTTACCAAAATTGAGATTAATATATTATCTGTACAATCTATCAAAGCCCAAGAAACCCTTATAGAGAAATTAGAAAATGCGTTTTTAAAAATACTTTTCTTTTCATTTTTTGGCAATGGCATTCCCTGTTTGCAGATAAAAGGGAACAAATTCTTAGCCTTTAGATAAATATAATAATTCTGAGCTACCTGTACTATAATCTCCACAATCAAATATAAGATAAAAGAATGAAATCCTATCAACAATACTGTTTCTACAACAGTCTTTATAACAGAGAAAACAATCTTACTATTAGTTATAATATGATTTTTCTGATAAGCACTAATTAGAGATGTATATTGAGCAAAGAAATAGGAGCTTGTTGAGCTAATCAAATATAACAAATATATCAAAGAAACATGAGAAACATTCGGTATATCAGTTAAGATATGATTCAAAAAAGGCAAAATACATAAACCTGCAAAAAATATGAATAAGCCTATGAATCTATAAATCTGCTTGAAAAAAGTAACTAAAGACGCTATCTTATCGTGATTATTTTCAGCAATAGGCTTATACATATCATAGATGATAGCAGTGCCAATACCTAATTCTGACAATGCTAAAATAGATAACACATTTGAAAATACTCCATTGATACCCAAATATTCCTTTCCCAAAGTGTATATAAATACTGTTCTAAGGGCAAACTTTAAAACGATATTTACAATTTGAAAAAAAGCAGCCGAAATGATATTCTTTTCGGCGTTTTTTGTACGAGATGACATATGTATTATTTCTTGCAAATTAAAGACAAACTAAAGTCCATCCATTTCTTGCCTATTTCTTCCAGCGAATGAGTTTGGTTTATTTTGGACGCCTCTTTACCCATTTTTTCCTTTTCTTTTGGATGTTCTATCAAAAAAGAAATGGTATCAGCCAATTGCGTTTCATCACCTATCGGAGTGAGTAAACCATTCTTACCAGACTGTATCAAAGCCTTAGGACCTCCTCCTCCGCAATCCGTAGAAACCACAGGAAATCCCATACCCATTGCTTCCATCAAGGCATTTGGCATTCCTTCAAAATCAGACGACATTACATAAATATCTGAATCTTGAATTGCTTGATGAACATTAAGACAAAATCCCTCAAAAAAAACTTTATCTTGAATTTTCAAATCCTCCGATAGTTTAGTCAAAGAGTTCAATTCTTCACCTTGACCATAAATATGCAATTCATAATCAGGATGCTTAAGATGTAACTTAGAAAAGGACTTCAACAGTAATGGATAATTCTTTTGAGGCATCAATCTACCAACAGCAACAATGCGTTTCTTAGGTAAAGAATTACGTAAAGGCAATTCACCACAAATAGGATTAGGAATAACTATCGACTTAGACTGAATTCCAGCTGAATAAAAGTTTTTCTCTTCTTCAGTTTGAAAAACAAAACCATCTCCTCGCCAATAGAGAAGCTTGCGCAACAACCTAGACTTCTTAGAAAGTCGATCATGGCGTGGATCGTTCATTTCTGAGACTATAACCTTGCTATGACAACAGAAACGAGCTAAACAAAGAATCCAATTGGCATATATTCCCATCCCAATAAGCACATCGATATCATACTTTTTAGCATATTTTATGACCTGCCAAGCATCTAACAATAGATTATTTTTCAGGATCTCTAGCCTAGTAACCAGATTGGTCAAAGGATATTCGCCTGCACGTTTCCTCTCGCTAAACAAGAAGAGATGATTTCCGTCAATATCTGCCAAAGATTTTGCTAAATTGACAGTTTGTCTTTCTGCCCCACCACTAGTAATTGCATTGATTACAAAAGCTATTTTCATATTCTTTATCCTTTACAAATTACTTCCAACTGATTAATTTTATCTTGCAATCGCATATTTTTCAAAGCAAACTCTTTAGCTTCTCTCCCTAAGGTAACCACATATTCAGGATGAGAAAGATAATATTCTATCCAATAAGCCAACTCACCTACTGTAGAGCCAACATGTCCACCCAAGAATTTGGGAACCTCACCCACATGTGTGCTGATAAAAGGCTTACCAGCCGCTAAACCTTCAACTATACTTATAGGGAAATATTCATGCAAACTAGAAAGTATCGTTGCATATGATTCTTTTATCAATGATACAGTTTCCACTCTAGGGACAGCCGTCAACACATGAATCTTATTTTTCTTTTCGCCTCCAAAAGCATTCAAATAATCTACTATTTTACGATAGAATTTATTGCCAGAAGACCCTATCAAAACTAATTCAGCATCTCCACTATCTGCCTGCAAAAAAGACTTTACGGAAAGTAGATGATTTTTACACCCATCATAATTTGCCACTTGTATAAAGTAGGGCTTGCTAATACCATATTTATCAAGTATTCCACAATCTTCATTTTCTTCAAAGAATACAGAATCACAACTATTCGCTATGGCATAATTATGTAAATATCCCTTTGCTTTAAAATAAGAAAAGCTGCTATCATTGGAAAAGAGGTGGATAGCTGCGTCATACTTTTTGATATACTTCCAATTACGTTTAAAATAGAGATTCCACCAGTTTACAAGTATAGCCTCTTTCATGAAAGTACGAAAAGAATCTATTCTAAGCAAATCAATAGAAGAACCTCTCATTCCATGCATATACAATATCTTTCTAGCCTTAATCTTATCGAGAATTGGAAACATCCATTCCGCTGAATAAGACTGAGCACATACTGAAATGACAGTATCCCAAGAATGTCCTAATATAAACTTTTGAAAAAGAGATTTATCACCAAAGTTAAATTTAAAAATGCTAGTTTGCTTTACACGAAATATCTTAACATCGTTATATTCTTCCTCTATTGGAGTATTGGGTTCCATTCGAGTCAAGACAGAAACTTGATGCCCCTTCTTAACCAACCCTTCAGCCATATACTTCGTAACCGACTGTACACCACCGGAACTTGGCCAATAATTCTTTACTGCAATCAATATATTCATTGTATGTTATGCTTTAATCTGATTAACTTTAGAAAATACACGCTCAAAGATTTCTTTCCAAGAAAACACTTGTCGTGCCTTTTCACGCATCTTTTCTGGGTAAGACATATCTTCCTTGATTCCGTCATAGAAAGAAATGACTTTTTTAAAATCTATTAAGTCTTCATTATCTTCAAGCTGTAAGATATATGGATAATCTGAATCTATCTTAACTTCATTACCTGTATATAAATAACAAATGCCTCTTGCAAAATATTCCTTGGTTTTCAATCCTGTATCTTTCTTTTCAATACGGTGCTGAGCTAAAGGTCCTAAGGCAATGTTACATTTATCAAATATGGCATCCAATTTTTTTCCATGCTGTCTACCATAACAAATTATATAATCACCTAAACCAACTTTTTCTATCAATTTTTTATCTTTAGATAAAATATCACCGACCAAGTGGAGTTTAATATTTCGAATCACATGATGATTATAATATTCCCTTAAACTCTTAATTATTCTATCAGTTCCATGATATACAGAATCACACCCCACCATAAGTAAATTCAATTCATCTTTATTACCAAGATAAGAATGCTTTTTGTAGTTATCTACATTGATTCCCATACCAAACTCTACACAAGGAATGCTATAAAAATCATCCAGCACACCTTCTGTTAACATCAAGTCTACAACCGTTTTTAAGTCATTTTGATGTTTTCTTAATGATTTAGAAATCATCATATAACTAGCCTTCTTGACATTCCCAAAATCCATATTTGGATAATAACTCAAAGACTCCATCATAACAAAAGCTCCTTGAGATTTCATCTCTTGAAGCATTTTGAAATAAGAGCGATTAATACAATTGATTCTTAGCAAAAAATAATCAAAGGTGTTTTCTCTCAAATACTTTCGGGCTATTCCAGTCAAATACTCTCTTCTGAAAGCAGCCAAGAAATATGAGTTTCGACAAAAATACTTATGAAATGCCACTTGCCTATCTTCATTATCATATATAGCAACCCCATTATCAAGATATGCCGTATATGTTACTTCAAAACCAAAACTTCTTAATGTCTCGATCTCAGCCATGACCTTTGGAGTGGTACCTACCTCAGGATGTTCTTTATAATAGTTTATCCACAAAAAGATTCTTTTCATCTCTAAATAATTATTTATTTTGGATATTCAATTCTTGAATATATTTATCTACAACGATCTTTCTACTAAATTTTCCTTCTACTTTTTTACGCCCGTTCAAACCCAACTCTTTCTTTTCTTCATAAGACATTGATAAGAATTTCTCAATCTTATTGATTAAATCCTGGGTATCTTGTTGTCTTATCACAAAGCCATTAATACCATCATCTACTATTTCCTTGCAACCACTGCGGTTGGTTGTTATAATAGGTCGGCTACAAGCCAAACTCTCTAATAGTACATTAGAAAGTCCCTCAGGATAATATGTTGGATGTATGGTACAATGAGATATTTGATGCATCTCTCTCACATCTCTTATACAACCATGATACACTATAATGCCTTCTTCATGTAGTTTTGAAAGTTCATCCTTGTAGTCTTCTTCGCAATAACCACATACATGAAATTGGGTGTTAGGATATTTTTTTCTTATATACTTTGCAGCATTCAAATATTGTTCTATCCCCTTCTGTTTCATAATTCTAGAGATGAAAGAAAAGATTACTACATGATCATTTGGATAATCCAAGGGCTTGAAATGTTCAAGATTTACCCCAGAACCAGGAAGTAAATCGTATTGTCCTTTATGAACAATATTTCTTGATAACATAAAATTACAATTGGCTTCATTCTGAAAAAAAACTTTTTGTGCCGAATGTATGCCTAAGCTGTAAAGAAAAACAGATATTGTTTGAAGTTTACCACCATTCTCTACAGCAGTACCCAATCCTGTTATATTTACAACGTAAGGTACTCTAAGTAATCTACATGCCATTCCACCATAAGCGTTAGGCTTTATCGTATACGTAAAGACGATATCTGGTTTTATTTCCCTTAAAAGTTTTAAGTACCTAAAAAATAACTTAATATCATTTATTGGATTTACGCCTCTTCTATTAAAAGAAATTATCTTCAATTTGCAGCCCAGCCTTATCAAATCATCTTGATATGGACCTTTAGGAACAGAAGCATATACATCATGATGCTTCATCAATTCTTCTAGAAGCTCTTTTCTAAATTGATAAAGACCTTCATCATCATTGGCTAGTATTAATACTTTCATACTATTTCAGAACTATAATACCACTATTTATAAATTTTGTTACATCAAAGTATCGATGAGCATAGAATGTATCATTCCAAACAAATGGTTCCTCCTCAAAACCTGGATAATAAATACCACACTTATACCCCAAATTAGGATGATTTACAAACATCATTTTCTTACCAGGCAGTTCCAATTCATCAAATTTTTTCAAATCATCAAAAGTTGCCCCATTCTGTTGACTAAACTTGAAAATCAAATTTTTCCAATTAATTCTTTGTACACGCCTAGTCCATTTGTCCAATACCTCTTGTTCTGTTCGATAATGAACAAAAACAATTTCTATATCTCCCAATTTACCAATAATATTATCAGCATTCCCATTGTTTATAATCTCCTCACGATGCATTGCCTGCGAAAGAGAGATTAGTTGCAAAGGTTTGCTTAAATATTCTCTTAGATTGGCGACAAAACGCAAAAAGTCCACAGGAAAGATATACCCCCCCACAGTCGGGCTATTCTTTCTTAATCCATACTCTTCATAAGTCAATCCTCCCCAACAATTATTAGATATAATCGTAAAATCCAAATTTGTCAATTGTCTTTTTTTAAAAGAGAACGGATTTTGGTTGTTTTCAAATGCAGTTTATGCCAAATACGTTGGCTTAATGTTGGATTAAACATAATTAACTAACTATTGTTATATTTAAATATATTCTAAAAATTGCCTCACCACTCGGGCTAATGATTGGTGAGGACTTAGGATGTTATCTCATCGTCAACGACGAGGGAAACTTCTGCAGTGCGCTCTCACGAACTCCCAATGGCCCAATCGGAAACGCCAATAGGCACGCACATACACTGGTTTTCCACAACAACACAGGACTGTTTCATAGTTTAGAGGCAGAGCACTCTTCTAACAGTTCTAAAAAGAAGAGTGATGCCTATTCATTAAATGTTTCATAATTTTTAATTATAAAATATAATATTTAAATATCTAGGCACCATAGATGACGCCAAAACTAAACTTGTGGATGATTATGCAACATCCACACTGCAAGCACCTTCTCGCTATTTATAAATTAATCTTGCAATACCCCTTGTACCACTCGGCAAATGCCCTAAGTCCTGTCCTCAACGACGTATTAGGTCTATACCCGAAATCTTCCTCTAATGGTGTAGTATCAGCATAAGTGACAGGCACATCGCCTGGCTGCATTGGCACCAGTTCCTTATGTGCCTCGAAGTCATAATCTTCAGGCAATACACCGGCACGCACCAACTCCTCTTGCAGGATCGTGACGAAATCCAGAAGATTCTCTGGGTGACTATTGCCTATATTATATATCTTGTATGGAGGGATAGGCAAGCCATCCTCGCCATTCTGTTTCTCTGGGGCATGCTGCATCACTCTTACGATACCCTCAACTATATCATCTATGTAAGTGAAATCACGCTTGCAATTACCATAATTGAAAATCTTGATGGTTTCACCTTTTACCAGTTTATTGGTAAAACCGAAATATGCCATATCAGGACGACCAGCAGGACCATAAACTGTAAAGAAACGTAAACCTGTGCTCGGAATATTATAAAGCTTAGAGTAAGCATGAGCCATCAACTCGTTACTCTTCTTGGTTGCAGCATAAAGACTAACTGGATTATCTACCTTATCATCAGTAGAATAAGGAACTTTTTTGTTAGTGCCATAAACAGATGAAGAAGAAGCATAAACCAGATGCTCTACCTCGTGATGGCGGCAAGCCTCCAGGATGTTATAGAATCCTATGAGATTGCTCTGAATATAAGCATCAGGATTCGTAATACTATAACGTACGCCTGCCTGAGCTGCTAGATTCACCACTACAGAAATCTTGTTTTTTGAGAAGATTTCCTCTACAGCTTCCTTGTTGGCAATAGAGTCATGAACGAATGTCCAATCCTTACCTAAAGCTTCAATCTCCTTCAATCGCTCATACTTGATGTTCACATCATAATAATCCGTAATGCTATCAATACCGATTACCTTGACGTTCTTAGCATCATTAAAAAGGCGCTTTACAAGATTGCTGCCGATGAATCCTGCCGCACCTGTCACCAAGATGGTCTTACCATCTAGACTAATATTATAATCTACCATAACTAGTCTCTTCTAAATATATCTCGTGTATATACCTTATCTTTTACATCATCCAAACAAGCATCATAGCGGTTGGCAATGATGGCTTGGCTCTGTGCCTTGAATGCTGCCATATCATTTACCACCTTGCTACCAAAGAAGGTACTGCCATCTTCCAAAGTTGGCTCGTAGATGATTACCTCAGCACCCTTTGCCTTGATTCGCTTCATAATACCCTGGATGGCAGACTGGCGGAAGTTATCGCTGTTACTCTTCATCGTCAGGCGATAAACTCCTATCACACAGTTGTGCTCCTTGCTTGCATCATAGCTACTATTCTCATTATAGTAACCAGCCTTTCTGAGCACGGCATCTGCAATATAATCCTTGCGAGTACGATTACTCTCAACAATTGCCTCTATCAGATTCTCTGGGACATCGGCATAGTTTGCCAGAAGCTGCTTGGTATCCTTTGGGAGACAGTAACCACCATACCCGAAACTTGGATTATTGTAATGGGTTCCGATACGTGGGTCTAGACCTATGCCATCAATGATTGCCTTGGTATCCAAGCCCTTGACTTCTGCGTATGTATCCAACTCATTGAAGTAACTTACTCTTAGGGCAAGATAGGTGTTGGCGAAGAGCTTGACGGCCTCTGCTTCCTTCATGCCCATAAACAAACAAGGGATGCCCTTGTTTTCTAATGTTGAATGTTGAGTGTTAAGTGTTGAATTGCCTACGGACTGTGATGCGATAGCGCCTTCAACAAGAAGTTGAGAGAAGGTCTTGGCAGCTTCCTTCATCATTTCGACATTGGTTACAGTCTTGATTGCCTCGTTTTCTTCTGCGAACTCAGGGCGCTCTATCAGCTTAGGATAACCTACTATGATGCGGCTTGGATAGAGATTATCATAGAGTGCCTTGCTCTCTCGGAGAAACTCCGGGGAGAAAAGGAGATTGAATTGCTTCACTCCCTTCTTAGCATACTTCTGATATAGGCTTCGAGTGTAACCTACTGGGATGGTACTCTTGATTACCATCACTGCATCGGGATTCACTTCCAGAACCAAGTCGATAACTTCTTCTACATGAGTGGTGTCGAAGAAGTTCTTAACGGGGTCGTAGTTTGTTGGTGCTGCAATGACTACGAAGTCTGCATTTTTATAAGCTGACTTGCCGTCCAAGGTTGCTGTGAGATGCAGAGGTTTCTCTGCTAGATATTTTTCGATATACTCATCTTGTATCGGTGATATATGATGATTCAGTTTATCTACTTTCTCGGGAATTACATCTACTGCTGTTACCTCATGATGTTGGGATAAAAGCGTAGCAATACTGAGTCCTACGTAACCGGTTCCGGCTACGGCAATTTTTAATTGACTAAAATTACGCATTGTTTTAAGTTCTTGAATTATAAGCATCCTGAGCCTTGGTTGGAATTACTTTTTGCCGAGAGCTACAGGATGCGTTGTGGGTGATTATGTAGCGCCCACACTACTAAGCTACTTCTCGTTTTATATATTTTTTCGTTATTTCTAACAATATAATTGTTTCGTATCGGAAATGAAGGACATAGAGTCCCTGCCAGATAAGAATAGCTTTTAGGGTATTCTTACCTGAATATTGATTGAGTAAAACTAATTTGAATTTGATATTATAAGAGTTTTTTCGACTCCCCTGTCCCCCTCTTGCGAAGAGGGGGTCCTTATCCCACTCCCAAGCCCTCGCCCTTTGCATAAGGGCAAGGGATGTAGCTGGCGACGCTATAGCTCTGCCAGAGTTTTGGTCAGCCAGCGGAGCCTGTGCCCTAAAGGGCTGGCTGAGAGTGCTTACGCAATAAAATTGCGATTGTTTGACGCCTGACGGAAGACTTTATTCTGGTTGTTCTTGCAGATATTTCTCTATCCAAGGCTTTAACTCTGGAATATCACATTCTATTGTATCCCAAAGACTTTCCGGATCTACAGTATAATAGCCATGAACTAATACATGACGCATCTTTTCTATAACACGCCAATCAACTTCCGGATGACTAGCCCTAAATTCCTTTGTCAGCATATAGACAGCCTCTCCTATTACCTCAACAAACTTCGTAAAGCCGTAAAAAACAAGCTTGCTGTTTTTAACGTCTTCTAAAGTATATTGAGATTTATACTCTTGAATTTCATTGATGGCTTCAAGAATATGTTCTAATCTGCCTCTATCTTTAACTTTTTCTCTCATAAATCAAGAACTTGTCGTTATTTACTGAGTCTAACGCAAAAGGTAAGAGGCGACTGGCTTCTACCATATCTACCTTACGATGAAGTAAATCTTCTAAATTGAGCATCATGGCAGCAATCTTCATCAATGATACTCGGGAGTTCTGGCGATCATACTCTACAAGAATATCGACATCACTATCCATACTCTCTTCGCCTCTTGAGCATGAACCAAAGAGCCAAGCCTTCTTGATGGGTTGGCTTCCAAAGAATTGCTGAATCTTTGGAATCATATTTTCAACATTCTTACTAATCATAATCGAGTACATTTTTATTGTTTACATGCTGCAAATATAAGGGAAATATCTGAAATAGCCAAGAAAATTCCGGATTTTAACAAATCGGAAGGATTATCGATGTCCCACAGATTTCACGGATTTACACAGATTTTTTGACCTATTCGGTCAGATTTTCACAGACTTTTACGATCACTTCTTCTTGTTTGTATGTTTGGGTGGGTGTGAAGGGGGTGTATAAGAACTTTTGTATATACAACGTGCGCAAAAGATAAAGAGAAAGGGTATCAGATAGTTATGCCTTCTTTTTAACACTCTTTTCACGCTAAAGTTCATATACCCCCTTCACACTTCACACTTTGTTTGCTAATCTAAAAATCGCTCATTTCGGCGACAATGGTTCCAGCAACCCGTCAATCAGACGAAGCAGCTCGTCTCTGTGAGCCTCGCCAACCAACGACTCCATCCAACGTATCGCGCCCCAGTAGTCGTCGATGGAAACATCACGGTCCATCGCCTCCAGACTCTTGGTGTACGCATCAGACAGCCGGAACTCCTTGCGGATGGCTGACTTGGTGGAAGCCCAATGCTTCTCCTCCTCAGTAAGACCACCCTCAAAACGGTCTTCCTTCAGTTCTTCACGCATAGCCCAGAACACGTTGTGGACTAAAAGATTAAAACACTTGTGGACAGAAATCATGCCCGTCTGTAGTCGTAGGAATCCTTGATTCCCATGACTTCACTTTTGATTTTTTTGAAAAACATTTTAAATAAATTTATGTTATGTTCCAAAATCGGAACTTTTTGATTTCAATGCCAAATTTTATGCTTAGCTTTGCAGCGGAATCTATATGATTCAATTTTAAAACAACTTATAATCATTTGCTTAAAAATGACAAAAACAGAACAAGAACAAAGACAAGAAATGGTATTACCATCTTTCTTCTATGCTATCGCCTCCAGCGAAAGCAGACAACTCATCAGTCTTGATGAACTGCAGCGAATCATCACCCTCGACGCCATGACCCAGGCGCGTACCGAAGACTACCGCAAGAACATGCGCATCAGCAGCGAGCTCGCTCATCAAACCAAGGTGATGATGCCAGGCATCACTACCTCCGTGCTCATGGACGGACGGGGCAAGGAACTGCGCAACGTGGTGAAGACCACCCAGATGATTGCCGTGGACATCGACAAGATTCCTGCAGAAAAGATGAAGGAGGTCGTACAGAAGGCGGACGCCGACCCTCATACCATGATGAGGTTCATCACCGTGAGCCAACGGGGCCTGCGCATCATCTCCAGATACCTGCCCATAGATGACGACGAGGTGACCGCACTGGAACTTTTCGATGTGATCATACGCAAGGCGATGAGCTATTACAGTAAGTTGCTAGGCGTGCCTGCCGACGAGCAATGCGTAGACATCACCCGGATGTGCGGACTCGCCCACGACCCTACCGCCTACTTTCATTGGGACGCAGAGCCTTTCGGCCTGGACACCCACGACCTGAAGGCGCTCTACACCAAGAAGGCCAACGAGGCGAAATATGCCAAACGTGCCAGCAAGCGCAAGCGAAACAGCCAGAAGATGGTGGCACTGGGCAAGGGGGTTCCCTCGATGGACGAGGCAGCGCAGCACATACTGAACCTACTCGACACGTGGGGCTACAAGTTTGAGAGCGGTGCCCACAACGAGTATGTGCTCCACTTCGGCAAGGTGTGCGTGCGCTATGGCATAGACAAGGAAGAGGCAATGACCTACGCCAAGAGCAACTTCAGCTCCGACTATCCCGATGCTGACAGCGTGATGAAATCATGCTACAAGCACACCGAGGAACTAGGCACCTGGCACTTCTACCGCAAAGGCGAGGGCTTCTCGGGTAAGCCGACAGTCAAGGTAATCAAGCAGTGGCTCTCGATGAGATACGAGTTTCACCACAATGAGGTGACGGGATTTCACGAGGTGCTGAGCCGCGATATAATCAAAGGCAAATACCATAAGTGGACCCGCATCGACGACAACATAGAGAACACCATCTGGACCCAGATGGACGAGATGGGACTCGAAGTGACCGCCATCAAGCTGCACGCCATCATCAACAGCGACTTCAGCGAGCCTTGGGATCCCTTCGACGAATATCTCAGGAGTCTGCCCAAATGGGACGGAAAGACCGACTACATCAACGAGCTTGCCAACCGGGTAACCATCAACTATTGCCCTGGCTACCACCACTCGCAGGAAGAGTTCAGATACTTCTTCAAGAAATGGCTCGTATCGATGGTGGTGGCATGGGTATCACCAAGAGTGGTGAGCCAGACCATCCTGATATTCATCGGGAGGGGTGGCATCAACAAAACCACATTCTTCTATTATATCCTGCCACCATGCCTGCGCCAGTACTTCATCAACGAGTCAACCGCCAACTATACCGACAAGGACTTCATGGAGGCTTTCTCAAGCAAGGCACTAATATGCCTCGACGAGCTGGAGTCTACCTTCGGCAAGGGGCTGAGCGCCCTCAAGAGCAACGTCACCAAGCTGGTGTTCTCCATCCGCCGCCCCTACGACAAGTATCGTTCGGAACTGCTGCACCGTGGTGCCCTCTGCGGCACCAGCAACAGCATACAGATCATCACTGACGAGGAGAACCGCCGCTACTCACCATGGTTCGTAGACAATATCGAGAGCCCTAGGGAGACACCCATCGACTACCAGCACGTCTATTCCCAGGCTGTAGCTCTGGGACAAGAGGTAACTAATCGGGTGAAGAACCAGGAAGAGGGATGGGTATACTGGCTCACCACCGTCGACATAGACGTGATGAGGGAGCACAACGGCATGTTCATGGTTTCCAACTTCATGGAAGACCAGATACTGCGCTTCTACAAGGTGCCGAAATCAGACACCGACCCCCAATATGTAAAGTTCCGCTATTCATCGGAAATCATGGAGCGCATAGGCGGAAGTCCTGCCCTGAGCCGCAACATGAGTCACCAGAATCTGAGTGCCGTGATGCAGCGACTGGGCTTCAAGAAGGTACACCGCGCCAAAGGTAACGGATGGCTCGTGATAGAGAAGAATCCGGGAGAAATCAACACCGAGGCGATCTGCAGCCCAAACGAATGCGCAGAAACGTACTTGAAACCGTACAGAACCATAGCTACGGATAGCCAGAATGGTTCTGACCAACAATAAGCAGCATTCTGGCAAGTGCTAACCAGCATTGCCAGCAACGCTAAGTATCATCAAGAGAAACGCTAAGTATTATTACCGCGATTCATAAAAGTCAAATTTATATGAAAATCAAGATATACAAAAAATTCGAGCTTGCCAAGCTCTACTTTCCGGAGCAGTCGAAACACGTGGCACTAAACCACCTGATGCGAATGGTAAACCACTGTCCGCCTCTGCTTGAAGCCTTGAGAAGAGAGGGCTACGAACGGTTGGCGAAGACCTTCACCATGCGCCAGACGCTGCTCATCTATGAGTATCTGGGCGAGCCATAATACTGAGTTTTCCAGTTTTATGCCCCATCGTATCCCTATCTCACCCCTATCGTACAGAAGCCTCTTATGAAAGTCGTATCTTTGCAACCGTAAACAAGAAACAAGCACTGCGCAGCGCTTTAATACATGAAACACGAACCATAAAACAATTTATTAGCCTTATGATTGAGTACGATTTAAAGAAGAACAACAACAAGAAGAACGTGAAGGCTTATGGCAAGTACTACGCCAAGCCTCACATTAGTGAAACTGTAGATCTCGATGAGCTCGCCGACCACATGCATGGTCACAACTCTCCATTCTCAGCCGGGACCATCAAGGGCATCCTCATCGATGCCGTGACCCACATCAAGGAGCTCCTGCTCATGGGCAAGAATGTAAAACTCGACAACCTCGCCATCTTCTACATCAGCATCAAGAACAAGATGGGTGCAGAGAATGCCGACGACTTCACCGTATCTAAGAACATCGAAGGAGTAAGAATGAAAGCCCGCGCCACGGGCGACTTCCGCTCTGTGAATCTCAACCTCGACGCCAACTTGAAGAAGTATGGTGCTAAGAAAAAGAAGTCTTCGACCACCACCGACACCGAAACAACTACACCATCGGGAGATACAGGCAAGAGCGACTCTGGCTCTACCACTAACCCAGGCAGCAGTTCGGAAGGCGATGGACTTGAGTAACCGGGGATTGAAAATCCCCTTAACAAGTTTTTAAAATCAATTGACCGAAAATGACACAAGATCGATTTCCGATGACGATTGGCGGCGAGGAGGTGCTCAATGAGCATCTCCTGCTCGCCTACACAGAGAACGGCGAGATGATGGACTCACCTCTGAGCGTCCGTTTTCTCGTAATTCATTGCTCGGCAACACGTGCCGACCGTAACTACACCGACAAGCAACTGATGCGCGACCACAAGAAGCGTGGATTCCGCACCGTGGGCTACCACTTCTATGTCCACAAGGACGGAAGCATCACGCAGTTCAGAAAGCTGCTGGAGGTGGGCTCACATGCCCGCCCATACAACCGCTGCTCCATCGGCATCTGCTACGAGGGCGGACTGGATGACGAGGGGCGTCCTGCCGACACCCTTACCCGGGCCCAGTATGACGCAATGTGGAATCTGCTGCGCAAGCTCAAGATCACGTTCCCACAGGCTAAGATAGTGGGTCATCGTGACTTGCCGGGCACCACCCCGAAGGCATGCCCTTGCTTCGATGCAGCGAAAAAATTTCCACTTTAATGGGGAATGTTGAGTGTTGAATGTTGAGTGTTGAATTTTTAATTTTAATTTGAACTATGAAGAAAGAAACCATCAAGAAGGTGATCAATTTCATCATCACCGTACTTACCGCCGTAGCTAGCGCATTCTGCGTACAGAGCTGCCAGTAAATTCCCAGTAATCAAACCTTAACCTTAAGTTCTAATTCTACCAGTATTGCCAGAAGATGCCGAGGCGGTGTATGTCGGAGCCCACCATGTCGTACATATCGTGCTTCATAAGCCACTTGCACCGTTTCTGCACCTTCTTGCCATACTGCCCATCTATCGAGAACGCATTTCGCTGGAACTTTATGCCCATCAACTTGAGCTTCTCGTAATCGCGCTTCTCCATATAGAGGTAGCGCTCAGGATGGGCAAGCACGGGCGTGTAGCCCTTGTTCTTGATGCGCTCCAGGAGGGCATGAAAATTCATCGGGGCAGAGAAGATGCTCGTCTCCACCAACAGAAGCTTGCCATCCTCGCCCAGCGGCAACAGGTCGTTTGCCTTCAGGCGCTTTTCGAAGAGCGCATCTAGCATATTTTCGGCTGCGAGATGCAGCCGGAGCATTTTTCTGTCAGCAGGGTTTCGCTCGGCGAAGTCCTGCTGATATTGTTTCTGGAAGTCGGCAAATACTTGGCGCAAATGGGTGGTCTCGTTGGGTACGTCTTCCATAATATGAGGTGTAAACCAGACATCCCTCATGCCTGCGCCTTCGTAAAGGCACAACATTTCCAACGACTTCTTTACCTCTTGAAATCCGTCATCCACGCCGGGCAGGATGTGGCAGTGCCAGTCGATGCCGCCGGGGAGTCTCTCTGATGGTGCTTTCTTGCTTGCCGTCGGATTGCAAATCCAACGGAACGCCTCACGGAATATATTCATATTTTTCTATTCTTTTATCCAATTTTCTACTTTCCTATTTTTGCCCCCCATTCTTGTCGGAGCCGTAGTGGTAGCCGTAGCCATAGCCATAGTGGTAGCCATAGCGATAGTAGTGGCCGTAGCGGCCGCCCTGAGCCTTGGTTCCGTTCAGAATGAGCGACATATTCTTGAATTTCTTGTCCTTGTAGAACTGCTCGATGTCGCCCAGCATACTGCGCTGCATCAAGCCCGAGCGTACCACGAAGATGGTGCGGTCGGCAAGTTTCTCTATAATCTGGGTATCTGCAACGATTTCCACTGGTGGACAGTCGATGAACACATAATCGTACTCACCCCTCATCTGCCTGATCATCTTCTCCAGACGGTCGGTGAAGAGGAGCTCCGTAGGGTTAGGCGGCATGGTACCGATAGGCAGCACGTCGAAATCCTTCACCAGTCCATACTCCTCGCCATGGCAGATGATGCCCTCCAGGTCATCGGTCCTGCCGTTGAGATAGTCGCTGAGTCCCTCGCCAGGGCTGCCCACGAGCATGGATGTGGAACCATGGCGGAGGTCACCATCGATGACGAGCACCTTCTTCTTCTTGATGGCGAGCGACATGGCGATGTTGCCTGCCAGGTGACTCTTGCCCGAGCCTGGGTTGAAAGACGTAAGGATGATGACGTTCTGCTCGGGATGGGTGCCTATCATGAACTCCAGGTTAGTGCGCAGCACGCGGAACGCCTCGTTCACGATGTCGCGCTTGCCTGCCTTCACCACAATCTGTCGCGTCTCCTTCGGCTTCTTCCAGAACTGGATGCACTGCAAAAGAGTTGGTCTGTTCTTGCGACTGATGCAGTATGGTATCTCACCGAGGAATGGTATGGTGATGTTCTTGAGGTCGTTTCTGCCCCTCACCGTCGTGTTCATGTTCTCACGGATAAAGATGACTACCACAGGTATCAGGACTCCGAGAACGAAAGCCACGAGGATGATGTTGCGGCGCACAGGCTGCACGGGCTTGATGTCGCCCGTAGGTGGGGTGATGATGCGCGTGTTGTAGGCGGTGAAAGCCTTGGAAAGCTCGTTTTCCTCTCTCTTCTGCAAGAGGAAGAGGTAGAGCGCCTCCTTCACCTTCTGCTGGCGACCCACTGTTTGCAGGTACTTTGCCTGGCTAGGGTTGCTGGCTATCTGGCTGGTGGTCTGCGCCTCGTTTGCCTGCAGGTTGCCAAGCTGCGAGTTGAGTGTCACCACGAAGTTGTCGATACTGGTTACGATGCTATGGCGCATGGAGGCGAGGCTCTGGTCATAGTCAGCCACCAATGGGTTCTGCTCGCTGGAGTTAGCCACCAGGTTGTTGCGCTCCAGCTGCTGCTTGTTGTATTCGGTAATCTGCTGCTCGATGCCCGGGCTGTTGATGCCGATATTGGCTGGCAGGAGCTGGTTCTTGCCCACCTTGCCCGTCAGGAAGTCGCGCAGGTAGCGTGCCATGGAGAGGCGTGAGTTCAACTCGAGTATCTGCTTGTCTACGTCGCCGCTCTTCTGCATGTATTGCTGTGCGGCGGTCTCTACGTCGGGTAGCAGATTACGGCTCTTGAACGAGGAGATGTCATTGTCTACGTCGCCCAGTTCTCGCTCGATGACGCCCAGGCGCTCGGTGATGAAATGGGAGGTGGAGACGGTCATCTGGTTCTTGTCCTCTATCCAGTTCTTGCGGTATACGGAGATGATAGTGTTCAGCACGTCCTCGGCGCGCTGGGTGAGCTGGTCCTTATAGGTCAGGTCGATGACTGTTGCCTTCTCCTCGCTGATGCTTGCCGAGAGCGACGCCTTGATATGGTCGGTCATGGCATAGAGGTTGGTGCGAGTCACATGCAGTTTCCTGCTCTCATGTCCATTGACGAAGGCTGAATAGCCCGGTGCCTGGTCTACGCATACATAGCCCATCGCCGTGCGGACGGTCTGGCCCAGCTTTCCCTGTACCTCCTCGTCCGATACCACTTCGTTTCCAGCCTTGTCGGTGCCACTCACATGTACGATGGAAAACAGGTTGCCATGCTTTACTTCTACATCCAAATTGGCGCTCTGCATATCGTTCAAGCTATAGAAATGAACGGTTACAGGCAGCGTTCTGCCATAGAGAGCCACAGGATGGAAGGTACCGTCTTCACTGTAGTTTACGTCGAGTTTAAGCTGCTTGCCTGCCTCCAGCAAGACGGCTGGCGACTGAATGGCAATCAACTCGTTGTTGACGTTCGACTTGCCTCCCGAGAGTCCCATGTCGGAGAACATACTGGCCACATCGCTGTTGATGCTCTGGCTCTTGCCGTCTTCCTTGATGAGGATGGATGCCGTTCGCTGATAGACACCCGGCGTGGAGAGGAGGTAATAAGTGGCTATGCCCAGGGTGACGACGAGCGAGATAACAAACCATCGCCAGCGCACAAGGCACAGATACATTAAGTCTTGCAGACGAATGAAGTCTTCTGCCTGCTGGGGACGACGACCCGGAGCATTCTGCATCGTCGCTTGATTATTCTGAATCATTGAATTTTAATATTGAATGTTGAGTGTTGAATGTTGAGTGTTGAGTGTTCACTCTACTCTTACATTATTTCTTGATAAGTACCGCCACGCTGGTGGCAAGTGAGGCAAGGCTAATCCAGAAGCCCGTGCTCCTGACATTGTTGCCATTGACCGTGCTCTGGCGAGCCTTGGTCTCGTTGGGGCTGATGTAAACCACGTCGTTCTGCTGCAGGTAATATACCGGACTGTTGAACACGCTGTTTCCCGAGCAGAGATTGATCTTGTATATCTTCTGGTGGCCGTTTTCCTGGCGCAACACCATCACGTCTTCACGGGTGCCATAGATGGTCAGGTCGCCCGCCTTGCTAAGGGCATCGAGAATAGTCACTTTCTCGTCCTCGATTTCATACTGTCCAGGGCGTGCCACCTCACCAATCACCGAATAGTGGAGATTTGTCAGGCTGACGGTCACCACGGGATCCTTCACCAAGTTGCGCTCCACGAGAACTTTCTTGATTTCCTCGGCAATCTGCTCTCGGGTACGACCTGCCACATGCAGGGTGCCCAACACAGGAAAGTCGATGTTGCCCTTGCTGTCTACCGTATAATAATAGGCATCCTTGGCGATGGTCGACGTAGAGGAGCTGGTGGCGGTTCCCGTAAGGTTGAAGAGCTGTGTAATCTGTGGATCCTTACTCTTCACGCCGATGTAGAGTTTATCTGTTGGCTTGGCGGTGATCACCGCACTTTTCAGATTGATTAGCGTGTCAGGATTTTGGTTAAAATCCTGGAAATAAGCTATTTGACGTGGGGTTCCACAAGCTGACAGGACAAGAAGTCCCGTACAAAAAGCTCCAGAAAGCAATGAATTACGATATTTCATATGATTTTATATTTTTTCTAGAAAACATCTTGGTATATAGGTGGTGGCGACGGCACAGATTCCCTCTATCGTGACGATGAGCCGATGGTCGCCATTGATGCGCTTGATTTCGCCCTCCAGACCTTTGAACCTGCCGTCGATGACCCTGACACGTTCACCTTTCTTCCAGTTGAAGGCTCCATCCTCGAAATATTCCAGCCCCTCCTGATCGCCCGACGATACCATCATGAACATCTGCATCTGTCGCTTGGGAATGGCGATGGGCTGTGGGTCGAAGTCCACCAGCCGGCGATATAGCCTTGCCTTGCCACACAGTTCCCGCTCCAGGCATAGCGCCTGTCGCTTGTTGCTGCGCATGAAGAAAAGCGAGGGTATGAGTGGGCGCTCCACCACAATCTTCTTGCCTTGGCTGTTTACATGTCTCTCTTTTACAAAGGGGGCGTAATATTCCATCACATCGCCCATCATATCTTCGGGGAATGTGTTTTTCATCTGGTCAGGATCCTTAAGCACGTTGTTGAACAGGTTGAACAAGTCTCGGCAAAGCGTCACTTTGTTCATGAACACGCGCATGGCATACCATGATGCCTCTGTCTTGGCTGGTTCGCCAAGAGTCTCGGCTTGTATGCTTAGAGAATGATTGATATCTTTTATTGAATTGTCCATTCTTTCATTTTAAGTATTCTTATACAGACACATTTTCTCTTCCCCCTTGTGTCGAAACGAGTCGTCACAAGCAGCAAGGAGATTGAGACAGTATACTTCTCGTAAAGCTTCTGTCGTTCGGAGCAACCCTGATCCAGGCGATGCTGTACCCGCAATCCCATTTGGGTAACTAAGCCTCATATTTCCTGGTTTAGTTCTCAAACGCGCCGCAAAGTTAACAAAAAAAAAAAAAAACGAAAGAATGTTAGCGCAACTTTAGCTAAAATTAGTTTTTTTAACCGTTTTCCTAATATTCGTTAATTTTACTGTTTTATTTGCATACAAAACATAAAATCGGGGTAAATCTCTTTCAATAAGTGATTTACCCCGATTAATCATTATACAGATGGAAGGAAACTTAGTTGTTTACGCTACCTCCCACAATATCAAGCAATTCATTGGTAATGGCCTGTTGACGACTCTTGTTGTACTGCAAGTTGAGTTCGCGCAAGAGTTCATCGGCATTATCCGTAGCGGTCTGCATGGCCACCATTCTGGCAGCATGCTCACTCGCCTGGCTATCCAGCAACGCTGTATAAATCATCAGACGAAGCTGCTTAGGAATCAAGACTCCCAAAACAGTCTCCAGGTCTGGCTCTACAATGAAGTCATCATTCAGAGGTTTTGCCTCAGAACTCTGGCGTCCGTCAGCTTCAGCCTGCTTTTGGCGCAGATATTCCTGAGCCTTTGCCGTAGCCACATTAGAGGTAAGGTCACGATCGTTGTCCACTCCTATCGCCTCAGTGCTGAGGTCAATAGGCAAGAAAGTCTTGCGGGTCAGAATCTGTGAACCGGCACTCTTAAAGTGATGATAAATCATCTCCACCTTATCGAGCTCACCAGCAGCATACTGCTTGGCAAGTGAATGGGCGATATCTGCACAGGCGCTGGCATGAGGATGATCGGCAAGATCATTAAAGTTACCGCCAATCTTCAAACCCAGTTTCTGTGCCTTCTCTGCCACTTTTCGTCCGATAGGATATACCGTGATGTCGTCAATGCCTTGAGCCTTATACTCGTCCACCGCATGCATCATCATCTTGATAACGTTGGAATTGAATCCACCACACAAGCTGCTGTTAGAACTGTATACCACAAGAGCTACACGCTTGGTTTCCTTGTGCTCCAACTGCAACGGATGGTCGACATTCGGAGTACTTACCAGGAAACTCTTGAGGATATGTTCCAGCATATTTCCATAAGGCAGCATATTCTGGATAGCTACCTGAGCATGATGCAACTTACTGGAAGCCACCATCTTCATCGCACTCGTAATCTTACGGGTACTGTTAACGCTGGCTATGCGAGTTTTAATCTCTTTTAATGACGGCATAGGCTATTACGCTTTATATTGTCCTGCAACATTAGCCATGGTCTCCTCGACTGCCTTAATGGCATCGTCGGTGAGTTTACCATCGCCCAAAGTCTCAATCACATCAGCGTGCTGGCTGCGCATTGCATCGAGGAACAGATCCTGACAGTCGCGAACCTTATCCATTGGCACGTCGTGCATCAATCCGTGAACACCACAGTAGAGAATAGCTACCTGCTCGCCTACCGGCATTGGGCGGTACTGAGGCTGAACCAGCAACTGGTCGTTCTTACGGCCACGGTCCAGAGTCATCGCTGTTACGGCATCCATATCGCTAGAGAACTTAGAGAAGGCCTCCAGCT
>ERZ773185.616-NODE-616-length-31228-cov-3.601739_pt1 | contig 31228 bp, 26 predicted proteins | sample MGYA00580531_ERZ773185 | MGnify/ENA primary metagenome ERZ773185 (study PRJEB29015, sample SAMEA2737799) | human gut metagenome | biome: human gut; feature: human-associated habitat; material: faeces | place: China | collected 2012 ...
AATACTTTAGGTTCTACTGCCATTTATGCCACCGCCTTTCCAGCGGCAGCAAAAAAGGATCCACTAACTGAAACAGTGAGTGAACCCCCGAAAAATTGTTTGACAAAAAAGCGCTGAGCTACATAATCAGCGAGTTGAATTGAATTGAATTGAATTGAGTTGTTCATAAATCAAACCTCGAATGTAAAATATTTATACAGTGATTCATTATACACCAGTTTAATTTGCCCAGCTGGAAACCTGTTATAATTGCCTATATCTGAGATAAGTCTTGAGGTTTAGAGGAGGAATGGTTATGACTTCGATTATTGAAAAATCGCTTCAGGAATACCAGGATTTTTTGGCCGGCAAGAATACTGACGTTGAGATTATCGAGGCTGAGCTTCGTTAGCTTTTGGTTGCCTAATCAGCTGAAGTACCGTATACTCAAACTATTAATTGAATACAATCAACCTTGTACCAGGCAGCCGCTAGAATCATCTAACGGCTGTTTTGTCGTCAAAATAAAGGCGGACCGTTCCAGCAGGAGCGATTCGCCTTTTTGATTTTGAGTTATCCTAATGACTTATAGCTGCGGTGCAGGCCAGTTGGCGAGCTGAACCAGAGCTTGGTCCCAATTGGCAGACTGATTGCCGTTGTCGAAAACAGCCCAAAATTCTTAATGATCGGCCGTCCCTGCTTGTCCGTGAGTGTAGCAAAGAACGCATCTGCATGCAGGCTCATCAAGATGTTCCGGAAGATCGTCAGCTTATCGGATCCTTTGAGACCATTCCTTAATGGTAATTGCTCAAAGACCTGCTGATAGGCTTTTAAGCGTTCAGCCGGCGCGGGCTGGTTTCCTGCCTGAATGAACAGAGTGAAGTGATCAAGTTGGCTTAGAACCTCGTCATAGGCCTGTAGCAGCACTCGTTCAGCCCGTTCATCGTTCATTCGGCCAGCCATTGCCTGGTACAGCTCCCAGCGCGTCTGCGGCGTCAGAATCAGCTGACTGCTGCTGCGCTTGTACTTGAAGCTGCTCATTTGATAGCAGCCGGCCATTGTCTTGACTTCCTGACCATGCAGCACCTTAGGCACGACCACCGTTAGCCGGCTCTGCCGTTCTCCCTTGGTCAGATAGATCTGTACGGCTTTGATGATGGCCTGTTCTGCCTCCTGACGGCGGTTGGCTGCCAGCAGCTGATTAATACGGTCAGAATCGATCCGCCGAATCCCGAGTACGCGCAGGTAGGCCGGTTTTTGTCGCTGACTGGGCTCAACGCGCAGAATTGTCATGAAGCCCATATTGCTTTTGGCATATCCGCCATAAATCGTGGTTGGCAGGCCCTTCTTCAGCGGAATGAATTTGTCGGTGGCTTTTAAGTGCGAGACCTTGGTGGCGTCAAACAGGGCGCCTCTGAACTCCGTGGCCATCTGGTGCACGATCATGTAGTGATAGTCGTAGACGATCCGTGCTTCTCTTGCAATCTGATCAGCCATCACTTCCCGTTCCTTGCTTAATGCAGCCGGCTTGCGTTTGGCCACGAGCGGATAAAGCAGGTTTAAGTCGCGCAGGCGGCGAATGAACTGACGATTCTTCAGCTCACTATCAACCGGCGTGCGCTGGTATCTGCCGTAGACGAAGAAGCTGCGCAGTTTTGGATAGGCCTGATACAGATATTGACCAACCGCACCAATTAAATAGGCGTCCATACCGGCATCATAGTCGTTGATCAATGGCATGCGCGGCATCTGCCAGCCTCTGCGCAGCTGATCGATCATTGCCTGCCGTACCTCAATGACCTCAACCTGCGGATAGCGATCAGTCAAAAGTGCCGCCGTAAATCTGGCCACCGTAGATTTTTCACTCAGCGCGCGATTCAGCAGGTGCAGCCGTTCAGTGTCGCTTAAATACTGCGGATCCTGCAGCAGGCGGTTCTTCTTGTACACCGGCAGCAGTCCCACCCGTGCCAGATCGTCCCAAAGTCGCCGGCGCTTAGTACGGACCGTGGCCCACTCTGCAGTATCAACTTTACGGGCCGTCAGCACCTTATTGTTCATTGAGTCATCGTTAGTCAGATTCATAGGCAGAATCGGCGATACGGCATAAAGATCAAGATCGTCTTGGTTTAAGCTCCCACCAGTATAGAGATCCGTACCGAACTGCTGGAAATACAGATACAGACGATCATCAATCGTCTTCGCCTGTTTAAGTGCCATTTTAAGCTTCTGATAGCGTTCTTTGTGCTGTTTGATGAATTCCCCTGGCAAAGCATCGTAAAGCTTCTGGAGCTTCTTTTTGCGCTCATTTGAAGTATTTGACGGCTGCTGCTGGCGGACGAAATTAATGCTGATGGTTTTGGGCACGGACCCCATAAATTTTTGCACATCGTTAATGACATAGAGTGCCTGACGAATCGCCTTTTTATTGACTGGCGATAGATAGGCCCGGTCCAGCACGCTATCCAGCGTATCATTGCTCAGATAGGCCGCGTTTTCTGCCTGCAGTTGCGCCTGGAAAACCCGTTTGGAAATGATCTGCATGAAGTTTTGATTGGTCTGCCAGAGCAGGTCCATGATCGATCGCCCTTCGTTGTCGTACAGCTTAGTCAAAAGCCGGTTTGAAAGCCGTCCCCAGCCGGCATAGTGCAGGCCCGCCAATTGACTGCGCTCCATAACGCCCAGCCAGTGCAGCTCATTCAGCTTTTCCTTGTAGATATGACCGTTTGGAAAGACGGTTGACCACTCGATGATTCGCTCCAGATCACGATAATGCTTCGGTTTATCTGCCTGACTGCCTAAGATTCGCCGCAGGTCTAAATAGCTGCTCAGGGAGCTGACAAACCGTTTTGGATCCGTTAGACCGCTGATTGTCGGCAGACTGGCATGATTATCAGCGTCCGTCCCCTTGAACCACTTTTGATCAACCATATATCGGGCCAGTCTTTTCACAGTAACCGTCTTGGTCTGCATGAACAAGTCGCGATAGATGCTTTGTTTCTGCGCAACGGTTAGCCGTTGTTGACCGTTGATCCGTATCGTATTCAGCTCATCTAAGACCTTAAAGCGCTGATACAGGAGACTGGCTTTAGGGAGTACGTCTTCAGCCAGCAGATAGGTATCATGTGCCGTCATATTGCGGATAAACGCATTGGCTGACGCGGCTTGATCGACCATCTGCGTGAAATTCCATGGCGTAATTTCCTGCCGATCAACCGTGCCGTTTTCGTCCGGCTTGCGGATCATCCAGGCAAAGCGGTTCTGGCCTGCTTCCGTCAAGGGACCGATATAGTAAGGAATCCGAAAGGCAATCAGCTCATCCAGCTTGTAAGGCGCTTCGTCACATCGCTCTTCAACCGGATTCGGCTCTGCCAGAAATGGATAGTACTGCCGCTGATTGTCAATGATCAGGTCCAGCTCATGCTGAATCAGTTGGTGCGGAATGGCGCTGTTTTCCCGGATCCGCTGCTTAACCAGAAAATTATCGGCATCAATCCAGGCAAGCAGCTGCTGAGCTGCCGGAACTGCTTGATAGTGTTTCTGTTTTAAGACCTTTTTGACCACATCATTAAACTGTTCGCGCGTCAGGTTCTTGTCTGGTCTGGCATTGCGCTTCTTGCCGGCATAGCGGGCATAGGCGTCCTTTAGGATTCGATAGTCTTTCAGATCAGCGTCTAACCAGAAGCGTTTTAGTACGTGCAGCTGCTGATCATAGCGATCGTAGGCTTCGATCTTGGCCTGCGAAATGCTTTTGCCGTCCGGAACGAGTCGCTCCAAGGTTAAACGGCTATACAGTCGTTCCAGCACCTGCAGGATTGCCTGCCGTTCCGACGTGAGCAGATCGCCCAGCTCAAGTACGTCCTGATCAAACGTCTCGGAGCCGAAATTAAGTTTGATGCCAGTTGGCGTTTCCGGCCGGTACAGCTGATCAATACTGAAGTCGTCGCCGGTAATGGCGTTGACGACTGCGGTGGCCGTCTGTTTCTCCAGCTTGAGTAGCTTGCCTTTTTCACCGTTGTTGATCAAAAGCTCTACCGCGGCTTTTTTAAGCTGCCCTTTTTTCGCCTGCTTATCGAGCAGTAGCGTTTTCAGCTGCGCGCCGGTTTCGGTACCAGCATTCAGCTCAACCATTGCCGTGGCGGGGTCCGCGGCCAGCAGCGAGTTGATCGTCTGCAGGCTGACATCGAGATCCAATGCGTCATCTTCTGCAAAGCTGGCCATTGGCAGATCACTTAGAAAATGCCCCCGATATTTGACCAGATGATGAATGGTCAGGTAGACCAAGCGCAGATCGAATTGTCGTTTCTCCGTCATCAGCGCCTGGCGCAGGTGGTAGATCGTAGGATACTTTTGCAAATATTGAGCCGTCAGTTTAGGTTCGCTGAACAGTCCCTCGTTGTTGACGAAAGAGTACTTCAGGCGGTGCAGAAAGTCTGGATCGACTTTTGCCAGGTGCGGAGCAAAAAAATCGTTTAGATAGCTGATTCGCCGCCGACGCCGTGCTGTATTGCGGCGACTGGTGCGTTTCAGCCGGGTTTCTTCAGCCGTCTCGCCCGGTGTGAACTTGCTGACGCCTACGACTCGTTTGCGGTCACGATGAATGACCTTAAAGTTATTGTCGATTGCGGCATAGCCGATGCGATCTGATGCAATGCTTAATGCCAGACTGTAATCTTTGCTAGTAGTCATTTAAAAACCTTCTTTCTAAAAAAGCAACCAGTCTCCTGATTGCCACTGCATTGTGTTCTGTTACTAATCATGTTCAGTAGAAAGCATGCTGATATCTATCTTCTTTTTGCCGGATACTGGTCCACTGGGCGTCTTAGCTTCCGGTGACTGTTTGACCGGTGTTGTGGTTTCTTCAGAAGCATTCTCTGAAGCCGCCTGCTTTGGTTCCGGCTGCTGGTTCATCTGATTGACCTTTTCTGCTAACAGGTCAGCTGAATCCGTAACGTTGTTGGCCATGGCACCCATCACGACCTGCATGAAGTCGCCCTTGCCATACACTTGAACGAGAAAATCGATTGCCAGGCTTAGCGACAGGGTTTTGTTGTCTTGCGCTTCCAGCCATTCATAGGCCGTTGAGCCGACCGGAAAGCCGAAGCTGTAGTTTTTTCGAGCCATTCAATCACCTCCTATTCCGCAATGGCACTCAGGATCAACTCCAGACCCTTTTCATTCAAGAATTGAGCATATTCTGGCGCAATCCAGATGATCGGCACTTCATCGCCACCGGTAAACCGGCGCAGCTTATCCGCCAGTTTGCGGGCCAAGCTGGACTGCGTAGCCATTGGAATCGAGCCGCCACCATAGACATAGATTAATTCTGCCCGTGCATTGGCCGCCCGCATGGTCTTAGAAACAGCCGTGACGATCTCATCGGCAAACGGTTCCAGCTGATCATAAACGACCTTTTGCACGCGCTGCTGATGCTTGCGTGCGAACGGGCTGACGTGCTGAGCCAGATAGCTCTGCAGTTGTGCCCGATTGTCAAAGCCCATCTGCTGTTTCTGCAGAACGTCATTGGCTAATTGCAAGACGTTGCCATAGCCTTTGGCCAGCGACGTGGAAGCCTTAGCATTGACCAGGTTGTTTACCAGCATGACCAGATCAGTCGTACCTTCTCCAATATCAATCCCCAGCACGTTCTGCGTTTGGACGATATCATCAGCCGTAATTTCGGCCATATCAGCGTAGTTGGCTTTCAAGTCGGCCACCATTGTTTCCTTGAACTTTTGATCAGCGTTCTTGATATACAGCTGCGCCGTTTCGCCTTCCAGTGCTACGTAGACCGATCGGAACTTGATGGCTACCGTGATCGGATCTTTGAAGTTATGGAACGTTGCCGTATGCGTCTTGCCTAGAAACTTATTCTTATAGCGGTCAATCACACCGGTATTCTTTCCTTCCGCAACAGGCAGTGCCGTGGCCATGTTGACCGTAACTTTCAGCGTCTCGCCGAGGTCTTCGCTGTTGAAGAAGGCGTCCTTGACCCGCTTGCCGGCAATCAGACTTAGCGTCAGGACCATCGCCAGATCGTCATCACTCTTACCGGCAAAGTCATTAACGTCAAAGGCCGTCAATGGTAGATTGCTGTTAACCGCTGCCTGACCAATCAGATAACGGCCCTGCTTGGTTACGGCTGAGCTTGAGACCGACACATCCAGCTTATTGATAAAGTCCTTCATGTAGGCTGCTTGCTGTTCTTGATCATCAAACGATACCGGTTCTGTAATATCCTGCGGCTTCTCGCTGGCAATCACCGATGGCATCTTGACCTTTTCATCATTTAAGGTTGCCTTGATTGAGCCATACCCTAAATCATTTGCTACGTTCAAAATATATTCCATAAAATATCACCTCAAAATAGTTAATGTATATTTGTTATATTATTTTATATAGCTATTATATATACGACCAGTTTTAATTACAAGGGTATTTTCAAATAAAAGATATATAAAATAATATTATACATATCTAGAGTCAATAATAACCCCGCGTCGTCTCTGGCGCGAGGCCTCCTGTTTACTCTTTAGCATCTATCTTCACTGCTATTCAGTGCGCATTTCCCTTGTCTCTTAACATCGGCACCCTGCAGCCTCTACAGCTTGCCTGCCATTAGGCCCACTTATCCTTAACTCCCCCCGTTATGGCTTGACCTCAAGCCACCCCCTGGGGTACCTGCGCACCTTGCCTATCTGCGGCAAAAAGTGCGCACACCATTACACCCCTATTTTTTACTTCTCAATAACATCTTAATATTTAGCAATATTAAGCAATTAAGATTTAAATTTCGGCAAACCGTTTAAGCGCATCTCGCCCTTGCTCCTTCAGATCATACAGTTGATTCGTACGATTGCTCTACTACAATTTCGAGCAAAACTTCGCGATAACCCATGAAAAACGCGCTTGATCTAAAGGATGGTCTGTTGCATTTCCGAGACATCCAGCCACTTTTTTACCGCCTGCTGTGGCAGAAGGTGTCGCATACCTGTCGTTGACTACAATTCCTGCTCCGGGTGTCGCTTGCTCTTTAGGTAAACTTCACTCCGTGTGTGCTTCGGAATCACGGACGCTTCGGGTGGCTAACGGCGCAGAGTCGCTGCTGAGTGGCAATTAACGATGGCCAATCGAAAAAGATTGCTCTTCTTGCCTGTAAATATTCAGTTAGGAATGCGAATTGCACACGGACACCCGCAGGTCCCCCAACACATTCAGGAAGCTTCGGAGTCATTATTTTTTAAGAAAGTTTTTTGACTGCTGAGCCTCCAGACTTCTTTATAAATAAAAATTGGTTGTCGACAAGTTTCGCCACCTAAAAAAATTAACCTCGTTCCAAGGTTGGAACGAGGTTAGATTTATCTTTCTTTTGTTGGTTTTGTTTGTTGCTTAATTGTTTGTTTTCGCCGGCTTTACAAAGCAACATACTCTTTTAGCAATATCTGCCGCATTTTTGTAGTCAGTTCAGTAAGTTGTCGACCATCCTTAACATACTTCGAATTAACTGAAAGCGTCCCGATACTAAACCCCTTAAGCTGGTTTCGAGTTAAGGAGAGAACCGCCACAACTGTATTTTCAGGGACTTTGGAGTAGTCGGAATATGAATTTTTAGCTGTTTTTAGATTAATCAGCGAATACGGACGATAGATTTTAGGTTCAATCTTTTTTAAAGCAAGCAGCGTTTTGTCACTTGGCTTAATGGCTTTATTAAAATTAAGTTTTTTTACCTGCTGAACAAATGCCGATACCTGGCCTAATTCCATAACATTTGAGTCAGTAACCTTTGTTATTTCACTAATCCGTGCTAGCTTTTCAAACGTTGTCCCATCATTCTTTATAAAAATTGCATTTTGCACAAGTTTTCCATCAGCAAGCTCATCAAGCAGTTGACTGGCCTTTTTTCGATCAAAGCTAATTCCTGTTAAATGAGCAAAATTTTCTTTCCCAAAACGTACGGGTAAAGCCATAATCTGATCTTTATTCTTAATCAAATAGATGACTCGTCCTTTAACTAGATTTTCTCGATAATATTCTGCAGCCTTAATCAAAGAATTTTTGTATTTGTTTAACTCCACCAAGTCTTCCGTGGTAGCAACATGATAACCATAAGTACGGAGTGGCGTCTTTTCAAGGCTCATTTTGAATTGACTGTCCATATTTGCTTCTCTTCTTTCTGCTTTTTCCGTAATGGTAAATTGAATTAGTAGAAAGTCAGACTTTCGCCACTCATCTATTGGCAAGGCAGAATGCAGTATGTTAGAATTAATTTGTAAAGAAGAAGGACCTGCAAATTAAAGGATCAAGGAGACTTGATCGGGTAGCCGGCTGCCCCGGGGTCTGCGTATTGGAAACATGAGCAGGCAATAACCTGAATACGGCGCATACTCTCGTCCTCTCTGTTCCACGACTCAATGAGCAGAACAAAAGCCTACGATTAATTCGCAGGCTTTTTCTTTTTTTTATTTAATCTTTTTCTTTTTTTATTTAATTTGGAATCATTATAAGTTAACCTCGTTCCAACCTTGGAACGAGGTTGAAGAAATTTGGATGAGGGATAAGAAAAGCAGCGTTATATCAGGAATTTCCCGGTATAACGCTGTTTTTAAATCCATCGATCTACCATTGCTGATGCGGCTTCTAAATACCTGGTTACTTTTTTTGCACGAATATCGCAATATACTTGTCGCAATCCTGGATAGATATACTTATTGATAATCACCCAGGCATAACGTTCTTGACCATCAGTTGGATCGCTTCTGGAATTAAACATATCAATTAAGAAGCCCCGTTGTTTACGATCAATTATTTCTAATTCTTCCAGATAGTAGATCAGCTTACGTGAAAAATAAGCCTTGTCATCAAAAAAGTCAATTTTCTTTTTCTTCCCATATTCTACTGCTAGATTTTTCAGCCTAACCAATTGTTGCCAATATTGCATTTGTTGATTCAGTTCTTCTTCTTCAAACTTGTTAATGCACACAGAACCAATTGGAAACAGCGTTTTACCGGTAATAAAATTACTGATCTTGTATAAATACTTCAGGCCTTCTTTTTTACAGACACACTTTGAAGTTGCAGTTTCATCAACTTCAAAATCAACAATTGTCCATTCGGTTTTAGCATTCTCCCAATCTTTTGCTGAAGAGTTGGCTAATACTACCTCAATTAGATCCCAGTAGCTTTTTTGCTTTGCCATACTAACTCACCTCTTAAAGCAATCATAGGCTTAATATAAAATAAAAGCAGCGTTATACCAAGAATTTCCCGGTATAACGCTTTTTTCTTATAAACAGGTTAAAACGATTAGAGTCGTTAGGTTGAACACCAGATGCGCTGCCATGCTGACGCGCAGATCACCATACCGCTGATATAATCCCTGCAGTACCAGGCTGATCAGTGCATATTCCCATAGCGACGTGTCCCCGTGCATGGCGGCAAAGAACAGTGCCACGACCAAGGCTGCTGCGATAAATTGTGCCTTGGGCAACATGCCAGGCCAGTGTTTTGTCATCCAGGTATCAATCCGTCGGTAAAGACACTGCCGAAACACAATTTCTTCCAGCAATGGCGCCACGAGCACGATATAGACCGTATACAGCCATTGTTTGCGCATCATATGCAGTATGAGGCTGGTATTGCTGCTGCCAACTGTATTATTAGTCAATGCCTTGATACTCAGCATGGCCAGCAGTACAGCTCCCCACGCGACTAAGCCCCAGCCAATGCCTTTAAGGAGATTTATATCAATTGGCCGTTTAAACTCCTTAGAGCGCCAAAATATGGCAATCAGCATGATCGTATCCAGCCCGGCCATTGTGTATGAACTGAGATAAGCAGTCTTACCGGTAAGCAGTGACGAGCCAAGCCAGATCAGATAATAGCTGATAACAATGGTCCAGTCTGTTCGTCGAGTCGTATCTTCCGTCATCAATTAAACGCCCCCAGTGCCCAAGCCGTGATTGTCCCTGCAAAGGTGGCGACCGTTGCTGCCAGCAGCAGTCCGAAAATATGCCGTCCCAGCCAGGAAGGCGTTTCGTAGGCAACCGAATCTGCCTTATGCACGTGCGTCAATTGCTTGTTGATCATTACAATCCCCCTTTTCTATTGATCCGTCGTTGCGTCAACCATCGTGGTGCCAAGCTTTTGTAGTTTCGTAAACTTCTGCTGGTTTAAATCATACGTACTGGTATAGACAACGGTAGTCGTTGCTGAGCGTTCTGAGCCATATTGCGCGGCATATTTAACGACTGAAACACAGTCAACCGTATTGGCATCTTCATTGATCAGGCTGACGCGCGTATTGGCGCTGATAAAGCTGGACTGCAGCTTCATCGTGTCAATAATGCTGTTGCCCGTATCGTCCTTCCCGTCATTAAAATACGTCTTGTCGTTTAGGATCGTATCCGTCACCAGCGATTTGGCTTGAGTGCTGCGTGCAGCCCAGTCTGCTTGCGAGCTGTAGGTAAATAAGATCTTAAACAGTTTGGCCGCCTGCGTGCTGGCATCGTTTTCCGCTTTGGCCTGCTTGGCAGAATCCTGCTGCGCCGCCGTACCCGTAGCTGCTTTTTCTCGGAGCTTTCGCTGCTCTTGCTTTTTCGCCTTTTTAAGCGCCTTTTGTTCCGTTGTCAACTCCGTCTGCGCTTTCTGAAGCTTTTGATTATAAGTATTCTGCTGATACTTAAAGATTCCCAGCAAGACTAGACTGATAAAGATCACCAGCACGGCAGCCAGTGTGGATTTTTTGTTTTGTTCCAAACTAATTGCCCCCATTCGTTTTACTGGTAGTAATGACATGAATTTGATACGAGTTGACGCTCAAATTTTCCAGATCATAGTTTAAGGTGATCAGATAGAGCTTTTTAGTCCCGTCCTGCTGTTCAAACTCTGTTGTTACATAGACCGGAACCTTGTTGACATTATCGGCATTGCCGAATGCAACCATTGTGGCATCGTTTTTGGTAATTACCCATTTTTTCGTGTTGGGATCCTCGTTCAGATTGACCAGTTCCGTTGTCAGCTGTTTGCCTAGTGCGGCTTGCAGCTGTTTTTTATTGGCTTGATAATCTTTTTTGGAGTGCAGGTCTCCAAGTTCCTTGGCAATTGCGCCTTTCAGCGTTGTTTCGGCATGCTGTTCGGCGCTTTTTAAATCAAATTCATTTGAGTATGGTGAATTCATCGCCGTCTGCGTGGCCACGGCCTTCTTTTTCAGCTGAGTCTGCCGAATCTGCGCGTTAACCGTCTTTAGCTTGGTAGTATCAGGAATGCTGACTACCACCAAGACGGCACAAAGAATTGCCACTGCCCAGAGCACTATTTCGTTTTTTTTCAAAAATCTAACCCCCTACTTTGATTGCCCGTCCTTGATCAGCTGTACCGGATCCAGCCACGTACCGTCATTGCGGAACGCTGAGATTTCAGCAGCGCTAATTTCCTTTTTGGAAACACCGATATGCACGTGATTGACCAATGGACTGGTTTCGGAACCGGACTTAGGCAAGGTGCCAATCGTGTCACCGGTCTTAACCGTGTCGCCTTCCTTGACCTTAATGTACTTAGCGGCCTGGCTATCTGAGAAGGCAAACTCTTGATAGACCTCGTAATAGCCATCATCAGACTTAACACAGACGTAGTAGCCTAAATCGTTTTGCGTAACCCCTTTGTGACCAATCTTATAGACGGTTCCGCCGTGAATGGCCTTGATTTCCTGCCCGCCATAGGCAGCATCGCCAAAGTCGACGCCATCGTGGAAATTGCCCGTCCGAGTCGTACTATGGCCAAACAGCTGCTCACCGGAAATTGCCGGATTGTTGTTTTTGATTGACGCAAACGGCCAGCCCCAGTCACCACCAGCTCCAGTACTTGAAGAACTGCACTGGTTCTCATCATTTTGCGCGTTAGAGCCACCATCAGCTGTTACTGCAGCATCGCCTAAGATTGAGTCTGAACCGCTAATGTTGGCACCACCAAACAGCTCATAGGCAGTCCGTGCGGCCGCCCGTCGTGCACTGTTCGTATTTGCTCTGGCTGCAGCAGATGGCCGCTCATAGTAATTCATCCAAGCAGTTGCCGCATCTTCAGGCGAACCGCCCTTCGTGTCGGCAAAAAACTGTTTAACGGTTGCCGGTTCCAGGTCAATCACTACGTCTCGCTGGTTTTCAACGGACCATGACTTATCAGACTTTGGATCATTGAGATACTTGCTGGCTGGTGTGAACTGATAAAGGCCGCCACCAGTTCCGCCACCAATTTCGGCTTGATTAAGTACGAATCCAGTGTCTTCAGCCCCGCCAATATTACCGACAATACCGGCAGCTTGTGCACCGCTCATACCTTTTTCAGTCCAGGATTTAAACGTGGCTTCTGCATTTTTATAGGCTTCGGTTCCCACCTGCGTCCAGGCCCCGCCGCCACCGGTACTGCCTCCACCAATATCAGCAGTGCCACCGGTTTTGCATGATTTATTGCTGAGCATCATCATCATGGCCATGACGATACTTAGCAACAGCAATAGACCTGCAGCAACGCCGCCAATAATCCAATACTTTTTCTTCTTCAAAAAATTCCGCCCCCTTAGATCAGCAACAGCAGCATAATGACTGCCATAACGCCCAGTGCGATCAGCATGAATTTCAGCTTCTCATTCTGGTAATCGGGGACGTGCTCATCATCTAAGAGCTGCTGCTTGCGTTTCTGAACGGCTGCATTGGTATCATCGCGCAGCCGCCGATAACGATTGATCGGGTGTTTGACCAGGTGATTTTTCTCTGCTTTTCGCACTGCCTTGTCGGTAATCTCAGACTGGCGCTTGTGTTCGGCATCTTTACGCAGTTGGACTCGTGATCGAATTGCCATTAAATGCCACCTCCATACCGCCGTTCCTCGTCATGCGTAATCTCAACCTTGAACTGCACATTGCGATCACCGTTGATGTTCATCAAGACTTCCGTTTTTTCCAGCTTAGTCAGTCCTTGCAGCTCATCAGTCGTGGTTGAGCCACCCAGCGCCATCTGCAGGCGTGGGAGATCATCATCGGAAATCTGGAAGAAGAAGCGGATCTGAAACAGCGAGAAAATCTTTTGCACGGCCAAAACGTACGGATCATGCGAATTGCCATTCATGATCAAGTCCTTGATCGTCGGGGCAGCCATCGTAATCGCGCAGAAGTTTTTACGCATCTGCTCCATCATTGACGCCAAAAACTCAACACCAAACGTAAACTTTGGATTGATAATGTTTTCAACCTCATCAATATTCAGGTAGTACCAAGGAATCGTATACATATCCAGTGTGCCGTTTTTCAGCTGCCGGCGAAGCTTCATGCCGTTTTTGATGATATCAGCGGATAACAGCGTCAAGACCGAATAGATCTGCGCGTTGAAAATCGGCTTGCCTTGTGCCAGCAGCCCTTGAATGTTAAACGTTACCACCTGTTCGTTGGTCAGATCAGGGAATCTCGTAATGCCGTCAAACATATCTCCCTTGGACTCCTCAATGTTGGCAAAGGTAGAGGTGATCCGGTTCATCGATGTGACCATGTTGCTGGTCAGCCGCATGCGTGGATCGCGTTCTGCTTTTCGCTGGCGCTCATTGGCGTACAGTACGAAGTCCCGCAGCGTTGGGTACATATCATGATCCAGACCAGTAATGCGGATTGACTGGGCGTTCTGCTGCGGATTGCGGACCCAGAGGTTCTGATCAATGTAGAAATCCTGAATCCAGCTATCCAGCATCGTCATATCGTCACTATTGGCGTCCTCGCTCAGAAACTTGAAGAAGTTCTTTAGCTTGGTTACGTGCTGGGCAAAGGAGTTGATCTCATCGACCGTGCCATCATCATTTACTACTGTAGGAAAGACCTCAAACGGATTGATCATGTTTTCCGGCTGATCAAGCTTGATGATGACGCCGTTCTGGTCACGCGTCTGATCCGTATACTCGCTAGAGACGTCAAAGTTGCGAATGTAGGCCCCTCTGGCGAATACGTCGTCGTTCAGCTTTTTTAACAAGGTTGACTTACCCATACCGGCATTCCCCGTCACGAAGAAAAAGGAACGCGTCCGGTGTCGATCGCGCTGAAATGGATCAAACATGACCTCGCCAGAAGTCCGTGTATAGCCGTAGTACGAACCGTTTGGATCCTCAAGTTTGACGTGGTTGAACGGATAGGATCCTGACATTGATCGAGCCGAAATTGGTACGCCCACCGGGTGATTAAGCATATCCTGTTCCTGCATCGTTGGAATGAAAATCGACTCAAAATCAGAAAGCTGCTCATCAGCATACCGAGCCATCATAAACTGGCCGTTTTCCCGAATCAGTCGCTTTGTCCGCTTCTCAAGTTCGGCTAATGTTGGTGCATAGACAAAAATACGCATGTAGACCCGTTTCATGACCTCATTAGCCTGCGAGATCTGGCTCATCAGCCGCATTTGGTCCATGTAGGTGCCGGACGCTTCCACGTTATCCATTTCCTTAGCTTTGCCGGAAACTCGAATCTTTTGTTCCGTAGCGGATCGTGACAGCTGCTTCAAAATTTCCGTCCGGTCTTCCGTACCAAGACTGATCACGGCCATGGTTGCGTCGTTGTTGGTTAATGGCACGCCCCAAAACGGCATCAGTCCGTGTGCTGGATACTTATATACGCGTAGGCATGTAACGTACCCATCGCCCATTTCCAGGTAGCGCGCATGCCGCTTCAGATTGCCTTGCGGCTGAATCCGCGCCAGAAAGTCAAGATCATAGCCCGCTTGCGTTAAGCGTAGAATTTCCTTTCGTTTCATCAAATTCCCCCCTTTATTTGATCTGCGTGTTCAAGTTGTTGATCCGAAACAACGTCTCTTCTTTGCGCTCCAGATCCATTGGTTCCAGAATCAACGAATCGCCACCCCAGCTGATCACCGCATCGCGTAGATTGCGCAGCTCTTGCTTCCGCTTGCCGAAAATGATCAAGATAAACTCTTCAGATACCAGCTTCTTTTCTACGGCTACGTTTTGCTTCTGCTTGATATCGATATAGCGCAGTTGTGTACGCAGCTGCTGCCGGCGTCGCGGATCGTTTTCCCGCTGAACTGCCTTCAGCACTTTAACGTACCGACTCTGCCAGTATGACTTTTGCTTAGAAGCATCGACTGGGAAAGGACTAATAATGATTTTCATATCGTCAACCGCGGTCTGTAAGAAATGATGAAACCCGTCAATAATCTGCTGCTGTTCTCGGCCGGACATCGTACCTACGCCTTGCCCGCGAATATTCAGCATATCGGCATAGCCATCAGCTTTTTCCCGCAGCACGATAAAGTGATCGGTATCCTTGGTAAACCCGCGATAGGCCAGCAATTCCAGCATCGTGGCACTGGGTACGTTCTCTGATCCGCGGTAGTGTTCGCTATCTAATTGCTCTTGTTGACGTTTTTTACCAAAAAGTCCTGCAAAAGCCCCATGCCGCTGCCGACCAGCCATGTCTGCACTTGCGGTTCCTCTAATCGCCAAAGTTCTGGTCCTCCTCTCTCATCTGAGCTACTGTTTTAAACTCGTAGTAGCCGAATGACTTAAACAGTCTTGGCTGCCGATTAACGATCAGCATCCAGATCACCTCAAAATTGCGTTTGCCTGGGTTCGTATGCGGACGCAAATCCAAATAAATCGCTAAAATTACTGACGTGATCATAAACAGCGTCTGCTGCACCGTCTGCTCAGCTGGAAACAGATTGCCAAGCAGAAAGGCACTGCCAATTACAATTCCAAAACATCCAACGTCCTTAAGAAAAACGCCGGTAAAAAACTTAATTTCCGATCGGACGTCAGGAACAACGCCAAAATCCATATCACGGCCTCCTTTTCTTGTTATTAATTCATCAACCAATAATACTTAGCCATGCCATTCGCTCAACATTCGCCAACCTCGTTCCAAGGTTGGAACGAGGTTAAAAAAAGAGCCAGCCTTACGACTGACTCTTTAGTGTTTATTCATCGTCTTCAAATGGTGCTGATTCTCGACCGCTGACGTGTCCTCGCTGGGACATGTTGAAGCGACGACTCGAAAGATAACTGGTGCTGGACTTCTCCAGCTTCTTGCCAGCCTGATTGATCCGCTGACTTACGCTTGGCTTTTCAATCGCCGTTTCTGGCATATCATGCGTTACCGTTTTTGTGTCCGGTGCTTTTTCGTTGTTAATCGATGGTGCCACTGATGGCGCAGCTCCCTGATCAGCATAACCAGCATTACCGTTAGCATGTTCATAACCGCCTCTCGTTGGTTCTACCGTTCCAGTCGGTTCTGCTGATTGATGCGCCTTTTCTGACATATCAAATTTGTTAGGTGCTTCACCATTAATGCCGTGATCTGCTGCCAGTCCTGGTTGAGCATTGCCACTATGGCCATATGCTTCTTGATCAATCACATCAGTGCCGGAACCATTAATGCCGCTACCCATTTCAGAGCCAGGGTATGGCTGATTACCTTGGCCATCGACACCAGGTTCAGCAATACCGTTACCCATTTCGGGATCAGCGTACGGCTGATCACCTTGACCATCGACACCAGGTTCAGCAATGCCGTTACCCATTTCAGAGTCAGCGTACGGTTGATCACCTTGACCATCGACACCAGGTTCGCCAATGCCGCTGCCCATTTCAGAGTCAGCGTACGGCTGATCATTTTGGCCATCGACACCAGGTTCGCCAATGCCACTGCCCATTTCAGAGTCAGCGTATGGTTGATCACCTTGACTATCTGTCTCAGGTTCGATACCGCTAGCTGTTGTTGGATCCTCATATGCGCCTGGTTGGCCATCCAGATTTTGATCACTGCCTTCAGCATTTTCATCGCTGACTTCGCCAATTCCTTGACCGTCTGAGCTACTGCCATAACCAGCTTCTTCGCCCAGCTCATCGCTGCTGCCAATCCCTGTTGCTGGGCCATCGATCGTATCGCCCTGTTGATCATAGTTGGTAGCATCATAAGGATTATTGTTCATGCTGTTATCGGCATTGTTATCAACATTGGCATCGGTTTGACCAGAATTATTGTTTTCGCTGGAATTGTCAGCATTTTGAGTATTGCTGTTGATTCCCGTTGCATTATGGTTGTTGGCTGCGTTCTGGCTCACATTATGGTTGGCCGAGTTATTCTGCAGATTGTCGTTATCATTGATACCGTGACTGTTCTGCGAATGATTGCCTAGTGCCGTATTGCTGTTGGAATCATGCGACTGGTTGTGTGAATTGTTGGAACCATTATTGCCATAGATCCCCTTGCTGCTATTTTTGCCAAAGCTGGAAACCTTGCTAAAGCCCCAGCCGGCCGCTCTAGCACCCATGCCTGCCATGGCACCGCCCATTGCACCAGCAGCCATGGCATGACCGCTTTCGTCAGCAAAGCCTTGACTGACGCCAGTTACTCGTTCAAAATAGCTGATCCCGGCCAGCATGGCATAGCCGGCACCGGCATAGATCACGATCACGGCCAGGGCGTGCGTGATCCACGTCATATCAGTTGGCAGCTTTGTCGGCGCTACAGCAATAAAGATGAAGAACATCTTCAGCACCAAAACGATCAGGACCATGGAAAGATACAATCCCACGATTGAGTTGACCAGATCACGCAGCTTTTTCGGACTGCGTACTGACTGGAATGCCAGAATCGGTGCTACCAAGTTCATGGCCGTCAGTTCGAAGATATCCTTAACGACTCGGATTGAGGCAATCAAGAGAATGACGCCTAAGATGATGGATTGCCCCAGCAGGCCCATCCAGTCAACGTCATAGCGCGCATAGACGTCATCGTTGTTGGAGCCGGCCCCAACACCAGTCGCGTTCTTTACCAAGATATAGCCGCCGCCAGTCTGTTTGGACTCATCGTTTAAGTGATACTGAAGCGGTGCCGTATAGTTCTTGTAAGGATCTTTATCCAAGCCCAAATTCTTCAGCGTATCTTTATCCAGATAATCGCCAAAGTCCAAGTTGCTTACGTCGTTTTCATCACTAATGGTATTGAGCTTAGAGATATTTAAACGATCCGGATTTTCCTGCCAGCCATGTCGCACAACGGTACTCAGATCAATAATATTATTTTTGATCGGCTGGATTGCTAGATCATCAGTCATGCCCTTGTCGCTGGCCTGATTTAAGTCCTTGCGCGCTGAGACTGCGACGTTGCCGACGCCTGACGTTGATCCGGCACCACTGACCGTCCGCATCATTAATGGCAGGACCGTTAGTGTCAGGGCAACCATCAAGACGTTAGGCAGGATTTTGCCCCACTTGACGGCATGACCAAGCGACTGGAGTACGATCACGATCAATGCTGCCCCCAGTAAGGCCCAACCAATCGAGGACATTACAACGTACAGCCCGTGCAGTGGCGACCCCTTGCTGGACAAGGTACCGTCCCAGCCCAGTAGGCTGAAGGTTGCCGTAAAGATTTTTTCAAAACCGCGGTTAAAATCATAGATCCAGTGCACTGGCACGGATTGAAACCAGCCGGCCATCTTGCGAAACATACCCCAGGTTAGGTGCAGATGCGGTCCCCATTCCTGATAAAATTTGACAATCTGACTGCTGGATCCGTCCGTAATTGGACTGTTGCTGACTGCCTGCGACAGTTCGCTGTCTGTTGGCGCCTTGACTGCAATTATCGGCACCAGCTGCAGCAGCAGGCTTTTAAGCATTGTCAGCATTAAGCGTTCCCCCCTTCAGAAGTTTCAGTTTTTAGTTGCAATATTTGATCCTTCGCTTTGTCAAAAAGCTCTGGCTTGCCATCAAAAAGGCCTGCCAAGTTTTTCCAGCTGTTGTTTTCCGGCTTCGACCAGTAGCCATGCGTATCCTTTAAGAAGCGCATGCGTCGTTCACTGGGCAATCCTTGTGCCAGCAGCGTATAGACTACTCGAAACGTACCATCTAACAGTTGCTGGTTCTGCAGTTCGGCGACTGAAAAGATTTGATCGTTATCATCATCGACCAGATCATTCGTGCCAAAAACATCATCAGGCTGCAGAAATTCCTGCATGAAATCCTCATCACCCAGATGAGGCTTAGCTCCATGCGGCTGATTGCCGGCTACCGATTCGTTGCTGCCAAACGGATCTATTGGTTCGGCCTGCGCCTGGCCATTGTCCATCAGCTCAAGCAACTGATTATAGGCGTTATCGTAGTTAATGCGCAGCGCCTTTAAGTCCAGCGAGCGATGCGGCGATTTAATGCCAATATCGGATAAGGTCATCTGATCGTTGAACTCATGCCGCAAGAACGTATATCTGAATGGCATGGCCGTCTGACCATGGTCAAAAATTGGCATGGCCGCAACCGAATGGCCTTTTTGGTCCTGACGATAGACTGACCGCAAGACGACCATTTCCCCACCCATCAACTTCATCAGGTCATTCATTGACATGATATCCTGGCTGATAAATTGGTTTGAGAAGCTGGTGCCATGTACGTCGCCCATTTTGCCAGAACTGGTCTGTACATTGACGGTCCGCTTACCAATTTTTGCCGAAATGGTTTCTGCCGTCTTTTTGGATTCCGTCAGAATATACAGCAGATTGGCACAGTTGGACTCAATAGTGTCCGCCTGCTGCTGCGAGTAGTTGATCTGAAGCTGCTCCAGGTTTTGCACGATGATATCAAACAGCAGGTTTTGCCCCAGTCCGATTGATACCTTGGTGTCCATATGCGAAATAGGCGGTAAGTTACCAAACTCATCCAACAGAAAATGAACGCGTGTAAATGACTTGCGCCCATTGGCCAGAGCCGTTGAGTAGATCGTGTTAAAAATTTGATCGACGGCAAAAGCCGGCAGCTGGTTGTACGATGGATTATTTGGTGGCGTTACTAGGAACATGGCCACCGGTGATTCGGAATAGTCCATCTTCATTTCTGTAACGTCGCCAGCCAGCGTAGTCTGCTTGATCGTCAGCTTGACCTCTTTTAGCAGTGGCTGATGCGTGTAAGGATCACGCTTGAATGAATGGGCCGTAAAACCGTTGCGTTGATACAGCTTGTGGCCATTGACCACGAGTTTGGCATCACGATAGTCCGGTTCGTTTTTGCGATAGTCGAAATTGATACTGATCGTAAAATCATCTGGCAGCTTAGCTTTGATTGCGTAGTTGAGCATACCAACCTTATCAACGATCTGCGTCCGCTTCTCCAACTTTTTACCGTTGTTGTCGTCAATCTCGATGACAGCCGTCTTAAACTTGTAGCGTTCTGGCAGCCGAAAGCGCATCGTCCGCGGAAAGCCGATACTTTCAAAGTTAACTGAGTTTTTTGAGGTCAGTTTGGCAATGTTCGACTGTTGGTAGATTTTAATTCCTTCCATCGCTGACGAGTAGATGTTACCTGAGGTTTCATCGCCGGCAAACTTGGATTGCGCAAACGAGTCTAGCGCCATCTGCCGAAACTGGCTGTAGTGCTTTTCATTGAGTTTCTGCATTTGTGCAAAGTAGACGAGCAGTTTGTTCTTCTGCCCAGCAATCGTCGAATCACTAGGCATTTTGAGGCTTTTATCTGCCATCAATTCATCTGCACTCGGTACGATATCGCCACTGGCATTGACGTTGACCTGTTTAGAGCCAAGTTCCGTCATCATATGCAGTACGTTGTCCATCGTTACCTCGTCCCAACGATCGTTGCGTTTGGCATAGTCAACAACGGCCAAAATTAAAGCGTTTAGCAGGTTGATTGATGAGTTCTGCCAGAATTTATCCTTGGCGTTTGGATCAACATAGATGCTTGACGACAAGGTATTAACAGCCTGCTGCGTTTCATCATAGTAGCCCTCTTTAGCAAACGAGATTATCTGTTGCAGCGGATTATAACTCATGGAGAAATCCGTGTTTTGCAGGTTAAGCACCTGCACGTTGTACCCCCGCTTTCTGAGCGTCTCATAGCTCATCTGATACAATTCACCTTTTGGATCGTTAACAACCATTGAGCATTTTTCCGAACCGCGTGAAAGAATATCAACCAGCGGCATCACCAGTGTTTCACCCTTACCAGAACGGGTAATCCCGACGATTAGGGAGTTAACTGTTGTCTGGTCAATTGAGTAAAACCCTTTGGCCGGCTCAACAAACGGCAAGGCATTTTTGAGCATAGGCAAACGTGTGGCCAGCTGATTGACCTCCGGCGCGAAATAGTAGCGTAGCCAGGCAACCGGGTGATGTTTCAAGAAGACCGGTGCCGTTGCTTTAATGTGCGATACGGGAATCCCGCCTACGCCATCATACTCAAAGCCGCGGTCTGGAATCTGTGGATATTGGACCAATACCTCATCTTCCGTCGTCAGCCGATCATTGCCATACTGGTTGCCATGATTTGGCCGCCATTTTAGCCAGGTTTTGATCACCAATGGCAACATTACCCCAGCACCAATCAGTTCGACTACTCCAAAAATAAGCGGATTGCTCCGCATGACCTGATAATTTCCTAAGTTGGCCCTCTGCCAACCGTTGCTTAGTATTGAAAATACTTGTGCGTTGACTTGACCGTTCAGAAACTGATAGCTATCCGGCGAGTGAAACCAGTCAATCGTTGCCCGGATCCCCGCGGTTAGCCAACAATTAAGCCAGCTAATAAAGACCGCCCAGCAGAGCCAGATTATCGTTAGCACAATTGGTTGCCCAATCAAGCGTCCCTGTTTTCCATCTTTGCGGCGTCTTTCCCTATCATAATTAAAGGCCAATAGCACCACCATCCTTTCGTAACTTCAGACAAAAGCTTAGTTTAAATTCCAGTTCAGACAAGTTCCGCCATCAAAGTGAAAACGACCATTGTCTGCAAGACAACAGTCGCTTAATTGGATATTACTTGTTAGCATCACTGACCTTATTAGCCAGAGCAGTATCACCGGCTTGGTTCAGTAGTGATACTGCCTGCGTTGAGCGATAGCGATCATTCATGGCCAAGTCAGTTCCCATTGCTTTGACCGCTGCATCAGCAGCCTTAGCATCATTGTTAATGATTGCCTTGTCCAAGGCGTAGTACTTTTCGTTCTTGTACTTATCGAGTTCAGTACCGTTATTTGCATGCAAGGCATTCAAAGCAGCCTGCGTCTCATCAGTTGCTGAACTGGCTTTGTAGGATTCTTGAACAACGTTGCTATTGGTCTGCTTAGCCTTGGCAACCTTCTTATTCATCGTTTGTGTAATCTGTTCTACACGAGCAGCATTTTCTTTATGTTGCCGATAAGTGTAGTAGCTGAAACCACAGATCATCAGTACCAGCAGCAGGAAGAACATGACAACCAGTCTTTTCACCCCATGCAGCATGCCGTCCATCTGTTTAGTATATTGTTCGCCGTGCCCTTTTGACGTTTGATGATCATCGGCAGCAACTGCTGTTGATTCAACTGCAGCTACGCGCGTTGTTGGCTGTTGTGGCTGCATTTCTGTTGCCAGCTTGAATTTGATGTAGTTGGACAACGTCGAATTCAACTCATCGTTTTTATTTTTGGAATCTTTAGTGCTGAGTTCCTTAGCAGCTGCCAGTTTTTCATTCATTAAAGAATCATTTTTTTCCTGCAGCAACTGCTTGTCACTCTTGAGCGCAGCATTTTCATTTTCCGCTGTTGCCCGCAGCGCTTCAGTGCGGGACAGCTGTTCCTTTAAGTCGCTGATCGTCTTGTTGGCTTCCCGCAGTTCCTCAAACGGTGCTTGGATTCGTTGCTTTTCCGTCTCCGAACGATTTTCTGAAATGACAATCTGTTTGGCGTTTAAATGCTCATTCGTCACTTGCGTCCGATAATCGTCCAATTCCTGCGTTTCATCAGTCAGCATCTGCTGAAGCAGATCTAAACCGTTGACGCGCAGTTGAGCAGCATCTTCACGAGCCTGCAGTTCATAGTGGCGCTGTTTCTCTTGGCGCAGCTTAGTTTCCGCATCGTCATTCCGTCGCTTAATCTCAGCCCATTCTGTATCAAACTTTTTATTGGCAAGCTGTTCGTAATGCTTGCTAAGTCGTTGTTCGGCCTGCTGTTTGTTATTTTCGGAATCGCTGTTGATTTTGCTTTGCTGCTGATGATAGACGCGTTCAGCCTGCTTCAGGTCATCTTCGCGCTGCCGATCGATTTTGGCGTATTCGGCTTTTAATTCGCGCTGTTTTGCAGCATACAGCTCATTGGCGATCTTAGCATGCAGATTTGCTGCATCGTTTTTGTGCTGCTTGCGGAAATTGGCAATGGCTTTTTCAATCTTAGTCTTATAACTTTCACGCAGATCAAGAATTGCTTTTTCATTTTTGTCATTGATTTTTTCCGCGCTGTTTTGCAGCAGCGCATTAAAGGTTTTCTTACGCTGGTTCAGCTGATACTCAACGTAGCCATGCTGTCCTGGTTCAACTGGATCGAGTTCTGCCACCTCAAACTGCGGTGCTGAGACATGCCCCTTTTCACGGGCAAGTTTTTGTTCATCGTCCGCCGCATCGGTTACGGCTCTTACGGCCGAGCGCGTCTCATGTACCGTAGAAGCAGCCGGTGCAATTGGCTTGGTAACAGTGGTTTTCGGCTCTTCAATTGGCGTTGACGCTGGAGTGCTTACCGGTTCAGCAGCAACTGTTTCAATTGTACTTGGCGTGTCATCTTCAATTGGATGATCGCTGAAGGTATGTGTTTTTGCGTCATAATACTGTTTTTTGGGTTCTTCCGCCGGCGGTTCGCTGGTTGAATAGGCTGGCACGTCAAGCGTAACAGCTCCCTTTTCAATTTCAGCCTTTTTTGGCAGGCGGGCAATTTCATTTTCACCAACGTTCACCGACTCCAGATAGGCCTGTTTTAAGTCTTGGCAGATCTCAATCTTTTCATCATAGGAAACATCGCTGTTTTCTGGCAGATTGAAGATCGTCTCGAAAATTACTTTAGTCAGATTTTGGTAGTCGTAGTTTAGTTTAAAGCCTGGCAAAGTAATGTATTCGTGCGGATTGCCATCGTCAGAATTTGGCTTGCCCATTTTGGCTTTTTTAGTTTTGTCAAACATCCAAATAGCCAGGTAGTCAAACTCAATTGGATCTGCTGTTTCGGCAACCACGTCACGCAGATTGTCAAACAGGTCTTCAGCCGTCTTAAGCGTCGCAAACGGCAAGGTTTGATCCAAAGCTGGCAGACCATTGTTTTTTTCCGTTTCAGAGGCGCTCTGAATTGCCTCGGCAACCTGCGTATTGTTTTCCGGTTTGAATTGATCGGCAAACTCTAAGCGAATCGTATATTTGTCATCAAGCATGATGCTTTTCTTTTTATTTTTTCTATGAAAAAGTCCCATCGCTAAATCTCCTTATTTATTTTTAAAATTAATACATGAGTAAGCCTAAACGGATTTTATCGTTAGACAAGTTTCGCCAAACAAAAAACCAGCCGAAGATTCGACTGGTGAAATAATATTAGGAGATTTATTGAGTAGTTATTCTGAGAAGTTTTGGTTAGCGTAGCCTTCCAGCCAGCTCAGCAGGAACCAAGCGGCAATGCAGACAACAATACCAACACTGGCTTGAATCCAGCGTTTCTTTGCTTTCCGTGCGGCTTCCTCGCCACCAATACCGAACAGGCCAGCTCCCCACATGATTGAGGCACCCATACCAACCAGCGCAGCGATCTTAAGGTCATTAGCGATCGTCTTGATCGTGTTGGCTGTGTTCTGACCAACATCAGCGTTAAAGTACAGGGGACTTACCACATGCGTTTGGTATCCAGCCCAGAGATTAAGCATCCAAGTAGGCATTTTCATTCTCCTTTCTAGCAAATTTCGTTTCTACAAACGATCTTTTACCCAGAATAAACATTTTTTTCATTAGTTTAAGTTTCGCCACGTTAATAATTTTGGCTTGAATCTGTTTTAGAATCGCCCGCGTCAGGACGACGGAAAGTTTCCGTTGACGCCGACGTCTCACTTTCAAAAGAATTTGCTTCTGGCGGCATAATCACCGGCAGTTTAGCTAGCCACTGTTTAACCTGATCCGTGGACTCAAGGTGATACAGTTCCATAACGCGTTCGCCGATCTGTTGGGCAACCTTGGCCTCTTCTTCCTGACTGATCCGATTTAGCTTTGAGCGGGCCGCCTTCAGCTTGGCCAGCGCCTGCTCATATTGTTCCTGAGCATTGAGAGTTTTTTTATTTGTAAATTTAGCTTTAGCCAACTTTTGTGCCTTCTTTCGAATTGGTGTCCAGCAGCTGCTTAAAGACAATTTGCCGGCCATTGATCAAATGACGCTGCAGCGGCTGGCGTTCTAGTTGCGTCCGATGGTCAGAAACCTCGGTCTGAATCGTGTGATAGTGATTATCCGGCGTGCTTTCCAGTTGCAGAATAATCATAGATAATGGCGCGGTGACATCGCGTTCGATAACGCGCTCCAACGGCCGGGCACCGTTCTTAACGTCAGTGCCGACATCTGCCAGATAATCGATCAGATCCTGTTGAAACTCCAGCTTAAAGCCATGTTCAGCCAGGCGCTGATTGATGACCTTTAAGTCGTTTCTGGCGATCTGTTCGATGATATCGCGCGTTAACATGTTAAACACGATCTTATGCTGGATTCGGTTGACGAATTCCGGCCGAAAAATATTGGTCAGCTCCATCTGTACCTGCTTGCGAAACGCGTCCCGACGGCGAATTCGTTGTCGTGGCGTCTCATCGACCAGTGAGGCCTCGTCAATGGCATGCTCATAAGATTCCTTATCCGCAATCAGATCTGCCCCCAGGTTTGTCGTCATGATGATAATCGAGTTGCGAAAGTTGGTTGACCGTCCACGCTTGTCGCGCAACTCTCCATCGTCAAGTACCTGTAAGAGTCGATCATGCACGGCCGTACATGCCTTTTCAATTTCATCAAACAGTAGAATACAGTACGGTTGTCGTTTAATCTGATCCGTCAGCAGGGATTGAAAATGATCCAGTGAGGAACGTTCGCTGAATTCTGACATATCGAACCGCACCATTGCTTCCTCATCATCAAACATGACTCTGGCCAACGCCTTTGATAATGCCGTCTTGCCTGTTCCCGTCGTGCCTAAGAAAAGAAACGAGCTGAGAGGTTTATTCGGTGCTTGCAGGCCAGCCTTGGCAATTGTGATTGCATCAGCCACTGCTTTAATGGCTTCAGGCTGCCCTTTGACGGTTTCCCCCAGCTTCTGCCGCATATTGCGCAGACGGACGTTATCATTACGTAGCACATTAGTTACTGGAATGCCCTTCATTTCCTGAAGCACCAAGGCAATCTCTTTTAGTCCAACCTTATCTTTGCCATGCGTTGCAGCAATCGCTCCAGCTTGATCCAATAGATCGATCGCCTTATCCGGCAGGTAACGGTCAGCGATATAGCGAATTGATAGATCAACGCAGCCAACAACGGCTTTGTCAGAATATCTAACCTGATGATACTTCTCATAGGTTCCCTTAATTCCTCGCAATATTCTGATCGCCGTTGCTCTTGTCGGCTCATTGACCAGTACTTGCTGGAACCGCCTTTGTAGAGCTGGATCGCGTTCGATAAACTTATCATATTCGTCAAGCGTTGTTGACCCGATCAGTTGAATATCGCCCCGCGCCATGGCCGGCTTTAACACGTCGCCCAGATCCATTGCGCCATTGGTTGAATCCACACCCATGATGGTATGAACCTCGTCGATAAAAAGAATGTTCTGCCCTTTTGTCGCCTGAAACTCTTTGATCAGGCCCAGCATTTTGCTTACCGTATCATTCTGACCAAGCGCGGCAATCTGCAGGACCCGAATCCGCTTGTCATTAAGCTGCCGGCCAGCCTTTTTTAGGACAATCAGCCGAGCCAGTCCCTCAACAATGGCCGTCTTACCAACCCCCGCCTCGCCAATCAGAATTGGATTGTTTTTGGAGCGACGATTCAGGTTGTAAATCACTTGCCGAATTTCGTCATCACGAGCAATTGCCCGGTAGGCATTAGGATTCAGCGCTACGGCTGCGGTCAGATCATCAGTGTATTTATCCATCAATGGTGTTTCAGTAGTCACTGTACCGCCCCCTTCTATGGCTGCGAAAGCAAAATTGCCTCAATGATATTGGAAGTCTTGATCTGCTTAACGCCTGTGTCATACCAGTAACACTCAATCATTTCGTTCCGTTGACAGAAGCTGACCTCAAAGCGGCGCATTAAAAATGGGTTGTCGATTTCCCATGTATCCTTGGTCAGCTGATTAGATACAAACCAGTAGTTGCTGTTCAGACCAGCCAGCTCCATCGCATCGCGCAGTTCGTAAATACGCAGCCTGGTCAGTGTACTTAGGCCATCTTCCCGCCAGCCAATTGGCAGCCGGTTCGGCGCAGTCAAGTCAGTCATGATTGACTTATCTGACCAGCGTTGTGCACTCTGGCGAGAGTCTTTATTCAGCTTGTGGACGACATCAGCCGTGTAGCCGCTTTGGTTAAGTGCACGAAGCGTCTGAAAATGTTTCTGCTCCATGGTCTGCACCCCCATTCACATTGATCTTTACCAAAGATTTTCGCTATCGTCATCATCTTCTTCATCAGAATCAGCTTCATCATCGTCGGCCCATTCATCGTCATTGTCTGCTGCATCTTCTGACCATTTGCCGGCCAAGTCGGTTGGATCATTTTCGGCTACTTGTTCGCTGGCCGTTTTTTCAGCCTCATGTTCGGCAAACTTTTCCGCCACGTCATCACCAGTTCCAACGGTTTTGGCTTCTATAACGTTAGCAGATTCATCTGGTTGCTTCTCTTGAAAATCCCAGTTAAAGCCATCGACGTTTTGGACTTCATCGGTGATAAAGTCATCATCATCATCTTCTTCATCGTCGTCATTCTGAAATTCCTTAGTAGGATCGTAGTCGTCAATCAGACTCGTATCGGTAGTCGAAGCTTCCTTATTAACCGGCGTTAGTTTAATTGGCTGTTCTTCTGATTCTTCTTCATGCTCACCGGCTTTCTCACCATCAGTAGTAGCTTCATTTGATTCAGTATCTGAATTGGGTGCCGGCATTTCATCTTCAGCCGTATCTTTTTCGTCTGTATCAGCAGACAGTAATTCTTCGCTGGCCGATGCTGATTTTGCATCGGCTTCGGCTGCTGGGGATTTTTCAATTTTCTTTATAGCCACAGGTGCCATCGGTTTTTCTTCGATTTTTTCTGTAGGTGCAGGTGCTGCCGGTGCCTCGGCAATCTGTTCAGCCGTCCCAAACCGAAATAACATGACACCGCCCAGATCGGCATAGTTCTTTTGAAAGAGTCTTAGAATCCAGTAAGAACCCATTTGTGGCTCCGTATCAGTTACAAAGTACTGTTGGTAGTCATCTTGTGGCACCATGATATCCAGATCGCCACATTCAGTACTGAACGTCAGCTGCATCAGGTTGTTGAAGTATGGTTCTTGTTTGATAAAGTGTCCGCGGATTTTAAACATAATGATTCACTCCTCGTATTTTCTTAGTCCTTGTCAAAATCAGGAACAAAAGCGATAAATTTGTGGCCCTTGTATTCTCGTTCGCCAAGTTGACCAGTAATTTGTCCCTTCTTGTAGTCAAACGTAATGGTATTGCCTGCGGAAAGCTCTGTTAGTTCCCCTTGCGTCCAGGTATGTTCGCCCCATTTGGCATTGATCTGGACCGGCTTTCCCTGGTAGGTTACGTCTACCTTGTCACGTTTTGGATATTGCTTCTTTTCTGGCTTACCAATGGTTTGCTCAACCAATGCCATGTTCTGCTGCAGCAGTGGCTTATCATGCGTAATGACCGTATTAATAGAGTTAAGCACCTTTTGCGGTTCCAGCTTAAAAGCACCAACGGCATCCATACCTTGGAAAAGCTGTTCGGTAGCCTTTGGCGAGGCAATCATGGTCCCCTGCGCAATCACAGCCGACATCAAGCCAGTTTCCGTCAGTGACAGCACACCCTTGGTATCCTTCAGTAAGTGAGAGTTGCTTTTGGCTGAGGTCAGATCAGCCATGGTGCTCTGTTGGGTAGCCCCAGTACCAATACCATACTTGCCGTAGTTGGCCAACCGCTTAAACAGCCAGGCTTTGGTTGGTTTAGATGGCTTTGGATTGGCACCCTCGGCAACGATCGATTTGGCTTGCTTGCCTAATGGCTTTGGTTCCTTAGGCAGTTCACCCTCGCAGTAGATCTGCTTGTAGTTGTAGTTAACCGGCACGTTGTACTGCGTTCCGAAGGCCGGATATTCTTCGATAACTGCTGTAACGACCCGATACAGGTAGTCTTCACCAAGGATTGCCAGGGCCGTACGACCAAGCAGACAATAGATATCTTTGGCACATTGTAAGTCGTTTTTATTCTTCAGCACCTTGCCCAGGTCATCGAGACTGGCTGGCACTTTGGATCCCGGCCGGTTGGCACCGTGCGTAGCGGAATCCTTGACCAATTCCTTGCGTGGCGCTGTATGCGTCAATAGCTTAACGTTGACACCTACCAGCATGGCAATCTCTTTTGAGTTCTGTACTAGCTCATTAAACTGTTCAGTAGTAATCACCTTATCCTCAGTTCGCGGATAGGAAACATAGCCAGCTTCATAGAGCTGCTGGTAAACGTTTTTAATCTGGTTTGACGAGTAACCTTTTTTACTCAGCAGTGCATCGACCTTGGCCAAATCAAGCAGCGTCTTTGGCATGTTGCGCTTATTTTCTAATCTCAAGCGCTTGACATGCACCGGCGACTGATACTGCTGCAGCTCCTGTTCTGCCAGTGCCTTGTCGCTATGCCGAATCTTGGCCAGCTTCTCTTCATCGTCTTTGGCTACCTTGCGAGCATAGACGTGACCTTGATCGTCTTGAAACTTAACCTCGAAATATGGTTTCTTGACGTAGTTTTTAATTGCTTGTTCACGTTGATAGACCATCGACAGCATAACCGATTTCAAGCGACCCTGATTAACTACCTTAACGTAGTAGCCGGCATTACGAATGTAGCTGGTGGCCAAGCGTGTCAGCTGCATTGAGGCAAAGTCCCACTTAGAGCGGACGTTAGCTTTCAGATAGTCGCCGTCTTGCGACTGATTGGAAACGTCCTTAAGATTGCGCATTGCCTTAACGATTGACTTAGGTGTCTCATCATCGTGATACTCACGATAAACCTTGCCATGCCAGCCAATTGCATTAATAATCTCCCAGGCCAGCAGTTCCCCTTCGCCAGACGGATCATTGTCAGTAGCAATCACAATTGATTGCGAAGATTGACTGACTTTTTTAATCTGACTCAAGAGCTTTCTGATATTGGATCCTTTTGTTGGTTCCTTTTTCCAACTGAAATCAGCCAAATTCCAGGGCATATTTTCCGGCTCCCAGGAACTGTAGCGATCTTTTAAATCATTGGATACCTGATCTTTTGGCTCTGCCAGTTCCATCAAGTGTCCCTGCGCATGCACGATCTGATAGCTATGGCCGTCAAAGCTGCCACTCATGCCGCCCAACGCTTGTGCGAAATTATCGGCTGCTGACTTCTTTTCCGTTAAAATCATATACTCTGCCATTTTGGACTCCCTTCTAGATTCCCTTAATTCAACGGTACTTAATAAAGTTAGTTGAAATCAAACTTTGTTCAACTTTCGCCAGAATATATAAAAAAAGGCAACGATTGTTTCGTCACCTTTGGTTAACCTCGTTCCAAGGTTGGAACGAGGTTGCAGATCTTTCTTTTGACGCGCGTGCCCGGCAAGACTTTACGTCATTTTACTTTAATGTCTTTTTTAACATACAGGCATCAAGCTGGTGGCGATTCAGCCGCACCATTTTGCCAACAACGACGAACGGTATATCGCCATCTGCGATCCAGTTTTGCAGCGTGTTTACGGAAATATTCAAGTATTTTGCAGCCTGCTGCTTATTCATATACTCTGGCCACGTTTGTTCATCGCGCCGAGTTGCCGATCCAACCACCTGGACTGCTGCATCTTTTACTATTTCTAAAATCGCCTGCTTCAAATCATCTGGCAGTTCCAGCTTGACCTTGCTTGTATTCTCAGTAGTTGCTGACACATCGTTCACCTCTTTTGAGTTATTAGAATGTGGCTTCAAACCACACTCTAGAATTTAAGATACTCAATGATAAAATTAGTGCAACAATGGCCCTCTTTTTGTTTAACCTCGTTTCAACCTTGGAACGAGGTTGCGGCAAAAGTAGTATCATTAGATTAAATCATTAGAATTTCGATTGATCCTTTAGTAACTATGCGCGTGCCCGGCAGCCGTAAATTCATAGAAAGAAGGATCAATCATGTGGACTGAACCCACAAAAACCGGCAAAGTTAAGTTTGTCGAACAATTCAA
>ERZ773185.621-NODE-621-length-31058-cov-4.713318_pt1 | contig 31058 bp, 26 predicted proteins | sample MGYA00580531_ERZ773185 | MGnify/ENA primary metagenome ERZ773185 (study PRJEB29015, sample SAMEA2737799) | human gut metagenome | biome: human gut; feature: human-associated habitat; material: faeces | place: China | collected 2012 ...
AGATTGTCCAAATGCGGCCCGCGCAGCGTCGGCTGGTTACGCGGTTTGGTACAACCGCGTAACCCTACAGCTCCGTTACTTCAACGTTGTTGAAGATCTCATCCCAGCGGTCCATGACCAGGTGACCGGTCTTGGGATCCATGGCGTTGAGCTTGCCGCAGGTATTGGCGGTCTTGAGCACCGTGACGTCGTCGGCACCAGCCGCAATGGCATGCGCAAAGCCGGCGATGGTCGAGTCACCGGAACCCGTTGCGTTCACAGCCGCAATCGCGGGCGTCTTGGCGCGGAACGCGCGGCCCTCATGGAAGCCCACCGAACCGGCAGCGCCCATCGAAACGACAACCCAGGGAATACCGGCAAAGCGGTCATCGGCGGCAAGTGCCTCGCGCAGGGCATCGACATCATCGGTCGTAAAGGACGTACCCAGCAGGCCGTTAATCTCGGTCAGGTTGGGCTTTACGAGTTCGGGCTTAGCGTCGGACTCCAGCGCGGCCTCCAGCGATGCACCCGAGGTGTCGAGCAGCACCTTGGCGCCCGCCTCCTCGGCGATCTTGACGAGCTCGGCATAGTAACCGGCATCGACGCCACGCGGCAGCGAGCCCGAAAGCGTCACGACGTCCGCCTTGGCGGCAAGCTCGGCAAACTTGGCCGTAAAAGCCTCGAGCTCGGCAGGAGCGATCTGCGGGCCGCTCTCCAAAAGCTCGGTCTGATTGCCCTCGTGCAGGATATTCAGGCAAATGCGGGTCTCGCCGGCGATGGGCACAAAGTCGTTCTTGACGCCGTCGGCATCCATAAGCTCGGCCATATAGGCACCCATGTGGCCGCCGAGCAGACCGGTCGCGAGCACATCGTCGCCCAACTGCAGCAGCACACGGCTCACGTTGAGGCCCTTGCCGCCAGCGGTCTTTTCGGGCGTCACACGGTTAACATCGTCGATGATCAGCTTGTCGAGCTGATAGCGCGTATCAATCGACGGGTTCATGGTAACGGTCAGAATCATGTTGAACTCCTGTTCCGGGGCGGCATAACCCGCCCCAAACATAAGATAACTCGTTAAAGGATCTCGATCTCAAAGCCGCGAGTGACGGTCTCTCCCGGCTTGGCCACCAGGCAGCCACGCTTGTGCTCCAGAATATCGTCCTCGTCGGAGCAGGTGGACAGACCACCCCACGGTTCAACAGCCACAAAGTCGCCCTCGGGCTTGCTCCACACAATCAGGTACGGCATATCGGGGAACGTCAGGCGCACGCCCTTGTCCTCGGTCTTCTTGGTCAGCGTAACCACGCGGCTCTCGAGCACGTCAAAGATGGTCTCCGCGAAGTCGAAGAGTTCGTGGGTAAGCGGCAGGTTCTGTCCGATCATGGGGTTCTTGCTGCGATGCTCAACATCAATCAGACTCGTCGAGGGAACGGCAGTACAGAGCTCGGTGGCCTCACGCTGCTCAAAACGAAGCTCATAATCGTCATAAGACTCGCCCTCGTCGAGCGGGCACTTAAAGCCGGGGTGACCGCCCACAAAGAACGGCATGTCCTCGGTACCCTCATTGGTCACCTCGTACGACACGGCCACCTTTTCCGAATCGATCGCGTAACGAGCAACGATCTTATACGGATACGGGTACTGCTCGAGCAACTCGGCATGGTCGGCAGAGCTTAAGCTCAGCGCAACCATGTTGTCGCTTTGCCCCTCGAGCTTCCACTCCTGTTTGCGCGCAAAGCCGTGGCGGGCGAGCTTTACCTCGCGACCGCCCATGGTCATTGCGTGACCGTCACGAAGGCCACCGCAGATCGGGAAACAAATGGGCGCCTGGCCCGACCAGACCGCCGGGTCACCCTGCCACAGGTACTCACGGCCGTTGGCTTTAATCGAAGTGAACGATCCGCCAGCCGTGCTCAGTGCCACACGAATAGAACCGTTATCAAGAACAAACTCCATAGGAGCCTTCCCTTTCGTACGCCAGCCCGCCGAGTCAGTGGGGCTGATAGAAAACCGGCCCGCGCCCCCTCACAGAAACGCGAGCCGTCAATTGAAAAGCTACAGAATGCCGGGTACCGCCAAAACGAAGCACACAAGCTCAGCAAGCAAAAGTGTTATCGAAGCAGCTTGCTGAACCAAAAGGCTTCGCCGCAACAGAGGGAACCCCACAGGTCACCTCAACGTCAGCGAGAAGCCAGCTGGTGAGGCAAGGTGCCGTGAAGCGAGGCGGCATTGACCTTCTGGTCATGCCGTCGAAGCTGAACGGCAGATTGCCCACCAGATGGCTTCGCAGCGTCGGCCGGTCCGGCGTTCGGTAGAACGCCGGAACCCCTTAGTCGTGATACTCGCCGCGGTCCCACTTCTCGAGGAACTCGTCAAAGAAGTGCGGGTCGGCCTGAGCCTCGGCGTCGGCCTTATTGCAGGCATCGATCTTGGCGATCAGGGCATCGTGCTCGGGGGTCTTCTCGTAGGGCTCCTCCAGGAAGGCAAGCATGATATCGGCCATCAGGAACTCGCCGGTGATCTTGCCGCCAAAGCCCACGATGTTGGCGTTGAGCTCGCGACGGGCATACAGGGCAGAGGTCATGTCGCGAACCAGGGCGCAGCGGGCGCCGGGAACCTTGTTGACGGCGTTGGTGATGCCGATGCCGGTGCCGCACAGGGCCACGCCAAAGTCGGCCTTGCCGCTGGCAACAGCCTCGCCCACGGCCTTACCGTAGATGGGATAGTGCGTACGGGTGTGGCTGTAGGTGCCGCAGTCGAGCACCTGGTAGCCAGCCTGCTCCAGGCGGTCGGCCAGATAGATCTTCTCGTCCGTAACGATATGGTCGCAACCGATTGCGATGGTCTTCTTCATCAGAACGTCCTTTCGTCTGAATTCACAAGTTGAGGTAGAAGTTCGAGTTCTCGGTGGCTCTCGTTAGGCCATCTTGTTGAGCATGTCGACACGGATCTGGTGACGGCCGCCGGCGTACTGGGCACGCAGGAACTCACGGGCGATCTTCTTAGCGACCTCGGTACCCACAACGCCCGGGCCCATGGTGACCATGCGCGAGCCGTTGTGCTCGCGGGTCATGTAGGCGGAGCGCTCGTCGGAAATGTTGGCGACGACCATGCCCTTGATCTTGACGGCGGCCATATAGGAGCCGACGCCGTACTTATCGAATGCAAAGCCCTGGGAATCCTTGTGCTCCAGCAGGTCCTTGGCAACGGCGGTCGCGGAATCGACAAAGTCCGCGGCAGGGGTCTCGGAATAGTCGACGACCTCGTGACCGTCGGCGATGAGCATCTCCTTGATGGACTCCTTCATCGACATACCGTCGGCATCGGAAGCGATTACAACCCTCATGACATCCTCCTTGAGAGATACGCAGGTGCGTAGTTTCTGTTTGGAAGTGTTGAATCGCGCTCAGGTCCGGGCATCTGAATGTGCGATTCTTCACTGTTCATGTTTATTTGAACACATTCGAACAGTAACTGCAACAACTATTTGTTTATCTTTGTTCTATTTTGAACAAATACCGTTCACAGATGATTGCTGACCGTTTGGACTGGGCGCGGACGTAGCGACCATGTGTTCAACAAACAAAAGGGCGGCCGAGAACGTGTCTCAGCCGCCCTTCGACGGTGTGCCCCGGTATATACAGCTGTTTTAGCTACTCAGACCGTCCGCTCTTCTTGGCATGTTTGGACGGAGCGCTCAAGAAGCGACCCGTCAAATAGTTCGCCAGGCCGGAAATATCAACCCCCAGTAGCACGTGCCCCAGCCACAAAAACGCCGCGAGCACCAGAAGTGGAATCACGCACGAGGTCACGATCATCACGATGACACCTTCGATCAGATCGGTCACCTGCTGCACAATTTCATCGGTCATCTGCTTGGCACCGCTGGTCACCGATGTGACGAGGCCCGAGGCGCCGTCGGCAAGCTGCTCAAGCACATTCTTGGACTCTGTGGACTCGGTCTTTTTCTTGCTTGCTTTGGAGCTGTCGCTATCTGCCACACCTGCAGCGTCGGCCGCCTTTTGCTCGGCTTGCTCGATGCTCACTCGATACGTTTCGTCGACCTTCTGCGACACCCATACGCTCGCGGGCACGAGCGCCATGCCAATCACGGCAACCACCAGCACGCGCGTCGCCACACGGCGCAGGACAGCGCTCGTGCTCCAGCGCCCGTGAATGCCGAGCGACACCGCAAAGAGCACCAACGCAGACGGGATTAAGATGCCCAGGCCAACCGACCACAAAATCGTGAGCAGATATTTCTCTAGGTATAGCACGGCAAGCACGATGCCCAAGTTACCCGAAAGCTGCGCGAGCTGCTCGGCAACCGGCGTTCCTGTATCGCCCGGCAGCGCAGTGATACCCGCAGATAGGGCGACGCACGAGGTCGTGAGCGCCAAAACATTGCCCTTCTTTTGATCGATGACCTCGATGGTGGAGTCCCAAGTCTTGGTATCGGCGAAATGCGGACGAGCTACAAAGCCTGACAGCAGCGCCAGTACCACGAGCGCAACGATAAAGCCAATCTGCAGCTTTTTGTTTGCGCACACGACATCGGACAGGCTGGGCTGCAGCTCGGTTACCGTCGTGTGCTCGGTTATCTGGACAGGACGTCCATGAGCCATCTCGTGCGCGTCTCTTTTTTGAATCAATCCGTTGTCCGGCATTTGGATACCTCCTCATTCCGGCCTGTAATGCGGTGGAAAGTATACCCACCCATCGAAAAACCGAACGGGAGGGCGTGCAGAAGCTCCATAACGCTGCTAGTCGAATAGTGCCATTTCAAAACTATGCCGGTTTACTACGATAAAACCGATAGGACCGACCACATTTGCTATTAGTAGAAAATGACAAGCGTTCTACCTGCGGCTTTGATAACGCTGTTCTTTCCATAGTTGAAAGAATGCGATTCATCGTAGTAAACCGGCATAGTTTTGTAACCGACAGGCCGATTCGGCACCGCAGCAAACCCAATTACCCGTTTTCTTCCGTCCTCAAAGGATCAAATGCATGGCAGGAGTGTCCCAAACTGCCGGCAGATAAGGAACGTCCCCAAGTGCCGGGTAACCGCAACTTGGAGGAGTGCAGAAAAAGCCCTGTCGCGGGTAGCGGCAGAGCTTTTGGAAGGGGACTTGGTTGTGAGGGCTCGTTAGGCGAGCTTGGCCTCGAGCTCGGCGATGCGCTTGTAGGCATCGATGGTAAAGCGGGTCTGCTTCTCCAGGATCATAGTGGTCATGAGAGTGTCCTGAGCGTGAGCCATGATGAAGGTCATCTCCATCTCGCCACCGCCGGCCTCCTGCGAAAGCAGCTTGGTCTGCGTGTCGTGGGCACCGATGAGCGCATCGCTGGCATCCTTGTGCAGCTGTTCGGCCTTCTCAAAATCACCCTCGCGAGCAGCATCGAGCGCTGCAAGCAGATCGGTCTGGGCGTCACCTGCGTATGCGACGATCTCGAATCCAACCATCGAGATTTCTTCTTTGGTTGCCATATTGCGTTCCTTTCACATATGAACCAATGGAGAGCATCGCGTCCGGGCATACGCGCTGCGTTCTGTATGGCAGAAACATTAACATTCAAACAAAAAAGAACAACGCAAAACATAATTTCAAGCTATGAACGGTCAATTTTCGCCCGTGAACGGTTTCCAAACCATTTCGAACAATATCAAACATGATTAACGGAAACCCAAACAGGACCGCGCCCTAGCGCAAATCGCGCACCGTATCGCCCTCTACGAGCACGCCGGGGATCAGCATGTGCTCCACGCCAGACGCACCCCCCTCGGCACCGGCAATCTTATCGACTGCCCACATGCCGACACGCCTGTTGTCAAAGCGCACGGTGGTCAGGCGACGGTCGGGCACGATATCGCCCAGGCTGTCATCAACACCCACCACGCTCACGTCCTCGGGCACACGCCTTCCACGCGACTCGAGCCCGCGAATGCAGCCGTAGGCCATGGCGTCGTTGGAGGCATAGATGGCAGTACAGGTCGGATCGTCCGCCAGAGCCTGGCCTGCGGCATATCCGCTCTGCGCCGTCCAATCGCCACGGATGAGTCGCGGCAGCTCAATACCATGTGCGCGCAATGTCTCGCGCCAGCCTTCCTCGCGCTGCATGCCCGAAAGCGAGCGCTCGGGACACGAGATAAAGTGCACGGTCTTGTGCCCCTGCCCCAGCAAGTACTCGACCACCTGGCGCGAGCAATCGAACTGGTCGTTATCGACCGTAGAGCACAGCGGGTGCTCCAACATCGTAACGAGCACCGTCTGCATGCCGGGCAGCGGCTCGAAGGTTCCAAAGTCCGCCGGCATGCGGTTCATAATCACGACCATACCGTCCACCGGCAGTGCGCTCATACGCGACGATGCACTCTCGAGGGTATACGGATGCCCATCTACTTTAGTGAGGGTAATGGCGTAGCCGTGCTTATCGGCGGCGGCGGCAAAGCCCTCCATACGGTCGAGGTTGCCGGTACCGGTAATGTTGAACATGGCGACGCCGACGGTCTTAAACTTACCGCGGCGCAGCGATCGACCGGCAAAATTGGGGCGATACCCCAGCTCGCGCATGGCGGCACGCACGCGCTCCTTGGTCTCTGGGCGCACGCTGGGCGAATCGTGCACCGTACGCGAGACTGTCTGCTCCGAGACGCCCGCGAGACGCGCCACATCCTTAACGGAAACCGATTTTTTAACAGCGGCCATAGGTCGATCTTTCTATGTCGACGATGCCATTGGTGGCACCCTACGCAGTCATTTTTAACGCCTTCAAGTATATCTAACGCCTCCCCGCCATACGTTTACCACCCAAAACCTACCGTTCACCGACATTTTTGCTTCCCCGAACGGCTTTTGTCGCCCAAATGTTAACGTTGCCATTGTGTAAACACAGAGCCACCGGGCGGCTCAAACGTTTACGCACAAGGAATCGACGGTTCGCAGGCACAGGAACCACCGGTTCGCGTCTTTTTTTGTGTCGCAAAATGGCAACGTCAACATTTTGGCAAGCAAACGTCAAAAGCTACCATCGTTGCTAACCCACCGACTCTTAGGAGCTTTGCATGGAGCAACTCATCGCCACTATCGAAAAGGGCCAACCCTTTTTCAACGCGATCGCCCGCAACAAGTACCTCAAGGCGATTCGCGACGGCTTTATCTCCGTCATCCCCATCATCATCTTCTCGTCCATCTTCTGCCTGGTAGCCTCGGTCCCCAACATCTGGGGTTTCTACTGGCCCGATGACATCAACAACGCCCTGTGGAAGTGCTACAACTACTCCATGGGCATCCTGGCCATCGCCTGCGCCGCCACCACCGCCAAGCACTTCGCCGATGCTCAGAACCGCGACCTGCCCAAGAACAACCAGATCAACTTCATCTCGTGCATGTGCGCGGCCATCATCGGCTTCCTACTCCTTTCGAGCGACACGATCGCCACGGACGCTGCCAGCGGCTTCAACACCACCTACCTTGGTTCCAAAGGCCTGCTGACCGCCTTTATCGCTGCGTTTGTGACCGGCATCATCTACAAGTTCTTCATCAAGCGCAACATCACCGTCAAGATGCCCGAGCAGGTTCCGCCCAACATCTCGCAGACCTTTAAGGACATCATCCCCTTCTCCGTCTGCATCACCGTCTTTTGGGTCTTTGATATCGTCTTCCGTGCAGCCTTTGGCTTCTGCTTTGCCCAGGGCGTCATCCAGGTGTTCCAGCCCCTGTTCACCGCTGCCGACGGCTACATCGGCCTCGCTGTGATCTACGGCGCCATGAGCCTCTTCTGGTTCGTGGGCGTCCACGGCCCCTCAATCGTCGAGCCCGCCATCGCCGCCGCCCTTGTTGCCAACATGACCGACAACCTGGCTGCGTTCCAGGCTGGCCAGCACGCTTCCGCCGTCCTGACCCAGGGCGCCCAGTACTTCGTCGTCTGCATGGGCGGCACCGGCGCCACGCTCGTCCTGGTCTTTATGTTCTGCTTCCTGGCCAAGTCTCAGGAGATGCGCGCCGTCGGTAAGGCCGCTATCGTCCCGGTCTGCTTCGCTGTCAACGAGCCGCTGCTGTTCGCCGCACCCATCGTGCTCAACCCCGTCTTCTTTGTCCCGTTTGTCTTTGCCCCGATCGCCAACATCTGGATCCTCAAGATCTTTATCGACTTCTTGGGCATGAACGGCTTTATGTACACCCTGCCCTGGACCGTCCCCGGCCCCATCGGCACCATCATGGGCCTGGGCTTCCAGCCGCTCGCCTTTGTGATGCTCGCCCTCATCCTGGTCGTCGATTTTGCCCTGTACTACCCGTTCTTCCGTGCCTATGACGCCCAGAAGTGCGCAGAGGAGGCCGAGATCTCCCAGGAGGAGCTCGCCGCCAAGAACGCCGAGAAGGCTGCTAAGCTCAACGATGCCTTCCAGGGCAAGGCCGATGCCAAGAGCGTTGCCGCCGGCGCCGCTGCCGAGGCCGTGAAGGCTAACGCCCCCGCCGCTTCCGCAGCACCCGCTGCCGAGGCAACGACCGCCAGTGACCTCAACGGCAAGCGCGTGCTCGTGCTCTGCCAGGGTGGCGGTACCTCGGGCCTGCTCGCCAACGCGCTGGCCAAGGCCGCCAAAGAGCGCGGCATCAATCTTGAGACCGCTGCCGAGGCATATGGCAACCACGTGGACATGCTCCCCGACTTCGATCTGGTCGTCCTGGCCCCGCAGGCCGCCAGCTACCTGGCCGACCTGCAGAAAGACTGTGAGCGTGTGGGCAACAAGTGCGTCGCCTGCCGCGGTAAGCAGTACATCGAGCTCTCCCAGAACGGCGACAAGTCTCTCGCCTTCGTAAGCGAGCAACTCTCGAAGTAAGTAACGCTCAGGGCCAGCCGACCATCCAAGACCGGCTGGCCCTTCGATTTAGACGATTGGATCATCATGTCCGTTAATCCTGCTAGCGTCACCAACCCGCCTGCGCAGTTTCCCGAGGACTTTGTCTTTGGCGGCGCCACTGCCGCCTACCAGGTAGAGGGCGAGACCCGCACCCACGGTAAGGGCAAGGTTGCCTGGGACGACTTCCTGGAGGCCCAGGGACGCTTTTCCCCCGATCCCGCTTCGGACTTCTACAACCAGTACCCCGTCGATCTGGAGCTGTGCGAGGAGTTTGGCATCAACGGCATTCGCCTCTCCATCGCCTGGAGCCGCATCTTCCCCAACGGCACCGGCGAAATCAACCCCGAGGGCGTGCAGTTCTATCACGATCTCTTCGCCGAGTGCCACAAGCACCACGTTGAGCCGTTTGTCACGCTGCATCACTTCGATACGCCGCTGCCCCTCTTTGAGAAGGGCGACTTCCTCAACCGCGAGACCATCGATGCCTTTGTGGACTTTGCCACCTTCTGCTTTAAGGAGTACGCCGACCAGGTGACCTACTGGTTCACCTTTAACGAAATCTGGGCCGACGCCTCCAACACCTACATCGAGGGTACCTTCCCCGGTGGCGTCAAGGCGCATCTTGCCGAGGCCTTCCAGTGCGAGCACAACATGATGCTCGCCCACGCCAAGGCAGTGCTGGCCTTCCACAACGGCGGCTTTAAGGGCAAAATCGGCGTCATTCAGTCGTTGGAGTTCAAGTACCCGCTCAACGAGAACGACCCCGCCGACATCAAAGCCGCAAACAACGAGCACGTGCTGCAAAACCAGTTTTTGCTCGACGCTACCTTCCGCGGCGACTACGCGCCCGACACCCTCGAGTGCGCCAACCGCCTGGCTGCCGTCTCGGGCGGCACCATCGAGATCCTGGACGAGGACCTCGAGATCATGCGCGAGGCAGCGCTCTACAACGACTACCTGGGTGTCAACAACTACCAGTGCCGTTTTTTGAAGGCTTACGACGGCGAGAACGACCTGCACCACAACGGTACGGGCGAAAAGGGCACCGGCCGTTGGCGCGTCAAGGGCATTGGCGAGCACGTGAACAAGCCCGGCATCCCCACCACCGACTGGGACTGGATCATCTATCCCGAGGGTCTGTTCGATCTGCTCGTCTACATTAAGCAGCGTTACCCCAACTACAAGCAGATCTTCATCACCGAGAACGGCATGGGCTACAAGGATCCCTACAAGGACGGTTTTGTGGACGACCAGCCGCGCATCGACTACATCGAGCAGCACCTGCGCTGGTTGCTCAAGGCCATGGAGGTGGGTGTCAACGTGGGCGGCTACTTCCTGTGGAGCCTGCAGGATCAGTTCTCCTGGACCAATGGCTACAACAAGCGTTACGGCTTCTTCTACGTTGACTTTGAAACCCAGAAGCGCACGCCCAAGGCAAGCGCATACTGGTATAAGCACGTGGCGCAGACCCGTCGTCTGGACTAAAGACTAGCGGGGTTGCCTGCCCACATAACCTGTCCCCATTTCTCAGCCGGGGGCGGCACGTCACACGGCGCGCCGCCCCCGGTCGTTTGTTTTTGTTCGGCCTGGGGGCCGTTTGTCTCGATCTGTAACATCTAGCCGAGTTTTTGGGTTCTAGCTGTTACAGATCGAGACAAACGGAGTAGGACCTAACCCCGTATGTCCCTAACAGTCGAGCGTTCGACCAGCGTACTCGGCACATGAATCGCCTCGATAGACGAGCTCTCTCCAATCGCCGCCTCAAACGCAAGCTTACCGACACCGCGCAAATCAAATCGCAGCGTCGTCAGCCGATTGTGAGGAACAAGTCCCTCGAGTGCGTCGTCGATACCAACCACGCTCACGTCGTCGGGCACGGACAGGCCCGCGTTCTCGAGCGCGGCGATAACGCCCAGCGCCATCTGGTCATTTGCCGCAAGCACGGCAGTCGGCGCCTGCGACCCGCCGGCAAGCACCTCGGCCGCAATCCGCTCGCCCATGGCGTACCCACTGTCCGCACTCCAATCGCCACGCAGCATCGGAGCGGCATCGACATGAGCACGACCCAGCGTATCGCGCCAACCGGCCTCACGAAAACGCGAGGAAATCGAGTTTTCCGGACCCGCCACAAACCGCATATTCGAGTGACCATGTTCCAGCAGATAATTGGTCAACAGCTCGCACGAACCATACTGGTCGGAGTCGATCGTCGTGCAGCGCGGATGCGCATACATGGACAGGATGACCGTTCGCACTCCCGGCTGGGGAACAAACTCCTCAAAATCGGGAGCCATGCGGTTCATGTTGAGAATCATGCCGTCGACGGGTCGCTCGACCATGCGGCGCGAGGCATCGGCAAGTGCATAGGGCTTGTCGCCGCCCATCTCGATCATAGTGACGGCAAAATCGTGCTCGCGCGCCGCTTGCATGATACCCTCGAGCGTCGCCAGGTTACCGACACGTGTGATGTTGTACATGCACAGGCCAATAGAACGATACGACCCGCCGCGCAACGCCGCTCCAGCAAAATTGGGACGAAAGCCCAGCTCTTCCATGGCGGCCAGCACACGCTTGCGCGTCTTTTCCGTCACGTTGGGCATACCGTTGACCACGCGAGACACAGTCTGGCGGCTCACGCCAGCGAGCGCCGCAACCTCTGCCGCGCTCGCCGAACGACCATTCCTTGTCTGCTGAGCCATGCCTTCCACGCTAACCTGCTTCCCAACTATTCCCCGCGCCCATGGCGCATCGTACGTACATTGATAACGTGCTCATGATACCCGAGCCACATACCACAACATGAAAACTTCTGTCAATCAAAACCGCTTACCGAACAAATACAACCATTCGCGGCTGTTTGAAGTTGTTTTGTTTCTATACATCCCAGCCGGATGTTAACGTGCTCATTGTCAAATGTTCACGTGCTCATTTTGGTTCTAATCATTTTAAGATAGTGTTTATCGGGCTTTTTCACCGCTGAACGCTAACCAGGGAGCCTCCTGAGCGCAAACGCACAATATCGAACAGCGAGACGAGAGGGTGTATGCATATGTCTTTGCTAAACCGCGTACAGCAGCTGCCGAAGGGCTTTGTTTGGGGCGCTGCAACCGCCGCGTACCAAACGGAAGGTTCCACGAAGGTGGCAGGCAAGGGTAAGACCATGTGGGACGATTACCTTATCGCCCAGGGTCGCTTTTTGCCCGACCCGGCCAGTGATTTCTACAACCGCTACGAGGAGGATATCCGCCTTTCTGCCGAGCATGGACTCAACGCCATCCGTGTGTCCATCGCCTGGACCCGCATCTTCCCCAACGGCGACGATGCCGAGCCCCTCGCCGAGGGCGTTAAGCACTACCACGAGCTGTTCGCCTGCTGCAAAAAGTATGGCGTCGAGCCCTATGTGTCCCTGCATCACTTTGACTCCCCCGCCGCCCTGTTCAACCAGGGCGACTGGCTCAACCGCAAGACCGTCGACGCCTATGTGCGCTATGCCGAGTTCTGCTTCCGCGAGTTCCGCGAGGTCAAGAATTGGTTCACCATCAACGAGCTCATCAGCCTCTCGCACTCCCAATACATCCAAGGCAACTTCCCACCCAACCATCACTTTGATGTGACGAGCGGCATCCAGAGCCAGCACAACGAGCTCGTTGCCCACGCCCGCGCCGTCAACCTGTATAAGGATCTTGACGAGACCGAGCACCTGGGCGGACGCATTGGCATGGTCAACGTCCTGACGCCGGCATATCCTGCCACCGACTCGCCCGCCGACCAGCACGCCGCCGACCTGTACAACGCCTTCTACACCGACTTCATCATGGACGGCGCCTTCCTGGGTCACTACTCCGCGCGCACCCTCTCACTCATCAACGAGATTCTGCGTGCCAACAACGCCACACTTACGGTTGAGGACAGCGACATGGAGGAGCTCGCCAAGGCGGCGCCCCGCAACGATATGTTCGGCCTCAACTACTATCAGTCGGCGTTTATCGCCGCCTACGATGGCGAGTCCACCAACAGCTTTAACGGCACCGGAGACAAGGGCACCTCGTGCTTTAAGTTTAAGGGCGTCGGGCAGCAGGTCGATATGCCGGGTATCCCCACCACCGACTGGGATTGGCTCATCTACCCGCAAGGCCTCTACGACACGCTCAAGCACATCAGCGCCACCTATCCCAACCTCCCCGTCATCTATATCACCGAAAACGGCCTGGGCCACAAGGACCCCGAGCCCGACGCAAACGGCATCGTCGCCGATCCCGAGCGCATCGACTTTGTCGACCAGCACATGGAGAAGGTGCTCCAGGCGCGCGCCGAGGGCGTCGACGTCCAGGGCTACTTTATCTGGAGCCTGCAGGACCAGTTCTCGTGGGCCAATGGCTATAACAAGCGCTACGGCCTGTTCTACATCGACTTCGACACGCAAAAACGCTACATCAAGCAGTCGGCACTCTGGTACAAGGAGCTCGCCGACACCATGGCGGACGCGCAGTAGCGCATCGCCTCGCTTTCCCCCGAGAAGGGAGCGGCCTTATGCGATACAAACCCAGCCGCTCCCCTCTCTCCCCCTGGGACCGACCCCGCCTGCACCCGGGCTTTTAGCAAGCGGGAGACCATATAGGTTTTCAACGTCCATGCCATTAAGATTTCATGCAAAGAGGAGCGTGAACTATGGAATCGATCGTTAAGTTCTTGGAGAAAGGTCAGCCGTACTTCGACAAGGTCTCTAAGAACATCTACCTTCAGGCCATTAAAGACGGCTTTTTGGCAGCAATGCCCATCATCCTGTCTTCTTCTGTCTTCCTGCTTATTTCAACCCTGCCGGGCGTTGTCGCCACGGTCGGCGGCTTTACGCTGCCCGACTGGTGGAACGTCGACGTCGTGAACTTCTGCAACAAGGTTTACAACTTCACGATGGGCGTCGTGGGCATCATGGTCGCCGGCACCACCGCAAGCGCGCTGACCGGCTCCAAGAACCGCCGCATGCCTGCCGGCAAGGCCATCAACGCCACGAGCACCATGGTCGCCGCCATGTGCGCTATGCTCATCTTGGCCGTTACCCAGACGAGTGCCAAGATCGACGCCGCCGATGTCTCGGTGTTCTTTACCGACAACATGGGCACCAAGGGCCTGCTGAGCTCCTTTGTCGCCGCATTTGCCACGGTCAACATCTATGCCTTCTGCATTAAGCGAGACATCACCATCAAGCTGCCCAAAGAAGTCCCCGGCGCCATCGCCCAGAACTTCCGCGACATCTTCGCCTTCAGCTTCTCCATCCTGTTTGTCGCCGTCATCGACGTTATCTGCCGCACCTGCTTGGCCGTCCCGTTTGCCAACGTCATCTCCACGCTGGTGAGCCCGCTGTTCGCCGCTGCCGATTCCTACGCCGGCCTCGCCCTCATCTGGTTCATGATCCCGCTCTTCTGGTTCATGGGCATCCACGGCCCCTCGGTCGTTAAGCCTGCCCTCAACGCCGCGCTGTTTGGCAACATCACTACCAACCTCGCCACGCTGCAGGCCGGCGGTCACCCCGCCCTCGCCCTGACCGAGAACTTCGGTAACTACATCGGCGAACTCGGCGGCACCGGCGCCACGTTCATTGTCCCGATCATCTTCCTGCTCTTTATGCGCTCCAAGCAGCTCAAGGCCGTCGGCAAAGCCTCTGTCGTACCCGTGATGTTCGCCGTCAACGAGCCGCTGCTGTTCGCCGCGCCCATCATCCTCAACCCGTACTTCCTGATCCCGTTCCTGTTTGCCCCCGTGGCCAACGTCCTCATTGGTAAGTTCTTCATCGACTTTTTGGGCATGAACGGCTTTATCTATGCCATGCCGTGGGCACTCCCCGGACCGATCGGCACCTTCATCGACACCAACTTCCAGCCGATCTCTCTGGTCCTGGTTGTCGTCCTGCTAGTCGTTGACTTCTTGATCTACTACCCGTTCTGCAAGGCCTACGACAACGTCCTGTGCAAGCAGGAGGCCGAGACCCTGGCCGAAGAAGAGGCCGAGGAGACCAAGGCCGTCAAGACCGCTGCCGCCCCCGCCGTTGAGGCTCCCGTTGTCGAGACCGCTTCTGCCACTGAGGCCTCCGCAGCTCCGTCCGCCCTTAAGGGCAAGGACCTGAGGGTTCTGGTTCTGTGCGCTGGCGCCGGCACCTCTGCACTGCTCGCCAACGCGCTTAAGGAAGGCGCCGACGAGCTGGGCATCGACATTACCGCCAACGCCGGTGCCTACGGCAGCCACTACGCCATCATGGACCAGTACAACGTCATCGTCCTGGCTCCGCAGGTTCGCACCTATTACAACGAGATGAAGGCCGACACCGACCGCCTGGGCATCACGCTGCTGTCGCCCAAGGGCAAACAGTACATCGACCTCACTAAGGATCCCAAGGGTGCCGTCGCCTGGATCGAGGAAAACCTCGAGGTATAAGACGCTGACACCACCTGCCGCTCGCAGACAATAAATGGCCCGCGCATCGTTGTGTGATGCGCGGGCCATTTTGTTTAGACCGCACCCGTCCTCCTGTTCATCTCAATCTGTAACATCTAGCCGAGTTTTTCGGTCCTAGCTGTTACAGATCGAGGTGAACGCACAGGCCAAGCCGAAAATCTCAATCTGTAACATGTAGACCGCTTTTGACCGCTTAGATGTTACAGATCGAGACAAACAGATGGGTCAATCCAATCAATCTAGATCTGTAACATCTGGCTGGTCATTTCACCCCTAACTGTTACAGATCGAGACAAACAGAACGCCCGAGCAGAAATATCTTAATCTGTAACATCTAGCCGAGTATTTCGGCTCCAGCTGTTACAGATTGAGATGAACGAGCCGAGCACGTCTACGCCCGCAGGTCCTTCACGCTGGAACGCTCGACCAACACGCCCGAGACAAGCGTACGACTTCTGGAGCTCGGGGCTTCCAGACCTGCGACGACCTCGTTAAGCGCACGGATACCCAGCTCGCGATGGCGAAACTTCACCGACGTCAGAATCGAGCTGGGAATCGTCTTGTAGAGCTCATCGTCGAAGCCGATCACGGACACGTCGTCGGGCACACTGAGCCCTTTGTCACGTAGAGCCATCATCACGCCGTTTGCCATGCAGTCGTTAGCAGCGAGGACCGCCGTGCAATCGGGCTTATCGGCAAGCACAAGGCCCGCGGCATAGCCACTATCCGCATTCCAATCGCCTTGCAGAGGCTCGGGCGGCTCAATGCCACGTGCCTCGAGTGCCGCACGCCAACCTTTCATACGGCACTGGCTCGACAGCGACTCTTTCTTACCAGAGACGAAGTACACGTTCTTGTGCCCGCGATTCAAGAAGTACTCGCACGCCATGCGCGCACCATCCTCTTGATCGTCACTAACGGTAGAGCAGGTAGGATGCTCCATCGGCGTGATAATCACCGTCTTGAGGTCCTTCGGTGCCTCAAACGTATCAAAGTCGTCGACCATCTGGCGCAGATTGAAGATCATGCCATCAACAGGCAGCTGCGACATCCTGCGCGCTGCGTCGGCAAGGGTCATCTTCTCCCCTGCCCGCTTTTTGATCATCGTGAGCGCAAAGCCGCGTTCTTCGGCGGCATCGGCGATACCGTCAATCATGTCCACGGCGCCGCCCGACAAGTGGAACATCACCACGCCGATGCACCCGTAACGGCCCAACTTGAGTGAACGCGCGGCAAAGTTAGTTCGAAACCCGAGTGCCTCCATTGCGGAATGGACCTTATCGCGTGTCGACTCTCGCACGCTATCGGGCTCATTGATCACACGCGACACCGTCTTGAGGGAAACACCCGCGGCAACCGCCACATCGTTCATTGAGACGCTTTTCTTGTCCATCGTTGCCACTGCTTCTCCAGTCGGTTCCCTATCGATCGTTCTTTGCGTTCTAGCATACACTACCTGCCCGACTGACAAATCAGCCGTTTATCGGACAATATCGACCGTTCACCCGTAAATCCTTGTTGCTCTTCCAAAAATGTCTTACGTTGTCATTAACGAAATGTCCTACGTTGTCATTTCGCAATGCCTTCCTTAAGCAGGAAGGTTTCCGGGCAGTCCTGACCATCCATCGACGACCAGTTCCATCCACATGCATCGCGCATCAAGCAGCAAAGGAGCTCTATGGACGCCATCGTAAAGATGCTCGAAAAGCATCAACCGTTCTTTGAGAAGATCTCAAGGAACATCTACCTCCAGGCCATCAAAGACGGATTCCTTGGGTGCATGCCCATCGTCCTCACCTCTTCGATCTTCCTGCTGATCGCCACGCTTCCCGGCGTGGTTGGCATCGCGCTGCCCCAACCGCTCATCGACTGGTGCAACAAGCTGTACAACTTCACCATGGGCGTCATGGGCATCATGGTCGCCGGCACCACTGCCAAGAACTTTACGGCTTCTATGAACCGTCGCATGCCCGCCGGCAAAGTGCTCAACGACGGTTCCACCATGGTGGCCGCCCAGTGCAGCATGCTGTTGCTCGCAGTCACGCAGTTCACCACCAAGCTCAACGGCTCCGAGCTTTCGGTCTTCGATTGCACCAGCATGGGTACACGTGGTCTGTTCTCGGCCTATATCGCCGCGTTCATTACCGTGTGGGTCTATAAATTCTGCGTCTCGCGCGATCTGACCATTAAGCTGCCCAAGGAGGTCCCGGGCGCCATCGCTCAGAACTTCCGCGACATCATCCCCTTTGGCGGCGCCGTCATCATCTGCGGCATCATCGATGTCATCGTGCGCAACCTCATGGGCGTTCCGTTCTCCGAGCTGCTTATCAAACTGCTCCCCCCGCTCTTTACCGCTGCAGAAACCTATCCTGGCCTCATCCTTATCCAGGCAGCCACCGCGTTCTTCTGGTTCATCGGCGTCCACGGCCCCTCGATCGTCCAGCCGGGCATCGACCCCATCCGTCTTGCCAACCAGGCCGAGAACCTGCAGGTTCTGCTGGCAGGTGGCCACCCCGCTCACTCCCTCACCTTTAACATGTCACTCGTGGGTGAGTTCGGCGGCACCGGCGCCACGTTCATCGTGCCACTTCTGCTGATTCTCTTTATGAAGTCCAAGCAGCTCAAAGCCGTCGGTAAGGCCTCGATTGTTCCTGTTGCCTTTGCTGTCAACGAGCCGCTGCTCTTTGGCGCGCCGATGATCCTTAACCCCTACATGCTCGTCCCCTTTGTTGCCGCCGGTTGCGTCAACGTGAGTGTTGCCAAGTTCTTTATCGATAATGTGGGCATGAACGGCTTCTCCTTCGTGGTGCCTTGGGCTACCCCTGCCCCCATCGGCATCTTCATCACCACGAACTTCCAGCTTATCGCCCTGGTATTTGTCGCGATTATCATCTTGCTGGACGCCATCATCTACCTGCCGTTCTTGAAGGCATACGATCAGCTGCTCTGCGACCAGGAGGCCGAGCGCGCCGCCGAGCTGGGTCTCGAGTCCGATGGTGCCGCTGCCATCGCCGCCAACGCCCCTGCGCCCGCTGTCGAGCAGGCTACCGCTTCCGTCGAGACGACTGTTGCCGCCGCCGACAGCAAGCCTGTCGCCGATCAGCCCGAGCCCGCTGCCGATGCATCCGCCAAGAAGGATGTCGATGGCCTGAAGGTCCTCGTCCTGTGCGCCGGCGCCGGCACCTCTGCCATGCTCGCCAACGCCATCAAGGAAGGTGCCGCACAGACCGGAGAGAACATCGCTTCCTCCGCAGGCGCCTATGGCCAGCACACTGCCATCATGGATCAGTACGACGTCATCGTGCTCGCCCCGCAGGTTCGTAGCTACTACAACGACATGAAGGCTGACACCGATCGTCTGGGCATTAAGCTGCTCGCTCCCCGCGGTAAGGAATATATCGACCTTACTCGCGACCCCGCTGGCGCCATCAAGTGGCTCCGCGAGAACCTCGACTAGTTCCTCCCTCTGTTGGTGCCCGGATCCCCAGTTCGGGCACCTCTCCCTATTCGTATCCCACAGAAAGGATGTCTCATGACCAACCCTATGCAGTTCCCCGACGGCTTTGTGTTTGGCGGCGCCACCGCCGCTTACCAGGTTGAGGGCGAGACCCGCACGCACGGCAAGGGCAAAGTGCCCTGGGACGATTTCCTGGCTGCTCAGGGTCGCTTCTCCCCCGATCCTGCAAGCGATTTCTACAACAAGTATCCGGTCGATATCGACCTGTGCCAGCGCTTCGGCATCAACGGTATTCGCGTCTCTATCGCTTGGAGCCGTATCTTCCCCAGCGGCACCGGCGAGATTAACCCCGAGGGCGTCGCTTTCTATCACGAGCTTTTCGCCACCTGCAACAAAGCTGGCGTTATCCCCTATGTCACGCTAGATCACTTCGATACGCCCGAAGCCTTTTATCAGAACGGCGGCGAGGGATTCCTGACGCGCACGACAATCGACGCCTTCGTCGAGTACGCAAAGTTCTGCTTTGCCGAGTTCACCGAGGTCAAGCACTGGTTTACCTTTAACGAGATTCCCGCAACTGCCGAGGGCAGCTTTATCGTCGGCAACTGGCCGCACGGCGAGAAGTACCGCCTGGACAAGGCCTTCCAGCTCATGCACAACATGATGGTGGCCCACGCCAAGGCTGTCGTCGCCTTCCATGAGGGCGGCTTTGAGGGCGAGATCGGCATTGTCCAGAACCTGGAGCCCAAGTATCCCCTCGACCCCAACAACGCCGCCGACTGCGAGGCAGCTCGCATGGCCGACGTCATCAACAACCGCTGGGTACTCGACGCCACCTTCCGCGGCCACTATGCAGCCGACACCATGGAAGCTGCGACCAAGCTGGCCCATATCGCCGGCGGCGAGCTTGACGTCCGCGACGAGGACATCGCCGCGCTGACCGCCGCGCTCCCCTACAACGATTGCCTGGGCGTCAACACCTACAAGTGCCAGTTCCTGCGTGCCGCCGAGGGCGAAAACGACATCAACCACAATGGCACCGGCGACAAGGGCTCCTCGCGCTGGTTCCTCAAGGGCGTGGGCGAGTCATGCGTGCGCGAAGGCGTACCCACCACCGATTGGGACTGGATTATCTATCCCGAGGGCCTCTACGACCTGCTGCTTCGTATTAAGAACGATTACCCCAACTACAAGAAGATCTACATCACCGAGAACGGCATGGGCTATAAGGACGACTTTGAGGACGGCTTTATCGACGACGCCCCTCGCATCGACTATATACGTCAGCATCTCGCGTGGATCCTCAAGGCAATCGACGGCGGCGTAAACGTCGACGGCTACTTTGTGTGGTCGCTGCAGGACCAGTTCTCCTGGACCAACGGCTATAACAAACGTTACGGCCTGTTCTACATCGACTTTGAGACTCAGAAGCGCTATCCCAAGGCGAGCGCGTACTGGTACAAGAACGTCTCGGAGACCGGCCTGCTTATGGCCTAACTTTTGCCGCATACCCCCTGTCGGCCGTATGCGAATCCCTCCACGGGTTCGCATACGGCCTTTTTGTTTTGAATCAGGCCTAGCGTGCCGCTCATCTCAATCTGTAACATCTGGCCGAGTTTTTTCACCCCCAACCGTTACTGATTGAGACAATTAGATAGTCAAATCCGCGCTTTCCGAGCAGTTGTCATGCGCACCTCTTACCTTGTTTTCAGTATCACGAACACACTTTCGGTATCATTTCATGTTATTATGATACCGAAAGTATGTTCGTGATACTGAAAGGAGCCACATGCGCCAGTTTGATTACGCCACAGTCCCAGCGGAACTCGAAGCAACCCCAATCACCAATCTCCTTCTTTCGATACGCGAGCATAAAGGCCGACAACTTGTTCTGAGCCAAGTCAAACCCGAGCTTCTATCGTCCCTTATGGAGGAAGCTAAGATTCAGAGCACCCAATCCTCCAACGGACTTGAAGGAATTGTTACCACCCAAAAAAGGCTCAAAGCAATCATGGCGTATTCCACCAAGCCAAGCTCCCGTGCAGAAGAAGAAATCGCTGGGTACCGAGACGCGCTGTCGCTTATTCACGAGCAGCACGATTTCATTCCCGTAACACCATCGGTCATTTTGCAGCTGCATCGTGACCTCATGGCACACACAGCAATCTCGTATGGGGGCCATTGGAAAGACAGCGATAACGAAATCGTCTCCATCGACGATCAAGGTAATCGATTTGTGCGCTTTAGGCCTCCTTCGGCTCTAGCAACCCCGGGACTTATCGAAGAAGCCTGTCGCTCCCTCAACGATGCCTTGTCTCGCCAGGCATGCGATCCCCTCCTTATATCGCTCCGCTTTATCTTCGATTTTGTCAGTATTCATCCCTTCAACGATGGCAATGGCAGGATGAGCCGACTCCTTACAACGCTGCTGCTCGAAAAGACTGGATACGACGTTGCGCGCTACGTCAGCATCGAACGACTTATTGAAGACAACAAGGCGCTCTACTACAGTGCCCTCGCTGCAAGTTCCACTGGATGGAATGAAAACGAAAACAGCGAGGTTCCCTTTATCCGATTCATGCTCGGAACCATACTGGCGGCTTACCGACAGCTCGAACAGCACACCCTGATTGAATTCAGCACTCGCCCCGTGTCGAAGCAAGCGCGCATAGCGGCTCTATTTCAGCAGAAACCCGGCGTCATTAAGAAATCCGACATCCAGTCCAACTGCCCCGATATCAGCGAAGTAACCGTTAAACGAACCCTCAGCCAGCTCGTTAGTTGCAGTGCAATCGAAAAAACAGGAGCGGGTCGTTCGACGGGCTACATACTTAAAGACGTCCACGCTCTGGAATTATTCTTGCAATCTGCAATACCCGATAGCGAGCCAGCAATAAAACAAGGATCCCCAAAGGATAAACTCCTTGAACGTATGAACCGCGCCGAAGATGAAAGCAGAGACGCACTCTACGAAGACTACGATTCATTCTCAAGGGATATCAAAGCGAGATACGGAGTCTAGCCATATCTCAGAATGGCCTTACCCTTGTTGCCCAAAACTATTGGCGCGTCATATTGACACGCCAATTCCTCGCCACGGCAAGGGGCAGAAGCATCGCCTGCAGCGATAGCTAGCAAATGATCTGCGTGTGCTCCTCGATGGCAGCGCGGTCCTCGGCAGCGATACCCGGCTCGCACACCACGGCGTCCAGGCTGTCCAGACGACAGAAGGTGTAGAAGTCGCGCTTGCCGATCTTGCTGGAGTCGGCGATCAGATAGCGCGAGTCGGCCTTGCTAAAGGCGAGCTGCTGGATACGACCCTCATCCATATTAGACGTAGACACGTCGCCATCCAGAATGCCGTTGGCGCCGATAAACGCCGCATCGATGCCCAGCGCACGCAGGGTATCCTCGGCCGTTGGTCCCACAAAGGCGGCGGTGCGGCGGCGATACATGCCGCCCACGAGGCACAGGTCGCAGTCCTCGCGCGCCTCGAGCAGGTTAAACACCGAAAGTGAATTGGTCACAATGCGCAGGCGAAATGCCGGCAGCATCGAGGCCATCTGCTCGACCGTAGTGCCCGTACCCAAAAAGATGGTCGAGCCCTCCTCGATGAGCTCCACGGCGCGGCGCGCGATCTGCAGCTTTTCCTCGGCATGCTTGGTGCGCTTTTCGCTGTGCGAATACTCGTGGCGCAACATAGCGTGGGGACGGCCCTGTGCACTACGGGCTCCTCCGTGCACGCGTTCAATCTCGCCCAGGCTCGCAAGTTCTTCGAGGTCGCGACGGATCGTCATGTCCGAGACACCTAACGCATCCGAAATCTCCTTGACCGAGACCGTGCCCTGCTCTTCGAGCAGCTGACGAACCTTATCCTGTCGCTCTGCCTTAATCACGATGAATCCTCGCCGTTCTTTGCGCGCATATCATTCAAACAGTAACGAACAAATTGTATCAGACTCGTGCACGTCAAAAATGAACGCCCGCACAGCTCCAATCATCACTTTTTTAAGAAAAATACCCCCTGCTTTAGTGGGGTGTAGTGATAATCTCGCCTGTTCGCGCTACAGTTTGTCGGAAATACCTCGATGTTAGGAACCAAATGATCACTTCCGAGCTTTTCGGCACCGCGCCGTGCGGTACCCCCGTTCATCGTTACACCCTCAACGGGCCCGAGATCTGCGTTCGCATTATGGACTATGGCGCCACCGTGTTGGGCATCGACGTGCCCGACATTCCCGGCAACGTGCGCGATGCAGTGCTGGGCTTCGATAAGCTCGAGGATTACTTTGACAACCCCGCCTGCTTTGGCGCGACCATCGGCCCCGTGGCAAACCGCACCGCGGGCGCCACGATCACCATCGACGGCACGGACTGGCATATGCCGGCCAACGAAGGCGCCAACAACCTGCACAGCGATCTTGAGCACGGCCTGCACAAGCGCGTGTGGGACGTTGAGCTCGACGAGGCCCATAACGCCGTGCGCATGACCACCTCGCTTGAGGATGGCGAACTGGGCCTTCCCGGCAACCGCACCTTTACGGCCGTGTTTACCGTTACACGCACCGGCGTCTTTCGCATCGAGTATGGCTGCGAGAGCGACCGCGCCACCTACGTGTCCATGACCAACCACACATACTTTAACCTTGCCGGCCATAACGCCGGCATGGACTGCGAGCACTTCTTTGTTGCCAACGCTGCCCACTACCTGCCCATCAACGAGCAGAATATCCCCACCGGCGAGATCGCTCCGGTCGAGGGCACGCCGTTTGACTTCCGTGAGCTGCGCCCCGTCGCGCCTGGCATGGAGGCCGATGATCCCCAGATTAAGCAGGCACGCGGCTACGACCACTGCCTGTGCATCGATGGCTATCAGTACGGCCGTAATCTGCGCCGCGCGATGCACGTCGAGGAGATGTGGACCGGTCGTGAGCTGGACTACTACACCACCGCCCCGGGCGTGCAGCTCTACACCGGCAACTGGCTGGGCGACGAGCACGCCAAGGACGATGCCAACTACGGCTGGGGCGCCGGCTTTGCCCTCGAGGCCGAGATGTACCCCGACACGCCGCACCAGCCGCTGTTCCCGCAGGGCATTGTGGGCCCGGGTCACCCCTACAGCAATGTGATCGAATACCACTTTATGAGGCACTAAGCCCACAGCGCGACATATCGCACAGCAGCGCCCGCCGGCACCACCGCCGACGGGCGTTTTTCTACCTAGTCATTGGGGACGTTCTTAAATGACTAGGTAGATGGGTCGGGATTGGAACTGGGGAGATAGCGGATTTCTAGCTCTATGCCGAGTTCTTGCAGCTCTTTGAAGGCGGCGATGTCCGTATTGTCTACGGCAACGGCAGGAGTTGTGGAGCGCTTGCCCTCACCCGCCCGCATATGGCCAATGCTGATCTTGGTGATTGGCACGCCGCCCTTAACCAGCGCGAGCGCATCGGCGGGTGAGGCCACCATGATCAGAATCAACTGGCGCGGCGTTGCGGTATGAATGATGTCGATGGTCCTTTGCACCGAGAAAAACCGCGTCCAAACGCCTTCTGGCACTGCCGCCCTCATGGGTGCCCATTGGCGCGAATCCGCCGCGATCTCATCGTTGACGATTAAGACGAGGTTGGAACCAACCGCCTCATTCCACAGCTCAACGTCTTGCCCGTAAATAAACCGGTCATCGATACGTGTAAGAAGAATCCTGGGTTGAGCCATAGCAGCCCCATTCTGTTTGAGACCCGTAAGAGCAAGACATCGCGTCTCCAATATTAGTGCATTTAAAGTGAGAAAAGCCGTCAGAACACTTGCGCGGATTTGCGATGTCCCGTATCATAGACAGCCGTTGACGCCTCAGTTGCGTCATCATATGGCCGCCAGCGTAGCTCAGTTGGTAGAGCACCGCTCTCGTAAAGCGGGGGTCACCGGTTCGAGCCCGGTCGCTGGCTCCATTGCACAAGATAGCCGCCTTCGGGCGGCTTTTTTGTTGCCGATTTGAGTGCGTGTACGCCAACCCAGGTATCGCCACGTCGACCGCTTCCTATTCAAAACAGAAAACCCCGCCAAACGTGATTTCCCTAGGGAAAACCCGTTTGGCGGGGTCCTAGCGTGATTTCCCTAGGGGAATCACGCCATCAGACGAACAGCTCAGCCGAGCAGCTCGCTACTCCTCCCAGTAGGCGTCGGCAAGCAACTTAAAGCAGATCTTCTTGACCGGCTGTGCGCCATCGCCCGGGAACTCGAGCGTGGGCATGTGGGGCTCGCCGGCAACGAACAGCGCGAACTTGTCGTCGGCAAGATCGCCGGCGATCGAAGCGTCGGAATCGACCAAATCGTAGTCGTCCTTCTCGTCAAACTCCTGGACCAGCGTCAGGCTACCCGTAGCGACCTTAAAGGCCTCGCGACCCTCGACGTCAATCTGCAGGTCGTGATAGCGCTGATGCGTCTCATAGTGAGCCTCGTCCTCGGGACGCGTCGTGGGAGACATGACGTTCGCAAAGACCTTCTCACCCAAAATCGGATGGCTGCCGACCTCGAGCTGTGCCGGGTCGTTCTCCTCGAGCCAGTCGATCAGCACGTCGAGGCCCTTGAGCATTCCGCGGTACTCCTCGATATCGCCCAATGCACCGTAAATCATCTAAATCCCCTCTCGGATCGCTTCTTTGGCGGCTAATCGGCAAACGCGTTACCGATGCTGTTGCCACCCACATACGCCTCGACCAGGGTAAGGTCGGGATTGAACACGACAAACTCGGCGTCGCGCCCCGGCATAATGCTACCGCACTTGCCGTCAACTCTAACCACAAGCAAGCAACCGATGCCGGGGGCGGCGCACAAGCTCCTACAGCTCGGTCACGACAACGCCGTTGTAAACCTCGTCCCAACGATCCATAACCAAGTGGCCAGTCATGGGATCCATGGCATTGAGCTTGCCGCAGGTGTTGGCGGTACGCAGCACCGTCTCGTCATCCGCGCCAGCAGCAATCGCATGCGCGAAGCCGGCAATGGTCGAATCGCCAGAGCCCGTAGCGTTAACGGCGGGGATATCGGGGGTCTTGGCGCGGAATGCACGGCCATTATGGAAGCCCACGGAGCCGGCAGCGCCCATGGACACGACGACCCAGGGGATATCGGAGAAGCGGGCATCAGAGGCGAGCGCGGCGCGGAGCTCGTCCACATCGTCGGTGGTAAAGCTCGTGCCCAAAAGGCCGTTGATCTCGGTCAGGTTAGGCTTAACCAGCTCTGGCTTAATTTCGGACTTAAGGGCGGCCTCGAGCGAAGCACCCGAGGTATCGAGCAGCACCTTGGCACCGGCGTTCTCGGCAATGCCCGTGATCTTGGCGTAGTAGTCCGCCTCGACGCCGCGGGGCAGCGAACCCGAGATGGTGACGACGTCGGCCTTGCCCGCAAGCTCGGTAAACTTGGCGGTAAAGGCATCGAGCTCCTCGGGGGCAATCGTCGGGCCGCTCTCGAGCAGCTCGGTCTGGTTGCCGGCGTGAAGGATGTTGAGGCAAATACGAGTCTCGCCCTTGATGGGTACAAAATCATTCTTAATGCCGTTGGCATCCATGAGCTCGGCCATGTAGGCGCCCATGTGGCCGCCGAGTAGACCGGTTGCCACAACGTCGTCGCCCAGCTGACCCAGCACACGGGCCACGTTGAGGCCCTTGCCGCCGGCGGTCTTTTCGGGCGTCACACGGTTGACGTCGTCGATAATGAGCTCATCGAGCTGATAGCGCGTATCGACAGACGGGTTCATCGTAACGGTGAGGATCATTTTTAGCTCCTTATCTCGCAGGCTCCTTATGCCTCGCGATACGAGTCGACAAAACGGAATTACAGAATCTCAATCGTGAACGAGCGGACGATGGTCTCCTTGGGCTTGGCGACAAGGCAGCCGCGCTTATGCTCAAGTACGTCGTCCTCATCGGAGCAGGTCGAGAGGCCGCCCCAAGGCTCAACTGCCACAAAATCGCCCTCGGGCTTACTCCACACAATGAGATACGGGAAGCCCTCGAAGCTCAGGCGAACGCCCTTGTCCTCCCCCTTCTTAGAAAGCGTGACCTGGCGGCTCTCGAGCACGTCAAAGATGGTCTCCGCAAAATCGAAGAGCTCGTGCGACAGGGGCAGCGTCTTTCCCACCATGGGATTTTTAGAACGGTTAGCCACATCAATCAATCCGGTCGAGGGAACGGCGGTGCAGAGCTCCGCAGCCTCGTCTTTCTCAAAGCGCAACTCGTAGTCCGTATAGGCCTCGCCCTCATCGAGCGGACACCTGAAGCCGGGATGACCGCCGATAAAGAACGGCATGTCCTCGGTTCCCTCGTTGGTCACCTCATAGGAAACGCGCACGGCAGCGTCCTCGAGCGCATAACGAGCGACAAGCTTAAACGGATATGGATAATCGCTTAGCAGCGCGGCGTTATCCTCGGAAGCCAGGCACATCGCCAGCTCGTTCTCGCCTTGGCTCAGCAGCTTCCACTCCTGTTTGCGCGCAAGCCCGTGGCGAGCGAGCTTTACATGATGCCCGGCAAACGTCATGGCGTTGCCATCGCGCAGGCCTCCGCAAATCGGGAAGCAGATCGGCGCCTGGCCGGACCACACTGCGGGATCACCCTGCCACAGATACTCGCGACCTCCGGCCTCAATCGAGGTAAACGAGCCGCCGGCCGTAGACACCTTAATAGAAATCGAATCGTTGGAGAGAGCGTATTCCATTGCCCATCCTTTCGAACAACTGCTTTTTTTGCTCGCAAGAACCCGTCTCGGCCCTGACCAAAGGACAAACCCGCACGTTCATCGATGCGTCCGGTATCCCAGCCATGCAACGGGGTACCATACAGACATTGATGCAATTACAGCTGAAAGGCCTTCTTATGCGAACCATCATCCTCTACGCCTCGCGCCATCACGGCAATACGAAAAAGCTCGTGGACGCCATCGTCGAGGCACACCCCGAGATCGATGCCCTCGACGTCAAGGCGCTCGGCAAAAACGAGTATCCCGACCTGCACGAATATCATCTGATCGGTGTCGCCACGGGCATCTATTACTCCGAGATCGACAAGGACATGGCACGCGTGCTCACTAACGTGCTACAGCCGCAGGACAAGGTGTTTGGCCTTATGACCTACGGTGGCAAAAACAAGTGGTACGGCAAGGATATCGATGGCATCTGCCGCATGAGGCAGGCCATCTTTATGGGTGTCTACGGCTGCCCCGGCTTTGATACGTGGGGGCCGTTCAAGCTCGCCGGTGGTGTCCAAAAGGGACACCCGACCGCTGAGGAAATTAAGGGCGCTGTCGACTTCTTCGACAAGATCGAAGACGAGTATGGCGACATCATCGTCGAAGAGTACGCCAAGCGCGAGAAGCGCCTAGCATACGAGAAGGAACATCCTGCAGGAGGCCTGGTGGCCGGCGTCAAGCGCACGGCAAAGAAGATCGCTAACAAGCTGTAACTGTGAAGGTGCTTTTGAGCGTTTAACCCATACGGCGGGTCCGAGCAGATTCGGGCCCGCCGTCTTTTTCTATCGTTACTCGGTAAAGGCGTTGCCGACGCTCTGGCCGCCAACATACGTCTCGACGAGGGTGAGCTCATGGTCGAACACGACAAAGTCGGCGTCGCGACCCGGCATGATGCTGCCGCACTTATCCTCGATGTGCGCGGAGCGTGCCGGCACCTCGGTTGCCATGCGAACGGCGATATCGGCGCTGGCGATGCCCCAGTCGACGATGTTCTTGACGCCCTGGGCAAGCGTGAGCACCGAGCCGGCAATGCTCTTGCCGTCAGCGAGCCAACACAGGTTGTCCTTCATGATGACGTCCATGCCACCACTGGTGTAGCTGCCCTCGGGCATGCCGCCGCAACCCAGGCAGTCGGTGATGAGCACCGTGTGCTGCCAGCCCTTTGCCTGCAGCAGTGCCTTGATGGCGGCAGGGTTTACGTGCTTGCCGTCACAGATGATCTCGGCGTAGGTCTCGGGCGTGGACATGGCAGCGCCCACGACACCAGGCTCACGGTGATGCAGGCCGCGCTGGCCGTTATAGGTATGCGTAAAGCAGCTGGCACCGGCGTTGATGGCGGCGATGCACTCATCGTAGGTGGCGTCGGAGTGACCGATGCTGGTCACCACACCCTTGGCGTTCAGAGCAGCCGCATAAGCAGCGGCACCGTCGCGCTCGGCCGCCATGGCGCTCTTAACGATGCGACCACCCGCAGCCTCCTGCCACTGATCGAAGACCTCCTCGGAGGGATCGATAAGATAAGCGGGGTTCTGCGCGCCCACGTGCTTCATGGTAAAGAAGGGGCCCTCCAGGTAGATGCCCTGAATGCGAGCACCACAGAAGTCGGGGCCGCGACCCTCGTCCGCCTGGGCGATGGCGGCGCAGGCGTCCTTGATCTGCTCGACGCCATCGGTGAACGTCGTGGGCAGCCAGCTGGTGGTACCGCGACGGGCGAGCTCAGTCGAGCTGATATCGATACCCTCGGGGTCGTTATCGGTAGTTGAGTGGTTGTAGAAGCCATGGATGTGGGTGTCGACCATACCCGGCGCGATCCACGATCCCGTATAGTCCTTGATCTCGCAGGAGGGCTCGTCGGCCTGCCAGGCGCCAAAGACGCCATCCTCGACCATAAGATAGCCGCCCAGCTGCGGACCTGCCGGCAAGAAGAACTTGTCAGCCTTAATTGCGTACGTGCTCATATGCACTCCTCGCTTCTAAAGCAGTTGACTGTGGTGATGCTTATACCCAGCTCACGTAAAACAAAAAGCGCCCGCCCGCCGTTATGAGCGGACGGGCGCCCTTACAGGGGGACGCGATTAAGCGGTGAAGGGGTGAATCGTCACGCCCTTAACCACGCGGTTGACCGTGCCGGTGGGGCTCGGCGTATCGGGCGTGTTGCCCACGCGCACGGAGTTGAGCAGGCTGATAGCCTGGGCAAACATCACGAACGGCAGAGCAAGGTAGCCCTCGGGAAGCGCCTCGTAGCCCTTAAAGGTGAAGGATTCACCCTCATAGACGGTAGCACCTTCCTGCTGAACGGCGATGGTGTGCTGAGCGATCTCGTCGCCACCGATCTCGTTGAGGATGTCGATGTCGTACTGACGGGTGTAGGCGTCGTTGTTGACGAACACGAAGACGAGCGTCTTATCGTCGACGAAGGACTTAGGTCCGTGACGATAGCCCATGGAGGTGTCGTAGGAAGTAGCGACCAGACCGTGAGCGAGCTCGAGGATCTTGAGCTGGCTCTCCTGGGCAAGGCCACCGAAGGAGCCAGAACCCAAGTAGGTCACGCGGTTGAAGTCGCCAGCCAGGTAATCGGCGATCTCGGGCTCACGGGAGATGACCTCCTCGCCCATCTTGGCGATGGTCTCGACCCACTCGGCCTTCTGCTCGTCAGAGGCAGTGTCGAAAATAAGGGTGGAGAGCAGGGTCATGCAGGAATAAGAACCGGTCATGGCGAAGCCCTTGTCGTTGGCGCGCGGGATGAGCAGCGTCAGCGCGTTGGGATCATCGGCAGACTCGACGGCGAGCTTGCCCTCGGGAGCGCAGGTGATGTTGAGGAACTTGACGTTGTGGACGAGCTCATTGGCAACGGCAACGGCGGCAAGGCTCTCGGGGCTGTTGCCAGAGCGGGCAAAGGAAACCACGAGCGTGGGATCCTCGGCGCGCAGGAAGTCGCGCGGGGCGCTCACGATGTCGGTCGTGGCGATGGGCTTAAAGTCGTAGAGATCAGTGTTGCCAGCGTGACGCAGGTACGGGGCGCAGGTATCGCCAACGTAGTCGGACGTACCGGCACCGGTGAAGACAACGGACAGGCGGCCCTCGCCCATAGCGCGAGCCTCGGCCAGGAAGGCCTCGATGGCCTCCTTGTTCTCGCGATAGATGTTGAGCGTATCACGCCAAAGCTCGGGCTGCTGAGCAATCTCGGCCGTGGTGATCTGGGCGCCGAGCTCGGTGAGCTCCTCGACACTCTTCTCGAACATTTCTAATACCTCTCTCTAGAAGTAATCCTCTGACGTGCAATTATACACTTCAGTTGGTTATCTGGTAGTAACCAGTTAAATGCAAAGAATCATCATATGGAAACGATGCGAACATTAGTCGCTACGCTGGTGGTAAACCTTGTATTTAAACTGATCGGCACGAGCAACCGAGAGTGTATACTCCACAACCTCGTTTGACTCGTTATACGTAGTCCTGACCAAATCGAGCACAGGCGAGCCCTCGACAATTCCCAAAAGGTGGGCGTCGGTGGGACGGGCTATGCTCGCATAGAACTCCTCCTCGGCCACGCGTATCTTTTGC
>ERZ773185.656-NODE-656-length-29979-cov-65.845208_pt1 | contig 29979 bp, 32 predicted proteins | sample MGYA00580531_ERZ773185 | MGnify/ENA primary metagenome ERZ773185 (study PRJEB29015, sample SAMEA2737799) | human gut metagenome | biome: human gut; feature: human-associated habitat; material: faeces | place: China | collected 2012 ...
CGCTGCACCGTCTGGGTGTTCACCTGGCCCGTCTCGTTCTTCGTGCTGTCCTTGTAGTTGTACCATTTCTGAGCGTCCACAATAGGGATCACCAGGGCGTTATACTTGGCCATGTCCGCCATGTGGTTGCTAAACACGTCGAAGATACCCCGCAGCATGATGGCGTTGTTGGCGTTCTGCACCAGCGGCTTCACGGCGCTGATGTTCTGCAGCCGATACAGGCTGCCCTCCGTGCCGTCCCCAGCCCGGGAAAGCCGGTCCTGGCTGTCCGTCTCAATGGGGTAATAGATTTTTTCCGTGAAGCCCCGATACCCGAATCGCTTCATGGTCACCTCGTTGCCCCACTTGGAGCCCTGCTCCGTCATGTACTTCTGCAGCTTATCCGCCACGGCGATCTGCTCCGGCGTCAGCTGGCCCAGTAGCCGCCCCAGCATCTGGTCGTCCATCTTATAGTGCTCGTCCTGCTTGATGGTCTTTTTGCGCAGCTTCCCCCGGGTCTCAATATCGGTAATGCGGATACCGCCGCCGAACAGGTGCCCCAGGGCCTGCTTGCGTTTGCTCAGGCAGTACAGGCCCATCAACTGCGCCGTGGTCATGCTCACGGTCACGGTCTCGCCCTCCTGGTCCAGCAGTTCCACCCGGCGTACCTCCGTGTCCCAGGCCCGGGCCTGCTCGTCCGTTATGACACTCTTCCGGAAGTCCAGCACCTGCTTGCTGTTAAAGGCCAGCTTGTCCCATCCGTCCTGCAGCTCCCCAAAGATGGCCCTGCCGCCCTCGCCGAACCGCTGAAACGCATACCAGGGCAGCGTGTTGTCCCACGCCACAAAGGTTTCCGCCTTTTCGGCAGCCCCCTTGTACTGGCCCCGCCGGTGCAGCTCCGCCATGGTGTCCTCCGCCGCATCCGCCACCCGAACGAAGGTGCGGTTTTCCAGCAGCTCGTTCATCTTGGCAACGGCCCGGGTCACGGTGGACAGGATCACGTCCAGGTCCCTCAGCTGCGTCAGGTTCATTCGCCGCAGCACCGTTTCCGTGGGCATGCGGTCCTCGATGATGTTTTCCACCGTCTGGATGTGCTTTGTCATTAGGTCCGTCAGTCCCGGCGGCAGGTCCAGATAGCCGCCCAGGGCGTCCTCGCTGCCCTCCGTGCCCTGCTGGAAGGCCTCCTGGTCCGCCAGCACCCGGCGGATGCCCTCCATAGCCCGGCAGTATTCCTGGTCCGCCCGGGTGGCCCGGTCTCCCCGCAGCGACGACCGGCTGGAGTAGTCCAGCGCCGTCAGCAGCTGGGCCACGGGCTTTTTCAGCGGCTCCGGGATGTGCTTCTTGTCGGTGTTGGTGTTCAGCCGGTCCGCCAGCTGCCGGGTGGTGCGCTCGATCTTGGCGGTAACGGCCCGCCGCCGCTCGCTCTCCTCCCGGCGCTCCCGGTACTGGGCCAGGCTCTCCTGCTCCCGCCGCCGGGCCTCCTGCAGCCGCTGCTCAAAGTCCGCCTGGAAGTGCTCCTTTTCCGCCGCCACCGCGCCGGTCAGCAGGTCGTCCACATAGCTGCGCTCCCGCTCCAGCAGTTTCCGCATGGGGCCCATGCTCTCGATTTTCAGCAGCTTCTCGTCCAGCTGGTCCAGCATCTCTGCGTACTGCGCCGCCTTTTCCCGGGCCAGCAGCACCTGCTGCGTGGTCAGCGGGTGTACGCCGGACTCGTGGTCCGCCAGCTTTTGCTGGTGGTAGTCCAGCCACCGCTCCCACCGGGCTGCCGACTTGGCCTTCTCCTGGTACTGTGCCAAAAGCCCCCGCTCCAGGTCGTTCCGCGCCGTGGTCTCCAGCGCGTTGGCCAGCAGCTCCCGGTCCGTGATCTTCGCCTCCCGCACGGAAAAACGAATATCCGGGTCTGTTGTGGGGTTCTGGTTATCGACGTTCTTGACCTGGTTTGCATCCAGTGCGATATACGCCTCGGTACTGCGCCCCCAGCTCCCCTTGTCGTTTTCAAGGAAAACACCATCGTATCCATTCGCCCTCAGGGCATTCGTAATTGCCTTTTTGGCAAGCACCGCGATTTCGTCCTTTTTCCGCGTCCACTCCTCGACCACTTCGTCCTCTGCATTGAACGCGGCGTCAAAGCCCTCCGCATTATATGCGGCACGGGCTGGCGCATCCGGGTTCTCTTTTCGCCACCGTGTGAGGAAGTCCACAAAGGCCCTTTTCGCTTTCTCGAATTTAGCCCCGTACTCCTTGTCGATATTCCCGGACTCTGCCTTGAGCGATGCATATTCCTCCGACATTCGCGCCAGGCTTTGCACCAGCTGTTCTCTATTGTCCACGCGGAGCGGGTTCTGGATATTTGCGTACAGCTGCATTTGTTTCTTTCCCCGAACCCCGATGTCTCGGGATGTCTTTTTTAGAAAAACGCCGAATGGAGTCTCATCGTCCCCTGTTCCTGCGCCCTTGTGTTCGGTGTCGAATACAGTGAAATTCCCGTCCGTCTGGTGATACATGACAAGCAAATTTCCGTTCTCGTCTCTCGCCTTACTGCCGCGGAAGTATTCCTGCTGGGCAGGGGTCAGTTCTCGCCCAGTGTTGTCCCGGACGGAAAATTTGGTATTGCTTTTTTCATTTTCGTGGCGTATACTATGCTTAGACACAGACTCTATTGGTGTGGCATGCGTGCTCTTTTGGAGCAAGGCCCCCGCCGGTTTAGATTCTGTGTTTTTTTCTGCATTGAATGCAAACGCAGAGCCGTCCGGCATGATGATCCTGTGCGTGTGATAGTGGTTCTTTCCCGTCAGTTGGACAACAGCAGCCATATTCCCGCGGATGCCATTGATCTCCACCGGCGCCGCAATCGTAACCGTTCCAAAGTTCCGTCCCTTATGGTTCTCTCTGGATTCGATAACGATCCCCCTTTTCAAAACCTTGGGCAGCATAGTGAATGCCGCAATCTCGCCGTCCTGTTTCAGGTAGTTCAATCCTTGATTGATGTGACGTGGCTCAAAGTAGATGCTGCCAAATCCCTGTCTGTCAACCTTATACCCCGTAGGTCTCAGGATGGTTTCGGCCCACTGCCTTTTCTGCGCAATAGTCATCCGTTCTATCCCAGACACCATTGCAGAACCCACCGGCTCCATGGCCTCAAGCGCCTTGGCATTTCTCCTGATCTGTTCCTTGATCCCGGAAACAGTCTCATCCTTGCTTTCTCGCACCTCATACCGCACCTGCGCCGCAGGTGCACCGGTAGCGGGGTCTGATTGCTGATGGAGGTTATCGCCCCACACGCCGTCATCGCCGCTTGTGTCGTGGATCAGGGAGTCATCCCACACGATTGCGCCGTCGGACGTTTCCGCCTCGCTTTGCTGCAAATTCCGCGCCGCGCCGATGAGAGCGTCGTCCCAGATCTTCTGCAGCTCCTTGGCGTACCGGGTCAGTGCCTGGGCCTCCCGGCTGCGGGCCGTCAGGCCCCGGAAGGCCTCCTGCAGCCGCTTCACCCATTTCCGCAGCCACGACCGGATATTCCCGGCCAGGCTGCGGTTTTGCTTTGCCAGGGCAGCCGCCGCCTGGCTGTCCTTCAGCATCATCTGGCAGCCGTCGGCCACCACCTCGTCCAGCGCCTCGTCATAGCTCAGCTCCGGCTGGTCCTTCTGGTGCCGCTGTACCAGAGCGTCCAGATCCACGTCCTCCGCCTCCGTCAGCCGCTCCACCACGAAGTCCCGCAGCTGCTCATACTGGGCCGGGCTGTATTCCTGGATGAAGTGGGTCAGCTCGTGTGCCGCTGTCAGCAGCACCGCCGTCTCGCTCAGGTCGCCCACGGCGTTCTTTCCGGCGTTGATGTCCAGGTATACCGTGCCGTCCCGGTAAAAGCCGTTGGCTTCCGTATAGCGGCCCTGCCCGTTGGCCCGGCTCTGATAGAACACCACGTCCACGCCGGACACCCGGGCCAGCTGCCGCATCACCTCCACGGAATCCCGCTGCCGCCGGGTCATGGCCTCCTGCGTCACCGGGGCATAGGTCACGCCGCCCACTGTGGCCCCTTTCAGGCTCACAGTTCCCTCCCGGGTGATGGCGGCGCCCTTGCTCTCCTGCGGGAACTTCTGCCGCTCCTGGGCCATTCTCTGGTCATATACGGCCTTGCCGGTGTCATAGGCGATGCCCCGCTGTGTCTCGTTCAGCTGGTCCACCGCCTGGGACGCCATGGCATAGTCCCGCTTCACGTTCGCCGCGCCGTATTCGTATGCATTGTGCCACTGCCGGGAATAGGTCTCCAGGTCCTGCCCGTCCAGATAGCTGGCGATCATGGCCGGAGCACCTTCCTTCAGGTCCGCCGCCAGATAGGCCAGCATCTCCTGCTGGCCGGTGGTGGCCGCCCTCTCCTTGGGGATGGTCTCGGTCTTGCCGTCCTCGCCCTTCACGATGGCGTCCAGCTGGCCTGTCTCGGCGTTGTATTTGTACCCGGTCACAGGCCGCCGGTCCGTGGCCTGGGGGTTGACGCGCTTTCTCTGCAGCTCGCTGATGTACTCTCCCCGGCTGGTGTAGCGGGGCAGGTTCTCTGCCCACGCAGCTGTGGCGCCCTGGTCTGCATCTTCCGTCCGCTCCCGGCGGCCCATAGCCTCCTCCAGCTCGTTGGCCACCTGCTGGCCGTATTTGCTGTTCCGCAGCGTCTGGCGGGCTCGTTCCTCCCGGGCGCGGCTCATGTTGCTGTCATAGAGCTGCGCCACCGCCCGGCTCACGCTCTCCGCGTTCGGATCGCCCAGCTCCTCCAGGCGGGCCTGCGCCCGCTGGCGGACGTTTTCCCGGGTCTCCTTGTTCCGGGCTTCAATGGTGCGCTCCATTACTTCCCGCAGTGCGCCGCCACTTACGGTCTCGCCCTGCTCGGTGCGGCTTTTCACCTTCTGCGCCAGCCGGTCCTTTCCGTCGGCGCTCAGGCGGTCCTCCGCCGCTGTACCTGCAAGCTCGCCGAATTGCAGCACAGCGCGGTTCTGCTGGCCCACGTCGATGGCCGACTTTCCGCCTGCCATCAGGCCGCCGGCAATGCCGCCCGCCACAAAGTCCATGGCCATCTGTCCCGCCAGGTCCGCGCTGGCCTTGGCTGTCGCCGTCTGATGGCTCATGCCCTGGTCCATATAGGCCCGCACGGCGGTCCCGTACTCGCTGAGTCCGCCGTTGATGGCCCGGTCCGTGATGTAGTTGGCGAAGCTGGTAAAAAGTTCCTCGCTGCCCTCGGTGGCCGCCTGGAGCCCCACGTTTTTCATTGTGGTTTGCAGCCGCTTGGCCAGGGTGCCCTGCGCAGGCTTCAAGGTCAGCAGCCGCTCCAGGGACACGTCCTCAAACAGCGTCTCCGCCACGCCTGCGAACAGGCCCGTCCACAGGGCGTTGGTGTCGTCAATGCCCCGTTCCTTGGCGTCCACCATGGCCGCCGTTGCCGCAGAACCGCCCAGGAACGCGGATCCCACCATAGGCGGCACACCGATGGCCGCCAGAGCCGCTGTGGCCCCGGAGTCCATCATGCTGGTGCCGATGTTATAGGCCACGGACGCCACGTTCTGGCCGAAGATCGTAGCGTCCGTGCTCCGCTCCAGCTTCTCCGACACCGTGGTCCTGGCAGCGTTGGAGCCGCCGTACAGGCGCATGGCCGGGGTGTAGTAGTTGGCCGGGTGATCCACGCCGCCCAGCTTCTGCGCGTTCTGCATGGCCAGGTCCGCCGCTCCCAGGCCGCTCAGCAGATTTTCCGGCACCGACAGCACCGTGGCCGCCGCCGCACCTGCCGCGCCACTGTCCGCCAGGTTCTCGTGCCACTGCACATTTTTCTGATAGGCCTCCTGGTCCTTCTGGCGGCTGCGCCAGGTCACCAGCTCCCCAATCTCCGTGTCGGAGTATCCCGCCGCCTTCAGGGTGTCCGTGGCCTGCTTTCTGCGGCTGTCCTGGGCCACCCGGGCGCTCATAACGGCGGTGCCCGTCTCCGGCGTCTCCACCAGGGTCTCCACCGCCGCCAGCTGCTTCCGGTTCAGCTTGCCCAGGGCCTCCAGGCCCTGCCGCTCATACTGCACCTGCTTGGCCTGGTTATAGGTCCGCTGCATGTCGTCGGCCTTTTTCCGGGCCTCTGTGTTCTCCGCCGCCGGGTCATAGCCGCCCATGGCGTGGATGTTATACTTGGGCTGCTGTCCCGCCGCCTCCTTCTTGGCCTGCTCCAGCAGCCGCTCATATTCCGCCAGGTCCAGGCTGGCCAGTTCCTCCCGGCGCCGGGCCGCCGCCTGGGCCTCCTGCTGCTCCGCCACGATCTCCTCCGGCGTTTTCTGGCTCTTGCCGAAAAGCCACTTTGCCGTCTTGGACGCGGCTGCCGCCTCCCGCTCCTGCACATTCTTGCCAAAGTCGGTCAGCGCGAGCACCCCCGTCCAGACCGGCGAAACCACGGGTGAGAGCGCCAGCAGCGCCTTTTTGTATGTCTCCTTGGCCCGGTCCGATCCGAACCGGTCGTCCTGCTGCGCGATGGACTTCTCCGCCTGCTTCAGGGCATACTGATACTCCTCCACCGTCAGGTCCCCCAGGCCGGACATGACCCGCTGCTGTCCCATAGCCCGTGCCCGGGCCTGAATGCGGTCCCTGGCCGTGGTCTGGGGCTGCTGTGCGGCCTCCTGACCGGGCTCCTGCGCCGTCTGGCGGTATCGCATGGGCACCTGTGTCCGGGCGCTCTGCCGGGTCTGCTGAGGCTGCTGTGCCTGCTGCTTTTTCTTTTCCTCGTCGTCCAGGGCCCTGGCCCGGGCCATGATCCGGTCCCGGGCCGTTCCGCCGCCTGTCTGCATCGCCATGTGGTTTCCTCCCTTAAACGTTCATTCTCGTGGGCTTGTTGATGTTCTTCTTGGTGCTGCGGGCATAGATGGGATTATTGTCTTTGTCGGTGCCCTGGAGAACAATATACCCCTGCTGCTCCAGCCGCTCCGCGTCCTCATAGCTGATATAGCCGTACCCGGGCACATATACCCGGTTCCCGCCGGACCCCTCAGGGGCAGGAGCGACACCCTTGCTGTCGCCCCCGCCGGTGCTCTTTCCGGATTTCCCGGACCCGCCGGAGCCGTAGCCGCTCCGGGCCGCTGCGGCTGCCGCCTGCTGCTGGCGGTAATACTCCTGCCACTTGGCCGCCTCCGCCGCGCTCATGCCCGCCGCCTCCAGCTCCTGCTGGCTGGGGCTGTACCCCGTGGCCCCGATCAGGGTCACCAGGTTGCTGTAGGCGTCCTTCTTCTGCTGATAGGCAAATTCCCGGTCCTGCCTCCCGGCGCTCTCGGCGTTCCACCAGTTTTCCGCGCCCCTGCTGTATTCCGTGTCCGCCCGGTCTGCCTGATAGCTCAGGTCCTTCCACCAGTTGCTCAGCCGGTCCTGATACCGGCTGTATTCGTCGTCCCGCAGGTCGCCGGTCAGCTGATACTGCTGCAGCATCCGGTCCCCCTCGTCGTTATAGGCCTGCCGCGCCTGGGCATACAGCTCCGGCACCACCTCGTTGAGCTTTTGCAGATAAGCGTCATACTGCTGCTGTCCCGCCGCCTGGGAATAGGTGGAGCCATACCCGCCGGTCAGGCCCGCCGCCTGACCCATGGTGTCCGCCATGGCCTGCCGCCCCTGCTGCACGTACATCTGGCGGTACTGCTGGTATAAGGGATCGTTGGCCGCGTCATACTGGAACTTTTCCCGTCCCATGATCTTGTCGTACAGGTCCTTCAGCTGCTGGGAATAGCTGTCCTGATACTCCGGGCGGGTCTGCTCCGTCTCCTGCATCCGCCGCAGCGCCTCCTGATACGCTTGGTTTCCGCCGGGGTCATAGCCCACCTGCCGGCCGCTGCTCTGGGTGGACGGCGTGCTGCTCTGCACCGCCGCCCGCTGGCCGTTCGTCTGCGCCGCCTGTGCAGAGGTCCGCTGGGCAGCAGCAGGCTGCTGGGCGCCCATCAGCTGATAGCTGGGCTTTTCCACCGGCAGCTCCGCGCCCTGGCGGATGTCTCCGATCTGCACCGTCGCCCCGCCGGGCACCGTCTGCTTTTTCCTCCGGTCCGTGCCGGTGTTTATCCATCGAATTGCCATGTTGTGCACCTCCTATGCTGTACGCGTCCACGCGTACACCGCCAGATACGGCGGCATGTTGTTGTGGGCCTGGCCGCCGCAGTTGGACGTGGCCTTGCCCGTGTAAGCGTTGTACTGGGTACTCGCAGCCTTATACAGGCGGATGGCGTTGACGCCCTCCGTAATGCTCTGGCCCGTGTAATCGTAGCCGTGAGTGTGGTTTGCCATCTCCGCCGCCGTCAGGATGTGCTCCTCCTCGCCGCCTGTGCTGCCTGCCGGGTGGCCGTCGTCCGCCGCCAGTAGGAATCTTCCCTTGATCTGTTCCCATGTGCCGCCGAACAGTGTCTGCGGACTGGTCGCCGCCGCAGAGAGATACACGCTGCCCACCGGCCACACGATATCCAGCAAGGCCTTTCCGCCCCAGTAAATGCCCCAGCCATCGGCAATGTCTATGGCGTGCTCATGCTCGGCGTATTTGCCGATGCCAACGGCCTTGCCTCCCTCCTTCAGGTGGACCGTTACCTGGGAGGTGGGGATAGTTGTTTCGTAGGCTGCCTCATTGCCCAGGCTGTCCCGGGCCACGATCCTGGCCCTGTAGCTGGCCGCCGGCAGGATGTCCGTGTCCCCGGTGATGATGCAGTCCGTCTCGCTGGTCATGACCGTTCCGGCGCTCCAGCTCCCGGAAGCCGCCGCCCAGTATCCCGTCAGGGTGCAGGCGTTGGCCCCGCCCAGCGGGGAGAATGTCACCTTGCCCCGGGCGCAGATGTGGGTCCCCTCGTCTGCTGCGATGCCCGCCCCGTCGGAGCGGTACAGCTTCACCCCCGTCAGCGCTGGCGGCGCATAGTCGTTCAGCTGCACCGTCAGTGTCGTCTCCGCGCTGTAGCCCCGGGAGTCCGTCACCCGGCACAGGACGCTGGCCGTCAGGCCCTGGAGCACGTCCGTCCGGTACGGCGCCGCCTTTACCGATCTCCCGCCACATACGATCTCATACCCCGCCACGGTGGCCCCGTACTGGCAGGTGATCTTCCCGGCGTTAAAGGTGATCTCAGCCCGGGAATAGCCCCGCACCCACGCCTGCAAGCCGCTGGCCTTGCCGCCGCTGTTGTCCGGCAATGCAGTGCACCAGCCGGTCTGCACGGTGGGTCCCAGGCTCTGGGGAATGGTCGCCCGTAGTGTCTGCTCCTTGGTGCCCACCAGGCTGCCGCCCCGGTATGTCTTGGTGGTCAGCGCCACGTCCACCGTTTTCCCCTTGGTGTTCTGGCTGGCCCACGCGATGGGCGGGGTCCACTCTGCAGAAGCCGCCGCCCCGGTGCATACCGTCACCCGGGCCGTTCCGCACTTGGCCGTAATGTCGTGGGTAAAATCCGACGAGGCCGCCGTAATCCGCAGCGTGCCCTTCCGCCCCAGCACCAGCTCCCCCGACACGGAGGACGCCCTGGGAATGTCCGGCAGCGTGATCTTTTGGGATACCGTCAGGGTGGCCGGGGTCCACTGACTGGTGAAGCCGCTGTGCCACTCGGCAGACAGGGTCACGCTGGCCTTGCCCGCCGCGTCGTGGGCCACGGTCACGGTCCTGGTCCCCAGCTTATACCACGCCTTTGCCCCGTAGCTGTAGGGGTTGAATACCTTTGCCCCCTGCAGCACGTAATAGCAGCTGTTGGCGGACTGGTTGTAGCTGTCACCGGTGCCGCAGTAGATCTTCAGCTCCAGAGCGATGGTGGATTTGTTCTCCGTCGCCGACTGCTGCACCGTATATCCCAGCCACAGCTGCCAGCCGTATGTGGATTTCGCGCCGTATATACCCGCCATATTAACCTCCGATCCACTTGATGGCCACGCCGGCGGTAAATGAGATGTCCCATTTTCCTGCCGCTGTCAGCCGCTCGCCCAGCTCGATCTTGTTCACATGCAGCGCCCCGTTGGAAAAATACGCCGTCTCCACACCGTTGACGTAAAAGCTCATTTTCTCCGTGGTCCAGGTGGTCATGTTGCTGCTGGTGTTGATGATCTCGTATTCCTGCCCGTCAACCGTTGCCGTGCCGGTGGTGCGGATGTCCTGCCCGATGGCAATGCCGATGATGGGCACGGCCCCGTTATAGCCGATGATGCCCTGCTTGATGTACCCGGTAGTCTCCACCAGATAGGCCCGCAGCGCATCGTCCGCCGCCTGGCTGCTGCTCTCCAGATCCTCCAGCCCCTGCTGGAGGCTGGACTGTATCTGCGCCGCGTAGTCATAGGTGGCGGTGATGGACTCCGCTGTGGCCTGCAAGCGGCTCTCGATCTGCTCTCGAAACGCGCCGAAGTCCGATATGGCCAGATAGTCGCTGCGCAGCAGCAGCTCCAACACATCCACATGGCTCTGCACCACGTTGGCCGTCTTGATGATCAGCGCTTTCAGGGCCGCCGCCGACTCGTCCACCGTGCGCCGCACCGCGTCCGTGTCGCCGCCCCCAGCCTGCTGCAGGTCCTGCGCGGCCCCCGGCGCGAAGTTATCCACCGTCAGGCTGTGCATGCTCTGGTTCAGCTGCTCCGCCAGCCGGTAAAGATAGGACCGCATGGCCGCCAGCTGCTCCGCCTGGCCCCCGCGCAGCAGGGGCGGCGTGCTGATGATGTTCATCACAGATCACTCCCCATTTCCAGGATCTTCGCCATGGCAAACAGGCGCATTTCCCCGCGCCCCGCCAGCTTTAGCTGGAAGTGGTCGCAGCGCCTGGGGATCACCGGCACGGCGAAGGTCCGCGTGGCCCCCTTCTCCCAGCACACCCGGCTCATGCGCTGCCAGGCCCCTGCGGAGTCGTATCGCACATACAGGGTCATCTCTCCCTGCAGCTGCACCCGCAGGTCCATCCGTCCCAGATACTTCCGGTCCGGGTATTCATAGGCCTGTATGCCGGATACCGCCTCCCATTCCACCCGGTCCTCCGGCGTTCCCTGGGTGCCGCACATGGCCACCAGCCTGCCGGTGGATTCCTCAATGGCAAACAGGTCGTCGTCGCAGGCCGCGAACATCAGGGGCCGGAAATCGTCCTCCCGGTGCCACAGGCCCCTGGCCGTGTCATAGGAGAACAGGTGGTATGCCCCCTCCGTGTCCTTCATGCTGATGGTGTATTTCCCGTCTGCACCTCCGGCTACGGCCTCGCTGTACCGCCGGTCCCCCAGCTGGGCGCTGATGGCGCAGGGCACGCTGCCGTCATAGGCGCACACCTCCGTCCGTCCCTTGTAGTAAAGCACCTCGTTCACCACGCACAGGCTCCGCCAGCTGCCCTTCTGCACGCCCCGGACCGCCATGTCCGTCACCTGGTGGGCCCCGCTGGCGGAAACGGCCACCCGGTGCATCCGCTCCTCCTTGAAGAAGGTGGGGTAGCCCTGATAGGTCACCGCCCCGGTGAAGGCCCCGTCCGAGCCCACCGAGGCCGCCCAGGAGTCCGTGGAAATACCCATGAAGCAGTTCCAGTTCTTGAAGTCCCCCAGCTTGCAGCAGTACAGCTCGTTGACGGGCTTGCCGCCTACCACGCCGTATTTGCAGCCCCACAGGCGGTTTTGCGCCTGGCACACATAGTCCATGTCCGGCACCCGCCGCCGCACCCGCAGTCCGCCGGTCTGGCTGGCGTTCCGGTCCACGATGCCCACCACCACCAGATAGTCGTCCCCCTTGGCGGTGATCACCTTGGTGGCGTTCAGCTGAGCGTACTGGGCGGTCAGCGTCTCGCTGTCGCCGCTGTACGCGATGCCGGTCAGCTCCACCCCGTCCCAGGTGTCAAAGGCCTGGCCGATGCCGGCGCACAGGATCTTTACATATACATCCGGCACCGCCGTCCAGGTGCCGGTGGCGTCGTCGTATTTTTTCAGCTGGTGCTCCTCCATCCACAGGTCCCCGGTCTGGGGCGTCTCCGGCCGCTGGGTCTGGACGTTCTGATACTCCGTCCCCTCCGCATCGCAGAGCCGGAACTGTACCTCCGCGTCCTCGCCCGCCTGATAGTCCGCCTCCAGCGGGCCGAAGTCCGTCAGGTCCCCGGTGTTCAGGTACTTCTTGTCCGGCCAGATCACCAGGAATGCGCCCATACTCACCAGCTGTTTGGGGCCGTCCTCCGTCAGCTGCAGGTCCACGGCCTTGCCGTTCACCACCACGCTCCCGCCGGATACCCAGATCAGGCAGTCCTTGGCGGTCAGGCCGCCGGGGCTGGGAATGGCCTCTCCGATGCCCCGGGCCGGGCGGCTGGCCAGCATGGGCCAGTGGTCTGACGTCAGGTTGTGCATGTCCCACCATTGGCCGTCCTCAATGCGCAGCCGGTGGTCGTACCCCCCGAATTTACTGGTCACCAGCCGCTTGGTGCTGGTCTCCTTCAGCGTTGGCAGCAGCATACGGTCCCCCTCCTCTCAAAACCGCACGGGCCCCGGGTCCAAGGGCATGTGCGTCCGGTTGTAATACCCCGCATAGGCCAGATATGCCACATTAAACAACTGACCGGACTGGTTATACTTGCCGGTCTCGCCGTTCTCCCGGTCGATCATGCTCTGCAGGTAATAGTTGTACAGCTCATCGGCATACGGCTCCGGCACCAGCAGCTCCCGGTCCGTATCGTCCGTGCCGTACCGGGGCAGCGTGCCCGCCGCCCCCTCGTGGGTGCACACCAGTTCCAAAAACAGTTGGCCGTCCAGTCGCTCCAGCCAGCGCACCTTTTGCTCCTCCGTGTACTGGTTGGGCTTCAGGGTGTCCACCCGCTCGATCGCGTCCATAATCGTCATGCTTTTCTCCTTCTGCGCGAAAGGAGGAGGGGCTTCCGCCTCTCCTCCTGACTCACTCACTGATTCATGGGATTTTTGCTGCTCTCCAGCAGCTCCCGGGAATGCTCGTCCATGAGCCGCTCCGCCTCCCAGGAACGCTTGACCTCCTCGGCCACCTCCGGCGGCACCATCGAGGTCTGCCCCTTGGGCAGCAGATAGTTCACGCCGTTCACCGAGACGAACAAATTTGTGTCGTCCCGCTTGTCGCCCCGTGGGATGGTGATGGGCACCCGCTCAGGCTGGACCTCCTGGACCTCCTGGACCTCCTGGGTGTTCACTTCGTCTTTTTTCATGGTTCCTCCTTATCCCGCTCAGTTGGCCGCGTCAGTGGCGCTGTAGCTGCTCACGCTCATCACTCGCAGCACCCGCTCCGGATACAGCAGCGTGGCCCCGTTGGTTTCCAGTTTGTAGCCCACGGTGCTGAACTGCTCCAGGGGGCCGCCGACCTCGCCCTTATTTTTGATGATCATCTCCAGGCCGCCGCCCTCCGGGTCGATGACGCCGAAGGCGTCCTTTCCCAGGAAATAGGTGGCATAGGTGACGCCATTGGACTTATTTTTGTAGCCGTCTCCGCCCAGCACCGGCGCGTCGGGATTTTCGATGAACCGGCAGCCGTGCAGCTCGCCGATCTCGCCATTGAACAGCTCCGTGGTGGCGGCGTACTTGTGCGCCTCCACCCAATCCTTGCTGGATCGCAGGTCGTAGCTGACGCTGGGGTGGATCACAGCCACATACTTGTTGCCGGCCAGCGTGGGCACCTTGTCCTTCTTCATTTTGGTCACGGCCTTGTTCACCATGTCCGGGGTCAGCAGCGCCCAGCCATCCTCCACGGTGTTGCCTCCGCTGGCAGTGGTGCCGCCCGCGCCCATGGTGGCGCAGCTGGTGGGGGTGCCCACCTTGGTGCCGTCGGCCTTGATGTTGTCGCAGTACAGCACGTTGGTGCCCGTCAGCAGAGCGTCCCGGATCAGATACTCCATGGTCTCGCTGGCCGACGCGCCCATTTCCTCGGTGGCGCCCAGGATTACATCATCATAGGCCCGCAGCTCCAGTCGATCCGAAATGGCGGCGTATGCGCCGTACTGGTCGATGCTGGCAGTCTTGTAGGTCATCCCGAACTTTTGGCCCGTAGGGATAACGCCCTCCTGCAGCTTGCTGGCCCGGGGGAAGGTGTTCCACTTCCGCCATTCCACGGTCTTGCCGCGGCCCTTTGGAAGATATTGTTTCTTGCCGAACTGTGAAAAAACCATTTTGCACCGGGCGTTTTCCAGCAGCTCGGTGTCGTAAAAGGTTTTCAGCGTCGGCGACAGGGTGTTTACGCCGGAAAACTCCGTCTTGGAGCTGGCGTCATATGCGTTTGCGTAGTTCACGCTGGTGTTTACCAGGGTGCCTGCATCCGCAAACAGCTGCAAATTCATGTACGCATTCATGTTGTGATTTTTCCCTTTCCGGGGAATGTGGTATCAGGTGGGATACACCTTTTCCCCTCTGGCCGCCGCCATGCGGATCCGGTTCTTCAGTTCTTCCCGCTGCTGGCGCGGCATGCTCCTGTAATCTACCTGGCCCGCGCTCTGGGCCTGGGCAGAGGTCCCGTTTTCCCGTGGGCGGCTTTGGTTGGCCTGGATGGATGCCGCCAGCTTCTGGGCCGTCTCCTGGGCCGCCTGACGCTGGGCCTTTTCCTGCACCTCCTGCCGGTGCACGGCAAAATAAGCGTCCTGAACGCTGATGCCCACCCCCGGTGCGGTCAGCCGCGCAAACGTTGGGTTTTCCAGCTCCCGCCGCAGGTCGAAGTCCGGCACCAGCTCGCGCATGGCCGCCTCCTGCTGCACCAGGCCCCGGAAGTGCTCCATCTGTGCCTGCTGCCGAGCCATGTCCTCCTGCATCTCCCGCTGGCGGCGCTCGAAGCGCTCCATCTGGTCCATGCGCCGGGCCATGTCCGGTGACACACCCAGCTCCTCGGCCCGCTGCTCATAAAACAAGCTGTCCTCGGTGATGGCCTTGGCCAGTGCCGCCGCGTCCAGATTCCCGGCGTCCAGGTGATACCGGTCCGCCAGCAGCTCCAGCGCGGGCTCCAGGGTCCGCAGGTTGTCCTGGGCTCCTCTGCTCTCCCGGAGCCGGTCGCGCACCACCTGCTGCATGCGGCCGTTGTACTCCGGGTCTTCCATGATCTCCTCCCAAGTCATGCGCTTGGGGATGGTCTCGGTCTGAGCAGCGGCGTCCTGCTCCTGCCGGGCCGTCTCCTGGGCCGCCTGGGCCTGCGGCGCGTCCGCCGCCGCCTGCTGCCTGGGAGCCATGCGCCCCGCCCGTTTGCGGATCTTTTCCTCGGGCACACCCAGTGCCCGCAGTTCCTCCCCGGCGTCGGGAGCCGTTCCGCCCGTGCCCTCGCCGTCAGATCCCTCGGCGAACAGCTGCAGCCAGTAAAACTCGCTCATGTGGTTTCCCTCCGTTATTCTGTCCGTGTGGTGGACGAGCCCGTATGGTGCCCGGGCCAGGACTTGCACCTGGTGGCCTTCCGGCCAGCCGCTTTGCCCCCGGCATGCTCCCGGGGCGGTACGCACACCCCGGGAAAAGAAAGGAGGAGAAATGAAACCCGCGAAGCATCCCCATGCCCAAAGGACCCCCGCGTTTTTATTTTAACGTACCGCACTCCCGGATTTCTCCCCATTTCCGAAACTTTTTTCGAACCGCACATACCGGGGGTACTGCTCCGCCAGCAGCCGGAACCCGGTGCACACGGCATCCACCCGCTCCTCCGTGCGGCCGTCGCACACGGCATCCACCGTGAACAGGCCGTCTGCCGTCTGCACTTCCGCGATCTCGGCCCGGCCCCGTTCGGCGTCCCGCAGCACAGCTGCCGCCGTATAGGCCAGGATGGACGCGCTGGCGCATACCAGGTCCCGGCCTGCCGGAGCCGTCCCCGCATGGCCCCGGACGGTCAGGCGCAGACGGCCCACCGCCGGGTCCCAGTTATACCGCGCCCGGATCACGCGCCGCCTCCCGGCTGGGAGGCCTCTCTGGCCTGGCTCCGGGCCTTGGTTACCATGGCGTTTTCCTCCCGGCTCGTCTGAGGAACGGAAACGGGCTCCTGTCCCGCCGCCGAGCCCTGAGCCGCGGCCGTTCCGCCGCCCATGACCGCCAGCTGTTGCATGGCCGCCGCGTCTCCGTGCTGCTGGGCCAGGGTGGCCGCATATTGCAGCACCATCTGCAGCTTGTCATACATGTTGCCCATGGCCCGGATCTTTTGCGTCAGCTGCTCCTTGCCCCGAAAGTCCATCATGTCCAGGCACATCAGCGTCCGGTCCGTCTGAGCCGGATCGAAAAAGCCCAGTTGGTAAAACTGCAGGGCCAGCTCGTTTTGTGCCATGGCCGTGTAGGCCGTCTGTTTTTGGGCCTGCACGCTGATGTCGAACTCCGGCACGCGGTACCCCAGGTCTACCCCGAAGGCGCTGCCCTGGGGCTGGGGCTGCAGTCCGCTGTTGTCGTAGCTCACGAATTGCTCCCGCCCGTCCTTGCCGGTTATTCGGAACTGCCGGGGCGCGTCATAAAACTGCCGGATCAGATCGATGCACAGCAGCACGATCTCCCGGTATGCCCGGTAGCCGGACTTGGTGGAGTCCCGGGAGCCCTTGCCGCTGGCCTCCTGTAAGGCCGCAATGGCGCTGGCCGCCGTTACCCCCGCCGATGTGGAGCCGGCGGCCGTCTCCGTATTGCCGCTGGTCTCCCGCAGCTCCTGCACCGTCTCCTGCAGCATGTTGATGTAATTCCCCGGCAGCGCGTTGTAGTCCAGCACCCGCAGTGCGTCCTCGCCCAGGTTGCCGGTGACGTGGACAATGGGCCGGTTCACGTCCAGCAGCTCCCGCTCGTTGATGCCGCCGTCGGCGCGGACGAAATAGCGGGGCGTGGCCCCGGCCACGGTGTTTTTTATCATGGCACTGCGCATCAGGTCGATCTCCTCCTGAGGGGACCGGCACAGGTCCACGTAGCCGTATCCGCAGGGGGAGCCCTCCACCGGAAACAGCGGGTCCAGCACGAACGGGTATTTTCCGTGGTCGTACAGGCCCCGCTCCGCCACCGGGCGTCCCGTGGCGATCTCCGCCGTCACCGGGCCGTCGATGCCCTCCTGGGTCACCTGCCGGCTGGGGGCCTCCGTCTCGTTCTCCGTGGCATACAGCACGATATCCCCCACAAACTTGCAGTAATGCAGCACCCGGCCCACGTGGTAATATACCTCCACCACCGTGCACTTGCCGTCCGTGCGGACGTTATCGTCATAGCTGTAGTGCTTGGCAGCAAAGAGGTCGCCCTTGAGCTTGTCCCGGCACTGGGGATAGGTCTCCTCCAGCAGGTCCCGGTCCATCAGTTCCGTGTGGAAAAGATACCGGCTGTGCTGGATGTCGCTGACACCCGGTTCCCAGTACAGGTTCAGGACGTTGGTTCGCTCCACGGCCACGTCGCCCAGGCCGTTGAGTTTGTCCTTGTCCCACACCACCTTGTAGCAGCCGGTGCCTTCCTTGAGCTTCTGCCACATCGCATTGCTCCAGGTGCGTTCGAACTGGTTTTGCTCCAGGATCACCGGCAGAATGGCCGACAGGGTGTCCGCCTCCTGGCGGTCCCCAGGCTCCCGCGGCAGCACTGCCGGTTCCGGGTAGGCCTCCATGGCGTCGGCGTGCTTGTTGGCGATGACGTTGTGCAGCCAGCCGCTGCGGCTGCGGAAGCCCGTGCGCGGAGATTCCGCCGTTTTGTCCTCCTCCGTAGCGTTGCGCAGCTTCCACCAGTTTTCTGCCTGCACAATGCGGGTTTCCACGCTGGCCTTGCCCGCCCGGTAGTCCGCCAGAATGCGGGTCCACTCCCGCAGCCGTTCTGTGCTCACGGGCAGCGCTCTGTTTTCGTCCATGGTTTTATCCTCCGTATCGTGTGATTTGGTTCAGCGGGTCGCCCCATCTGGGGGTCCGCTGCTGCTCCAGGATGGGCTTTATTGGTTTTGACATGCAAAAATACCGCCACTCGTCGGCCACGTGGTCCTCCATCTCCGTGTCCACGTCCTCCGGTCTGGTCTTGGCGTACATCAGCAGCGGCACGGTGCGGATAAACGCCTTGCAGCTGTCGAAGATATAGCACCGGGCATAGCCCTCTCGGTCGAATTGCAGCCGGTAATGGCACTGCATCCATCCGGCTATGCGTTGGTTGTCGCCCGGGGTGAAATAGATGCCGTACCGGGCCGCCGTCTCCTGGACGCTCTCGCCCCGGCTGGCGTCCCAGATGGCCGGATCCGCCACGCCGCCCTCGATCTTCCGGCCCGCCAACACGGGGTGGGTCCGCTCGATCTCCGCCGCCCGGCGGAACTGCTCGTCCGGTGTCCACCGCACGCCCTCGTTTGGCTCTCCGGTGCAGCCGTACAGCTCCAGAATGCGGTAGAAGGTGCCGTCATAGTCCACAGCCCACCACGCCAGAGAAAAGGGCCGCTGATAGCCGAAGTCGTAGCTGCGATAGATCCGCCAGCCCCTGGGAACATCGAATGGGGCGATGACGTGGGTGAACCGCCGCTGCACCTTGGCCTCCTCCGGGGTAATGCCCGCCGCCTGACAGCGCTTTGGGTCTGGCTCCAGCCGGAAATCCTCAAAGAACTGCCCCGCGAATACGTCCCACCGCCCCTCCAGCCACATTTCCCGCAGGTGCCCCGGCAGGGCCTCCAGCTGGGCCACATATTCCGGCTGGGCGGACATCAGCGCCTTGTTATCCTGAACCAGAGCCTGGATGAACACATAGTCCTCCGGGTTCTCACCGTTCTCGAACCGGCGATCGATGAACACCCGCTTGATGTAGGCATGTCCCTGGCCGCCGGGGTTGCAGGTGAAATACATCCGCTTGGGAAAGCTGTTCACGCCGCGCAGGCACGCCGCAATGGCCCGCATCTGGTACTCGGACAGCTGCGTGGCCTCGTCCAGGAAAATCACGTCATACTCCACACCCTGGAGCCGGTCCAGGTCCCGGTCCCGCTCGCAGTACATGAAGTCGATGACGCTGCCGTTGAGAAACCGCAGCACCTTGTCCCGGTCGTTGTACTTGGCCACGCCCAGGCACTCCTGCCGCAGGGTGTTGATGTGGTTGTTGATCAGCTCCGGATAGCTCCGCCGCACGATCAGCAGGCGGATACCCGGATACCGCAGGGCCAGCAGCTTTGCCTTGGTGCGCACGCTCCAGCTCTTTCCGCCGCCGCGTGCCCCGCCGTAGCCCACATACCGGTGCCGCTCCCGCAAAAAAAGCTCCTGCTTGGCGTTGGGCTTGTCGATGGTGATCTTCATTCGCTGTAATCCTCCAGCTCCTTGGCCAGCTCCACCGTCACCGGTTCCTTGCCCTGGGCTGCCTGCTGGGCCCGGGTCCACTTGTCGATCAGGATGCCCATGGTGGTGGCAATGTCGCGGATGGGCGCCGTTTTCAGGCGCGCCGGGTCGCTGAGCTCCTCCAGGCCCTGGCCGATGATGGTGCACACTGCGTCTCGCTGGCCGTCCATGTAGCTCAACATATCCCGCGCGCACGCGCGTTTTTTGTCCTGCGCCGTTCCCGCCGCCTTGGGATCCGCCAGCACCAGGCGGCGCACCGTGTTGGGGCTCACGTCGTTTTTCCGGGCCGCCGCCCGATAGCTTCCCTCCAGCGCCCAGTCCGCAATGATCTTTTTTCGCTGCTTCTCGCTGATCTGCCGCGCGGCCATCCGCACCACCTCCTGCAACCATTGTAAGCGACGAGGACCCCGTTTTTCTCCCCGTCGCTGTGATTTTTTCGCATTATCTGGTGCCCTCGTACCGCTGCGCCATGGCTTGGTACATAGGGCACCGGGTGTAGTCGTAGCTCCAGCAGTATTCTCTCATCCACCGGGCCTGTTCTGGCCTTTTCCCCCACCTCCACTCCACGGAGAGCTTCCCCGGGTCCTTGCATTGCAGCTTATCTCCGCTCACCGCGTAAAACGGGCACACGCCGTACAGGTTGACGCTTGCGTTCATGGTCCGTCCCTCCCTCGCTCCGGGTCCTCCCGGTCCAGCAGATACCGGATGTAGTGGCACCCGGTCTCCGCGTCATAGTGGCCGGATTCCAAAAGATAGGTTTTGCCGGGGTTGCGCAGGGCCCGGGCCGTCCGGGCCACCCGCTCGGTGATCTCAGGCTTCGCCATGTTCCGGCTGCATGAGTATTTCTTGGCGTCCGGCACGCCCCGCCGGGCCTGCCGCAGCATATACACCGCCAGCTGGGTATAGTCCCCCTGGTCCCGCAGAGGCTCGGCATAGATGCTGCCCATGCCCCACAGGTCGTCCAGCGTTGTCTCCCCCACGTGCCACGCGCCCTCCCGCCAGGTGATCCCCGCGCCGGTGATGACCATGTGCACGTGCAGGCGCTTCGGGCTGCCGGTCTCCCCGTCTTTCTCCGAAGGGACCGCCAGCCATTTCAATTCCACCCCCTGGCGGCGCAGGTGCCGCTTCAGGCGCTTTGTGAAGTTCCCCAGCAGCCGGGTCAGGGTCTTGTAGTCCCCGCCGATCTGCGCCAGGGTCTCGTCATCGAACTTCCCGGTCACGTACAGGTCCCCGTGGCGGAAGTTGCAGTTCAGGATTCTTGCCACCATGCGCACCGCCTGCTTCGCGTTGGCGTCCCGCTTGGCGGCTGAGGTGTTGCCCTTCACCCGTCCGCCCCGTACCCGGGTTCCGTCTGGGACCCAGAACTTGCTTTTCTCCACCACCCTGCCGCATTTGTACGTTCGTATCACCCACATCACGCTCCCTCCTATGGTCCGTGTCCGCAAACTTAGGGTCTTAAAGGTCACACAAGATACGCGCACGCGCGTATTATAATAAGTGTCGGTTTTCAGCTCATCAGGCGGTCCGGGTCTTTTCCCGGGCCGTCTGATGAGCTGCCCACATGCTGTGGGCAGCTGTTTTTCATTTATTCCATCCGTCCCGGCTGTTGGGCGGCAGTCCCTGCCGCACCCGCCACCGGCGCACGGCGGAGACGGAGCATCCCATCTCCCCGGCGATCTGCACGTCATTGCCGCCCTGCCGGTGCATGGCCCGCATGCTCTCCCACCGGGCGTCCTGGCTCAGCGCCGCCTGGGGCCGCTCCGGCCTGGGCTTCTTCCGCCCCACCCGGCAGGGCCGCTCCATCCGCCGCCCCCGCTCATAGCACAGGCACCCCGGCCCTGCCAGGGCGCCCATCGGGGCGTCCGGGTGGGTTTTCCGCTTGGTCACGCCCATGACATCGGCATAGTTGCAGTCCCATGGTCCCCCGTCCGCCCGATACCGGCACGTCCGGCACGGTTCTCCGCAATTGCTTCCTTTTGGCTTAGCCATTCTCAGCCCTCCTCAGCGCTTCCTCCGCTTCTTCGCGGGTGAGAAATACGGTCTTGCCGAAGTTCCGAATCGGGATATCGCATTCTGTCGTGCGGATCATCTGGATGTATCCGTCATCGTCCGCCCCACGCACCGCCGAAGGGTTCCCGCAGAAGAATGTCCTGACCGTCGCGCTGTACACACCTCTTACGGATCCGGCAATCCACACCGTATCGCCCACCTTGCACGGCAGCACCACCACGCGGCCCTCTTTGTCGGCTTCGGCAAGCTCTTTCAGGCGATCAATAGGCAGCCCATCAAACTCCTTGATTTCAGCGACAGCCTTGCCCATCATAGACAGTTTAAGTGCTTCCACGCCTTCCGGCGTCAGTCCCGTGCCCAAGTATTCTTGCAGCAGGCGGCAGTGCGCCGCAGGAACGGCTGTGCAGAATCCGCCGGCCGCCGTGCAGTTGCCGTTATCCTCGTGCCGATACGCACACCGCAGACAATTAATTTGTTCCATCATTCCACCTCCGGCGCGGGCGGCAGAGGCATCCAGTGGGTGACTGCGACATTGCTTCTATCCCCAATGCCGACATGGACATACCATTCCGCCCTTTCGGGAGCGCACCAGCTCATATAGACGCCCCATCTTTCGTTCCAATACGCGACAGCGAGGACATTGCTACGATCTTCCGGTAGCCGCTCCGTCACAGGAATCCACCGTTGCCGCAGCGCCATGATCTCCTCGGCGTACCGGGCGCATCGGCCCTGCATATCCGTCAGCGCCTGGTGTGCGTCGGCCAGCAGCCGCATGGTGCAGGTCCCCAGCCCGCTCCAGGTGTCATAGGTGCAGTCCACGCACGTCTCTCCCGGCCTGGCGCACCGGTCCAGATCGCGAATGGTGTCGTTGGTGTTTCTCATGCCCATATCTCCTCCTGCTGCCTCAGCAGCGCCCGGACGGCGGTGCGGAGCTTCTGCCCCTTTTCCGAGTCCCAGCCCGACACCTGGCTCTCCGCCTCCCGCAGCCGCAGGAAGTCCTGCTGGATGGCCGCGAACCACGTCTTGAAAACTGCCGTATCCGGGTCCGCCAGGGCCAGCTGCTTTTCCAGCTCCTCCACCCTCCGGCGGTCCTGATCTCTTTTAAGTTCCAGCGCCTTTTCCATCTCAACCACCCGGTCGGAGGCTTTTTTCTCCCGGTCCTTGGCCTTTTGGAGCTTATCCGCCAGCGCCGCCTCCGCGTTCTTGGCGGCGTCGGCCCGCAGCTGGGCCATGGTCTCCTCCGGCACCTTCTGGTTCTTTTTCTGGTCCTCCAGCTCCTGCCGGGCAGTCTCGACGGCCCGTTTGGCCTGGGTCAGCTGCTCCTGGAGCTTCTGGGCGAACCCCTGTGCCGCCGCCAGCTTTTTCCCCAGGCCGTCGGACTCTGTCCGTGCGTCTGCAGATGCCCGTTCCGCCGCCTCTGCTTTGGCTCTGGCCTCGTCCCGTTCCCGCAGCAGCTTCTCCAACTCCCGGCTGGACAGATCCTCTACATGGTGCTCCCGGGCGAACTCCTCCCGCTCATCCGCCGGCAGCGCCAGCAGCCGCAGGGCGTGGGTATAGGGCAGATTCCCAAGCGTTTGGGATTCTGCGTCCCCAAAAAGGGACACCTGCCTGGCCCCGTATTCCTCAAAGATCTTCATAAAATTCTGTGCCGTGGACTGGGAGAATTCCACCTCCTCCTGGAGCCACCGGCCCCACTGGCCATAGGGCAGCAGGGTCTTTGCCTCCTTCAGCTTCCGCCCGATCTCAATGGCATAGCCCAGCACCATGCACTGGGCCTGGCGGTGCAGACTGCGGATCTCCGCCGTTACCGTCCGGATGTCCCGCTGTGCCGCCATGGGCACGTTTACAATATCGCTCATGCGCTCTCCTTTCCGATTTTCCGGGGCGGTATGGGCCGCCCCCGTTTGTCCCGTCTGCTGCCTGCCGCAAGCCATCCGGTCCATTCCTCCAGGAATGCGCCGTACAGCTTCCAGCAGCTGATTCTCTTGGGGTTATCCGGGCAAGCCGTCCGCTCGTCGTCCCAGCCGTGGATCTGTGCGATGGCGTTTCCACACATCTCGATGGTAGCCAAGGGCTTCCCGGGCCGGTCCCGCCGCCGCAGGAACAGAATGGTGGTGGCCCCGCTCAGGTGCCGGCCTGCGTAGCCGCCCACGCAGTGGTGCAGCATCTGCCCCTCCCGCTTGATCTCCGCCCCGCTGACCGGCGGGCGGATCAGATAGGTGCCATCCGTATAGCTGTACCGCCGGGTCAGCTCCCGCAGCCGCTTCCGGTATTTCTTGTCCTTCGCCAGGTCCTGCATGGCGGCCCATGCCGCCGTTGTCTCGTCGTGCTTGCGGTCCAGGTCCCGGGGCAGCAGGAAAATGGGGTTCTCCAGGTTCAGGCCCACCCCCGCCGCCGCATCCATGTAGTCTGTCCACAGCTCCAGCCGGGTGCTCAGGGCCACCGCCCCGGCCCCTTTCTCCAGATACCGCACCAGCCGCCCCGGCGCCAGGCCGTGCCGCCGCATCAGGGCCGTCAGGTGGTCCAGCCGGTGTCCCCGGGCGATCTTCGCCAGCGCTTCACAGGCCTCTACACTGTCCTGGGCGCCGGTCCCTCGCAGCCGCCGCCAGAGGCCCAGGGCCTCCATCGTCTGCTCCGAGTTTCCCACGTCCCGCCGCAGGGCCTGCACCGTTTTCACCGGCACCGGCAGAAAGTCCCGGGGTTTTTCTGCGCTCCAGTTCAGCAGCCGCGCGTTCTTCTTCCCCGCGTCCACAAGGTCACTCACGGCGCTGTGAAGCCCCAGCTTGTGCAGCCATTCAATTTTGTCTCCATAAAAGCAGCAGGCCGTCAGCAGCCGGATCAGATCGCAGTGCTTCTGCAGATCCTCCGCGCCACAGTACCGGAAGGCGCTTTTCCCCAGCTCCTCCAGGCCCACCGCCTCATATCCCGTGCCGTACTCGCTGCAATAGCCGTAGGGGGCACTGAGCTCCCACAGCTTTTTCTTTCCCGGGGCCGTCTGTTCCCGGTATCCGCCCAGCGGTCCGTCTGCCCACCACGGGCGGCTGATTCCCTCCGCCCGGCCCGGCGCAAACCGGTATACGCCCAGCAGCACGGTGCGGGGCGAGTCCGTCAGCAGCCGTCCTTTCCCGTAGTCCTTAAAGCAGTCGTATGCGCAGGCCCACAGAGCCCCGCGCCACTGCCGCAGCACCACCGCCCGGCGGTACTCCCACAGGTTTTTCCGCTCTCCGCAGCGCCCGAGCTCCTTCACGGCAGCCTTGGCCCCGCACCAGGGGCAGGCTGTCCGCTGCCCGCTGTCTATCTCGTTGACGCACCGCCCCCACCGATAGGCGGGGGCTGGCGTGTGCGCCTGATCCATCACGCGCTGCTGGTTGCCATCCTCGCACCGTTGGATGATCTTATGTACTCCGCAGCAACTGGTCCACACCTCGCCGGTCCTGCTGCGCCGGAAGATATATGCCTGGAACAGGCCGTTGATCTCCCGCAGCTCCCGGTCCGTCAGCCTCGGAGCCAGCCGGGCCAGCTGCTCCGTCCGCTTCTTCGTGTCCATGGCCGCCTCACAGGAAGTCCGACAGGTCCAGCACCTTGGCAGGCTGCTGCTCCCGCTGTGGGTCCGGCCCCTGCACCCGGTTGGGGCACACGTCGATCTCCATGGTGGCCCGGATGACCGCTCCGGGGAAATAAAACTCCACCGCCCGGCGGTATGCATCCAGGTCGGAGATAGCGCCTCCTTTCACGCCTCCGGACACCTGCTTCATGCAGTCAGCGAAGCTGCCGCCCTGAGCGATGGCCTGGGCAAACTCCTCATCCTGCCGGGCAAAGGACTCCAGCGCACGGCGCACAGCGCCCTTCATGGCGGCGCCGTACGGGTCCGTCACGGTCTTGTCCTCTTTCTCCAGGCGCCTCAGCGCCTGCTCCAAATATTCCATGGCTCCTCCTTATTTACATTCCCGCCCCTACCTGCTATAATAGGGGTGTACTGGATAGTCGGCCTCTCATTGGCCGCCCCCGACGGAGTTCGCGTCTCCGCCGGGGCATTTTTTATTTAACTTCCTTGATGCTCAGTACCACATAGCCGGGGCACAAACCGTCTGCATGGCTCAGAACATGCGTGATCCGGTATTCCTTCTGCTGGATTTCGTGCCTCGGTGGATCCCCTGCAACCAAGTCCTTGTCGTCCGTCGGAATAAAGCGAATGATATCTCCCTTTTGATAGTCGCGGTCATTGTATCTGAGCTCCGCCGTTTTGTCTCCGCTGCACACGCGGTCGCAGTATCTGCGGTGCAGCTTGATTTCATGTGTCGCCACCATGTCCGTCTCCTCCCTTCTTCACATTCAGCATCCCAATAGCCGAGAAATTCCGGCAGAGCACATCGTACATTCTGCGCTTGCTCTGGCCCAGCTGCCCCTCCAGCAGCGGCAGCATCAGCTTGACGGCGGCCAGGATCAGGGGAGTGTCCTCTGCGGGCTTCCCGGCGCCCCATCGGAGGAATTCGCCCGCATAGAACCGCAGCCCCTCCTCCATAACCTCCATGGGTTTCTGAGCTTCCAGTCCCTTTTTCATGTAGCTCTCGCTCATTCTGTCCCCCTCCCCGCGATGGTCTCCAGATCTGCCCAGATGGTGCACCCGGCGCAGATATCGTCCAATTGCTCCTGACCGTCCGCCTCCAGCTCATAGCGGCACCGGTCGCAGATGCTTTCCATCAGCCGGTCCACTGCCGCCGGACATGCCGCCCGGTCCCGCTCCGCCAGCATGGCCTTGTGGTCCTGGTTGGTCTGCTTCAGGGCGTCGATCAGGGCCCGCTGGTTGTCGATCAGGTTGGCCGCCGCCCGGATGATGGCGCAGCCGTGAAGGCCGCAGTTGTGCTCGTGGCCGCAGCCCGCGCAGGCCAGACTCCCCGTCTCCACCCGCAGCCGCCGCAGCGCCCGCATGATCTCGTGGGGCCTCATCTGTCCCCCTCCATCCAGTCCACAAGGCGCATAAGCCAGTGCACCGCCGTGCCCGCGCCGATGTATGCGAAAATCCATGTGATCGTGCTCATACGTTTCTCCTCTCCGCCTTCACGGCGGCCACCGGCAGCCACAGCATGCCGTTTTCAATCGGAATGTCCTGCACGGGTGTGGAAAACACCCGCTCGTTTGCTTTATAGGTCCCGATGGCCAGTTGCCGGCGTCCGCCGGGGCTGCGCAGCACCAGGCACCGCTGATAGCTCTCCGGCAGCTTCCGGCGCGGGTTGGTGGTCAGGTTGATCTCGTTCCAGTGCAGATGGCTTGTCCACTCCATTTGTTCCACCTCACTGGGCCTTGTGGCCATCCGCCGGTGCCCACAGCATGCCGGTCTTGGCCTTCAGCTGCATCCCCGGCGCCGTGAAGCTCAGGCCGTTGAAATAGGCCCGCTCGACGCTTCCACCCTCCACCAGCAGCAGGCACCGGCTGTTCCGCTGGGGCAGGTTCTTCTCCTGCTTGCGCAGGTTGATCTCGTTCCACACGATGGTGGTCATTTTGCGTACCATAGCTTGTCCTCCTAAAAAAATCTTTACGCCAGGGGCAGCTGCTCCAGCCGCTCCCGCAAGGCCTCGTCAATGACGCCCTCCTTCGGGTCCAGCACCAGCAGGCCCCCTTCGTCGTCCCATACCAGCCGTCCGTCGAAGGCCATGGCGTCTCCCGCGCCCACGGCGGTCTGTTCCGGGTCATAGGCGTACACCTCCAGCTTCTCTGTCTGCCAGATTTCCCGTCCCTTCCAGTTCATGGCCGTCCGGTTTACCCGCCTGGGGTCAGGATCCTCCTCCAGCTCCCGCCGGATGGTGTCCACCGCCTCCAGAGCCATGTCCACCATCTGGGCCTGGGCACCCTGCTTCTTGTAGACCTTCCAGGCGGCGCCCTCCGGGATCTCGCCCAGGTGCTCCACCAGCAAGGCCAGCACCTTTCTCGGGGCGATGCCCCGGGGCAGCACCGCCAGCCATCCCTGGCCCCGCAGCACCAGCTCCTGGCCGTTGCCCACCACTTCATAGCCGCTGCCGCGCCATGCGGACCGCACCGCCGCCAGCAGGCCTCTTTCATCGATCATGTGATCCTCCTTTACGCCCCGGGCTCACTGCCCGAAGGGCTTGTCCTTTCTGCCCTGCCACCAGGTGGCCTTCAGCCGCCTGGTGGTCTCCTGCTGCTCCGTCTCCTGAATCTTCAGGCACTTGTCGCACATGGGTTCGTCACTGTTATAGATCTGTCCGCACCGGGGGCAGACGTGCCGCATATACGGCACCCGGGTCAGTTCCTGCATCTGAGCCACATGCTTGCCCCAGGGAACGCCCCACCATTCCGCCGCCTTCACGGTGGCCTGTTCATAGTCGTCCGCGATGACCCAGGCCATCCCCAGCTCCGGGTGCCGGATGACCCAGCACACAGCCCTCTTTTTCTCTGCCATTGGCCCGCTCCTCCTTTGTCTATGTATCCAGCTTCAGCCTGACGTACTGGTCCATGTGGCGGCTGTAATAGTCGCTCATGTTCCGGCTCAGGCGCTCCCGCATCTTTGCCAGGGCCTCCGGGGGCACCTTGTCGATCTGCCTGGTTTCGCCGGTCTCCCGGTCGATCAGGTAAAACGAACAGGTCAGCGGCTGCCGTTTCTTTCCTGCCATTGCTCCCACGCCTCCTTTCCATCCACCCTATGCGCCGGGTGGCGTGTCCTATCCTGCCTTTTCGCCGCTCTGCACGCTTCTGGCCCCGTCGGCCAGCCCGGCCATATAGGCCAGCGCCAGCTTCTCCTGCTCCGGCGTGACCTGCCTGGCCTTTTCCACAAGAATGGCCAGCATCTTCTTTTCCTGCTCGCTCACGGTCTGCCACCCCCTTTCAGTTCGTCCTTGCGCCTCCCTTTCCGCTGTGGTATGATGCCAGCGAAGGGAGGTGATTTTGTGGGTCGCTGGTTCTATCTGCACTTTCGTCATGCCCCGCCGCCGGAAGTCGTTCCCTTCCTGGAAGCGCAGGGCTGTACCGTCGAACGGGTCTACGAAACCTCGTTTGACGTGATTTCTCCCGTCAGCTTTTCCGACTTCCGGCATTTGCTGAAAAAGGAGTTTCCCCAAGCGGAGTGCCTGGTCATTCTTCCTAAGAACGCCCGCCAGATTTCCTCTGGCGAATAAGGGCCTTTCTCATTCGGTGGTTCTCCCCCCGCCGGCGCTTCCCTCGGCGGGGGACCCACCGGGCCGCCTCCCGCCGTCCATTGTGGGAGACGGTCCTTTTCAGAATCTTCATCGCCCCTCACCCCCTTTCAGTTCGTCCTTGCTCCTCCCTTGCCGCTGTGGTATGATGAAATCATCACAAATAAGGAGGAATCTCGTATGAAACTGCCGCACAACATCAAGCTGGGCCCTTCGGATATGCCCGCAATCCTGGCGGCCCTGCCGCTTGCTTTCGAGTTTGAAGCATTCACCGATCAGCAGCAGGCAGTCAACACCGCCGTGGCCGCATCCGTTGCTCAAAAGATCAGCCTCGGGAATTATGCCTTCACGCCGGACGAGCACCGCATCATCGGCAGCTCAGTCTATATGGCCCAGCAGTACCTTGCCGGCCATATGAGCGATATCTTTCCGGATCTCGACTCGGAAGATATCGCCGAGCTTCGGAAGTATTTTTTTGATTACAATCGCCTCTGCCCCCGTTATGCTTACTTGTTCAGCGGCGAATAACCGCCGCCATATTTCGTTTGGGCCTTCGTCCGCAAAGCTCGTGTTAAGCAGTCTCTGAATCGCTTCCAGGCTCTCCCCGTCCTTCATCGCCCCTCACCCCCTTTCAGCTCGTCCTTGCGCCTCCCGCACCGCTGTGGTATGATGTCGGTGGAGGGAGGTATTTTCATGCGAAAACGGTATCTGATTCCAATTCTCGCCTGTGTTCTGCTCCTATTCTGCTGTACCGCCACCTATGCCCACCCCGGAGCCACAGACGCTAACGGCGGCCACTATGACCACTCCACCAGGGAGTATCATTATCATCACGGCTACCCGGCCCATCAGCACCCAGACGGCAGGTGTCCTTATAACTACGATGATCGAACCGGCTGGAACAGCGGCTCATCCTCTGGCGGAAGTGACTCAGCTTCCCGGCCTAATCGCCGCACTGCGCCGCCTGGCTATGAATCGCCAAAGCCGGTAGAGCACCAGGCGCCTCCCCGCTGCCTTCCCGTTCTTTTGCTGCTCTCCATTCCTGTCTCGCTGATTGCCTACAAGATAATCAAACACCATGTCGAAGAACAGCAGTTCCGAAGGAGCGGACGCTCCCGCCAGATGGCCCGTGAGCTTCAGGAACAAATTGACTCAATCCGTCGCCGCCGGAACGCTCTGCGCATACAGCTCCTCCGTCAAGACGTTCTGCGCATACGAGATGCTGTAGGGGCCCCGCCTGGCGCTTATGTGGATGAAGATGGGCTTCCGCATTTGTATAGCATCCGTTCTCCGGATATTGACGGTTGCGTGTTTGCGTTCAACTCCCGCTCCGGGATACTTCATAGGTCCGACTGTCCGTATGCGGCCCATTTACCAGAATTGAATATTCAGCTGATTTGCGGCCGATTTTACCCGCACCCCCGGTATCGCGGCTGCGCATTCTGCAAGCCTTACATTCCCGATCTTTCGTGGGTCCCGGAGTACCAGAAAATTCTTGACGCCCTCACTATGCTGAACCTGTCGGAGCGAGAGCTACACCGCTTCAAACCGAAGCCGCCACAGATAGAACCCTCAGCCCCACAGCCCAAACCGCTCCCGCCGCCGGAGCCCTCGCCCCACCCCGCGTTGCCGCGCGAGGTGGAGGTCAGCAGGCCCCGTGAAGTCAAGCCGGA
>ERZ773185.662-NODE-662-length-29882-cov-55.837932_pt1 | contig 29882 bp, 21 predicted proteins | sample MGYA00580531_ERZ773185 | MGnify/ENA primary metagenome ERZ773185 (study PRJEB29015, sample SAMEA2737799) | human gut metagenome | biome: human gut; feature: human-associated habitat; material: faeces | place: China | collected 2012 ...
ACGAGGCCGTCGGAGTATGGATCAGAACGTATTCCTCAGCGATATCGCCTTCCTGATTCCTGAGGTTCCCGATGAATACGTTGGTCATGGCCCCCTTTCCGTCACCGATGACGGCGGACCGGGAGAGGTCCACGCTGGCCTTGTCTTCGGCCACATCGTAGAAGTTCAGATTCTGGAAGTTCTGCAGGCTGGCGGCGTCGATCTGGCCGTATACGTTGAAGGTGTTGCCTGTGAACACGTCGGAGGACGAACCGCCGCTTTTGCCGCCATAGATGTCGGATCCGGTGAAACGGGCGCTGTCGTACAGGGTCACCGTGTTGTTTGTGGCCGTGCCGTCATCGTAGCCGCCGACCATTTCGGCGTTCACCGTGCCGCCCTTAACCGTGATCACGTTGCCTGTGGCGCTGCCGAGTGCCGTGTAGCCGCCGTACAGGTGATCGAGAACAGTACCGCCCTCAACGAGAACCTCGTTGCCGGCGGCGTCGCCTGAAAGCGTATAACCGGCTGTCACGCCCTTGCTGACTGTGCCGTCGACGTAAATGAAGTTGCCGCTGGTTTCGCCATTGCTGTTCCAGCCGCCGTAGACGCTGCCTCCGACCGTGCTGCCGCTTTCTATCCGTACTTTGTTCTGGGAGGCGCTGCCCGGATTGCTGTCGTCATTGCCTTTGGCCATACCGCCGTAGACGTCGCCACCGACACTGCTGCTGCCGGAAACAGTGACGCTGTTCCCTGTCACATCGCCGATGCCAGAATCATAACCGCCGAATACTGAGCCGCTGACGGCCGTGCCTTCAGAAAGGCTGACGGTATTATTCAGGCTGTCACTGGTTCCGGAATCGGTGCCAGAGCTGTATTGAAAAGCGCCTCCGTAAACGCTGCCTCCAACTGTGCCAGCGGAGATGTCCACGTGATTATCTTCAACACTGCCTGTTTGCGCGTCCAGGAGCCCGCCGTAGACATCGCCATCAACACTGCTGCCGGAAACAGTGGCGCTGTTTCCTGTCACATCGCCGATGCCAGAATCATAACCGCCGAATATTGAGCCGCTGACGACCGTGCCTTCAGAAAGGCTGACGGTATTCTTCCTGATATCGCTGTTTCCGGGATCTATGGCGAGGCTGTATTCAAAGGCGCCTCCGTAGACACTGCCTTCAACTGTGCCCGCGGAGATATTCACGGCGTTATTTTCAACAGTGCCTGTTGGCGCGTCCAGGAGCACACCACCGCCGACCACATCGTAACCGACGGAGGCATTGTTGAGATTCACGGTATTATATTGGACTGTCCCCAGGCCTTCCGTGATCACGCCGCCATAGAGCCCGCCTTCCACACGGCTGCCGGATGATACGGTTACTTCGTTGTAAAGCACATTCTGGCTGGTCGCAGAGTCTCCCGCGGAATGGGCGCCAACGACATCATTGCCGACATAGGCTCCTTCAGACAGCTCTACGATATTATGGGAGGTATCGAGCGAGCCGTAGCCGCCATAGACCCTGCCCTGGATGGAGGCATTGGAACCGGACACCGTCACCTGGTTGTAACTGGATTCGCCGCTCCTTGTGTATCCCGCGTACACGCTGCTGCCGATACTGTATTCATTGACAGTGCTGTCACTAATCGTGCTGCCGATGATGGTCACGCTGCTGTTATTGGCTGTACCCGACTCGGTGTAACCGCCGTAAACGTCGTCAGTGATCGTGCTGTCCGAGATCGTCACAGTGCCGCTTGCATTTCCGCTCAGCGTATAACCTGCGCGGACGCTGCCCGGGGCGGTAATCCCGGATAGGGTCAGTGCATTGCCGGTGGCGTTACCATTTTTGGTATAGCCTGCGTACAGATCACCCGTGAACGTTGTCCCATTGGAAAGGGTTACCGCATTATCCGAAGCGTCTCCGCTGTCAGTATAACCGCCGGATACGCTGCCCGTAACCTTAACATTATCCAGATCCACTGTGTTCGAGGAAGCACCTGTGGTTCCATGGCCACCGTAAACCTTGCCATCGATAGTACTGACTGTTCCTTTTACTGTGCTGCCATTGGCAGCACCAGATTCCGTTTCAGCCCCATAAACATTACGCACATAGCTATTGGAGAGGGTCACATTGCCGCCAGCCTGTCCATTTTCTGTAAAGCTGCTATAAATATCTTGGGATTCCACGGAAATGTCGGTGAGCGTAAGGTTATTGTCTATAGCATCACCAAGCTGGGTATAGCCTGCGTACAACGTGTCTCTAAATGTTGTCCCACTAGATAGCACTACCTCGTTGCCTGAAGCAGTGCCTGAATCGGTTTTGCCTCCGGTCACTGTTCCTGAGACATTCACGTTATCCAGTTCTACTTTATTGTTAGAAGCGCCTGTCGTTCCCCAACCACCGTAAACAGCGAAAGAGATCGAGCTATCGGAGCCCTTAACTTTGTTGCCATCGGCATTTCCTTGGAGTGTGAATCCTCCATAAATACTCATGGCGTTGCTGCCATTCTCTAGGGTTACAATGTTATTAAGAACATCCCCTTTTTGGAAATAAAAATCACCGCCGCCAAGAATCATTGAAGCACTGCTGTTATTTAAATGTACCTCATTGGAATCAGCTTTACTTGAGGAAGTATATCCACCGCCGCAGAATCCTAAAACATTGCTGTTTGCTTCAAGAAACACTTTATTATTAATAGCATTACCATATAGTGTATAACCACCTCTAACTTCATAAGCTGTACTAGCCGACATGAATACGCTATTGCTTACTGAGGCATCGTTTTCTCCAATATTATCCTGAGTCCTTCCGCCGATTAAGCTACGGTCAACTGTCGTACCTGTTACTGTCACGGTATTGCCAACTGAGCCTCCGGAGCCATCGCCACCAATTATGTCTCCGTAGATGGTAGCGTTTGTAGCAGAAACAGAGCTTAAATTGGCTGTACCATTAGGAGCATAGCTGCCAACGGCGTACCATACATGAGCTGTGGAACTCTGTCCGATTATCGCGCCATCGGGCAGCATCGTCTGACCATCAACAGCGTTGCCAGCAGCAGCCCAGTTGGCAATGACATACCAGACCGCTGTGGTATCAACGCTGGAGACGGAGAGCCTGCCGCCCGAGATGGTCGCTCCTGCTGTTTCTCCTTTTATGTCGTACTTGGTATTTGTGTCAGTAAGCGGCGGGTTCGGGTCAGCGGCAAAGGCCAGGCCGCAGGGGAACAGGGCAAGCCAGGCTGCGGAGGCGCTGATAAGCCATGGCGTGTGCTTTACTGCCTTGCGCAAAAGATGCCTGTTTTCCAGATATCCGGTCGATTTCTCGTTTTCAAACTTAAAGAGATTTTTTCTCCTATTGCGTCTTTCGAATCTTGTTTTTTCCTGATTTTGCATAACATAAACCCTAAATAAACTTGAGAACTGGCCTGATGATGAGGATCGGCCAAAAAGAAACACCAGGTTCGTCCAGTAGATGGAAATATGTGTATTTCCTGCTACTTAACAACCTTGGGCAGCCAAAATCACAGTTACAAGCTTGGGTATTACCATATTTTTGGGGATAATAAACAGGAAACATTCTCAATTAAGTAAACGAAAATCCAACCCGTGGAAAAAGGGAAAAGTCTCTTTTTTCAGATAGATGAATGGAGAACACGAAGATTTATTCCGAATTTTGGAATAGCGATGCAATTTATTTCAATATAATAAAAAATATTTTTACTCGATCGAAATTAAAAAATTATATAATTATATAATACTATTATACAATTAAAAACAATTATGTTTTTACGCAAGTATCCAAAAATAAGAATTTATTTTTAGGTTTTATGTTATCAGTAACACTGATTTTACGGATTTTTTTTGCGCTTTTTTAAAAAATTTTCGTAATACTCCATACTAGATATTACAATTTTGTTCTAAATAATCTTTATATGCATGTATAAAAAATATTTATAAAGATAAAAGGCTATGAAATAATAGTGCTCAAGATTGAGAGGACAGTGGGGAAAACGTCGTGTTTTTTATATACAAAACACGACAGGAGAAGGGATGCAGGAGGGCAGGAAAACGCTCTGAGGGGACAAAAAAGGAGGGGGGCGTGTGCGATTTCTACGCACACACAATGGAGAAATAGTGAAAGGGCAGGGGGCTTTAATGTGTGGAAAGGGTCGGCAGCCAGGAGTTTTCAGACCATGAACGTCGTCTGGTCTGAGCGATTTTGCACGGGGAAAGCGTGTGGATACCGTTTCATGGACACATGTCGGGGAGGGGCTTCAGCATCGCAATGTCATCAGATGGCTGTCAGCCTTACCGGGGGTACACAGTGGCGCGGTACCGTGCCGGCCCAGCGGGAGCCAAAGGCGGGGCACTGCGTAAGCTGCGGCCTGCAACGGAGCCGCAGCTTACCGTGGTATCGGAATCCGGCAATCCGCAAGGACTCACTTTGGTGATTTTGCTGCGGTAACGAACAGGGCGGGCTGGGAACATGAAAAAGGAGCGGGCTGGGGAATCAGGAGAGGAAAGAGAGAGGAGGGAAGCATGGAGAGAGAAATGTGTTTATCATAAAAAACAGTGAGCGAGTCAAAAAAGTATAAAAAGCCGTCTGACGGGATAAACAGAAGAACATTGCTCCAGAGTCCATTCCGTCAGCTCTCAGTCACGGGACAGTTTCCGGAGCAATGAAAGGAGGGCCGGGATCAGGCGGAGAGGTGGCTTGGCCCTTCCAGTCGGAAGGGATCAGGATTTCCGGAAACCGGATTCAGGGCTATTCCGCAGCAGTTCGACTTCTTCCGGCGTCAGTTCGCGGACAGCACCGGCAGCGAGATTACCGAGCCTGAGAGGCCCTTCGGAGATCCGGCGCAGCCTGAGGATGGTGAGGCCCACATCACGGCACATGCGGCGAATCTGCCTGTTGAGGCCCTGATGGAGCGTGAAGGTGAGGGCGGTATTGCCACGGGGCGTGGAGCCGGCAGTGATTTTCACAGGAGCCGTTCTGTCTCCTTCGGCGAGCACCATTCCGCGCCGCATGATATCGAGCGCTTCTTCTGGAGCATTCCCACGAACAAGAACTTCATAAGTCTTTCCCCGGCTGCAGCTCGGATGCATAAGCTGCTGGGCGAGGGGGCCGTCGTTGGTCAGAATGAGGAGTCCTTCAGAAAAATAGTCCAGGCGGCCGACAGGGTAGAGGCGCAGTCCGCGAAACTTCTTCGGGACAAAATCAAGGACGGTTTCGCGTCCCTGGGGATCGGAGGCAGTGGAGACCACCTGCACGGGCTTGTTCAGCATAAGATAGACATGCTCCTGAGCGTGCCCGAGAGGTTTGCCATCCACCGTAACAGAGTCGCGGGGGGTGACGCGCATGCCGGCTTCGGCAGGGGCGCCATTGACGCGGACACGTCCCTGGGCGATGAGTTCATCCGCTTTGCGGCGGGAGCAGATGCCGGATTGGGCAATAACCTTATTGAGACGGAGAGTTTCTTCCATTAATTGCTGCCTCCATATCCCCATATGGTGGACAATGAAGCAGACTCCGTCAAGGTGTCAGAGAGTGCTGAGCCCCCTCTTTGGATATTTAAAGTTTACATAATTACCATTATGGGACATTTAAATATACCACTCTTATCCTTACTATATAGACAAAAAACTGATCTGCCTCAAGATTCCATGACGCCGCTGTCGCCGTTTCCCATGTGGAATTTTTTATTTTTCCATATGGAGGATGCGTTCTTTTTTCTCCTGGGGTGCAGGAGATGTCTCCGGACATCCAGCCGCATTGCATACACCTCCCATCTCGAGGGATGGCCATCCCTGCAGAAGTTCTTTTCCGCATCCGCCCACCCTGCCCTTGTAAGGTTCTCCTCCTCTCTCCTTTCCTTCTCCTGGAGAAACTCCGTTTTGGGTTATAACCCAACAAAAGTTTGATGCGTCAGCCCTGCCCGACAGCGCGAAATCTCTTGAAAAAGAGTAACTAATTCTGTAAATTACGACAGTTGGTAATGGCCAACATAAACAAAAAGGAGGTGTTCTATGGCTGAATCCGACAGCAGAGAAATTGCCGCTTTAATTGCCAAAGAATGCAAAAAAAAAGGCATCTCCTATAATAATACAAAAATTCAGAAACTTCTTTATTGCTGTTATGGGGTTATGCTCGCGTGGAAAAATGCCCGTATTTGCGATGAATACCCCCGCTTATGGCCGTACGGCCCTGTATTCCCTAAAGTGTTCAACTATATCCATAAATATGGAGATATCGCTAACTTTTCTACAGACATCAGCAAAGTTTCAACTCCTGAAAATAAAGAAGTGATAGAAAGTGTTTTGAATGCTTTTGGGAAATATGATGCAACGTCTCTGTCCTCATGGTCCCATACTGAAGGTTCTCCATGGGATAGAGCAAAACAGGAAAACGCGAATTGGAATAGTTTCATCCCAGATGAATACATAAAAGACTACTTCCAGAAAAAGGTCCTAAAAAATGCCTGATGACCAGCCAATTCTTGAGTTGGAAACAGCTGGGCTTATTCCCGATTCCAATGGGGATAACCACGGAAAAGACCCAGATGAAGAAGGCGCAATACTAATAAAAAAACTTGAACAGAGAAAAACGTTTTGTTTATTCAGAGCGCCTAATCATATTAGGTTCTTTTGTCGTTCTCTGTCTCGCCATCCTCATTGTTTATGTTTTGCATCTCATACTGCCGGCAAGTTGGCGCTGGCTCACAGAGGTAGAAGTCGACACGATAAAGAACATCTCTCTCTCAGCCTTTGGTGGTCTGATAGGGACATTAGCCACAAATTATTTTTTGAAAAAATGAAAATTATCTTTTAAGGCTGGAGACTCGGTAGCCTCCAGCCTTAAACTGACTAAGCGGCAGTTGAACGTTTCTGACAGCCCGGAGTTCGCCCGGTTCCAGGGCTTTCAACATGTGTACGCCCTTGTGGGGCAGAGCGCTCTCTGAGCTGTTAGAAACTTGCTTGGGAAATACTTTGCGGGGCATGACTTTGAGCTATTTTGAAGCAGCGGACGAAATTCTTCTGACAAGGATAACGTCCAGAATTTTTCGTACATTTTTTTGGGGCTCGCTCGGTCAAGTTCTCCTCTGCCTGAAATCCGGTCATCATGGGAGGCTTTCGCGCACCCGCGGTCCGAATGTTTACCCTGGTTTCTGGTAACTAAGAATTCTGTCCGCTCATGAGACTTCGTCTCATGAGGATTCCGCGTCTGCGAATCATTTTCGGCGCGCCGTGGCCGCGCCTCAAAATGCCCCGCAGGCGCGGAATTGTTAAAGGCAGGCTTGGTACAGCGGCCGCATATTAAGATAGCGTTCAGTCCCCCATTTATGGCCCGCGATGTACCTCAGTCCCGCGCACACCAGCATAAGCGCGGACTGGCCGTCGGGAAAATTCCCGACAACTCCCGTCCGTCTTCTGAGTTCACGGTTGATCCGCTCAGGAGGGTTGTTTGTGCGGATACTGCGCCAGTGAGTCGGGGGAAAGTCGTAGTATGAGAAGGTTTCTTCGGCGCCTCCCTCCACCAGGGCCGCAGCCTTCTCCAGTTTAAGCTGTTTCAGCTTTTCGGTTACCATTCTGCCTTTCACCCACGCGGCCTCCCTGTCTTCCTGAGCATGGATAGCTTTCAGCATGGCGGCCACTTTTCTGAACCTGGAAGCAGGTACGGCACTAAGAACATTTCTATAGAAGTGGACGGCGTAGCGCTGCCAGTGCGCTTCGGGGAAAAAGGCTCCTAATGCCTCTAAAATACCCAGACTTTTGTCAGATATGATAAGCTTTGCGCTCCTGAGTCCCCGTTCCTTAAGATAGCGGCAGAAGTGCTTCCAGCTTTCCGCGTCTTCACGGCTTCCCTCAGCAGCTCCGAGCACTTCACGATAACCTTCTTTATTGACTCCGACAGCCACAAGAATGGATACATTCTCAACTGTTCCTCCCCAGGAGGGCTTAAGCCATATTCCATCCATGTAAATATATGGATACGGGTCTTCAGTTCACGCGTACGCACGCCATTACGGCTGTCAGTGCGCTCCTCCGTGCGTTTATAGCGCGTTGCCCCGGGCTGTTCTGAGGACTCCCTGTCGAGCATGGCATTGAGCCCCTTTTGGAGCAGAAGACGGAATTCCTCATTTTTAGCCCCTGTTGTAAATGCCCGTAGAATTTCATCGGGTTCTAAGTTAAGTATGACCTGAGCCATGGTGTTCTCCTTTCGGTTTTGGTGGTTCTGCAATTCCAAACATACCGAAGGCGTTCCCATGGCTCAACTTTTTGCCACGGGAATTTACACCACTATATGGGCTTTACCTGCTGGCCCGTTCTGCATTACGTTCATAGCGTTTTGCATGGCAGAGGCGATCAGCCTCTGCATCAAGCAATTCGTTTAAAAACATTCTCCAGATTTTTGCGGACATAGCCCGAGAGGTTGTCATGAAGGACTTCCTGGTTGATCTGGATGACCGGGGCTTTCTTTTGCTGGGGGTCTTTGGTAGTAGACACGGCATGGCTCTCCTGTCGGAAGTTTGGTTGGTCACAAAACTTTAACCGATTGGCGAGCCATTTGCTTTTTTTAAAATGCGAAAGATTCTTTACACTACCTTCCGGAACCACAGGGAAAGGAGTCTGCGTAAGGCTCTGGCATACTGGTCTGCGCCGCCTTTCAGCAACGGCTCAGGTGTATTGTCCTGCCGAACGGGAATCAGCATAGATTTTCTGAAAATACGACTTTGGAAGGAGCTGTTGCCATGTATGCGGAAGCTTTTAAGTCTTGGAAGGAAAAATTCAGGGCTGAGTGTATGGCTGAGGGCAGAGCTATAGGGATAGCTGAGGGCAAAGCTGAGGGCAGAGCTATGGCGATAGCTGAGGGCAAAGCTAAACTCATTGAAGAGTTGCAGAAAGCTGTACAGAACGCTCTGGAATGTCATTTTGCGCCTTTGCCGCCCTCTGCCGGTGAGGACATAAAAAAAGTGTCTGATCCTGATAAGCTTCAGGATCTGCTGGTTTCGGTCTGGAAGGTCAAAACGCTCCAGGAAGCGCTGGATGAGATAAAGAGGCACGCTGTCTAACCGTCTTTCCCCAGCCTGGACGTGTACTGTGTTTTGCGGGGCGGGCTGGTACAGGCCTCCGTCTTCATCCGTGCATGACGCACTCTGCCGTTATCATGAGCGCAGAAGGCGGGATCGATTATGGGCAAAAGTGGAAATGTGTTCTCCCTCCATCCGAATCCGGACAACCCGGAGCACTTTTCACCAGCGTATGAAGACGCGCCGTGCTCTCCGGTTTGTGAAGGGACAGTTTGGTCTGCCCCCTTGCGGCATAGATGGAGCAGCTTTTCCCCGGCGTTCCTGGCCGCCGCGGGAGCCTGGCAGTCCACCTGCTGGGCGTTGGCTGGCAACAGGAAAAGAAACCGGTAAGCTCCGCCGGAGACAGTGCGGGGCTTACCGGAATGCAGGAGTTATTTGTAGCGCATTGTCAGAGGACCGCCGTCCGTAACAATGGTGATCTCACTGATTCTGGTGCCTTCGGGTAACGTGAAAAGCAGGCTGGATTTCGGGGGCATGCGGCAGGGGATGGTAACGTTGGTGCATTTCGCGGAGATATCCTGGCCGCCATTCATGGTAACGCGGCGTACAATGACGTCTGAAGTACCAGTTGAGGTGAGCGTCAGGACGACAGAGCTGCTGGTTCCATAGTTCTGGGGACCGCTGTTGGTCCAGCCCGCCTTGAAGGAAACGTCCATGTCCGCCCATGAGATCTGGGGCGCGGCCTGAAGGACAGCCATTGCCAGAAAGATCAGCAGAAAAAGTTTTTTCAGCATAAGCATCCTCTTCACGGAAAAAGCCCGGCACAGGTCCGGGAAAGAACCCGTTTCCCGGTGTTGCGACCCTGTCCCCGGCGGGCTTTTTGTACAGTGTTTCGCCCGCCCCTTCAAGAAAAGGCGCTCCGGTTTCCCTCTGCCCTGGAAGCCTTCTCATATCCGGTGCCGAAACCCCGCCCTCTCCCGGGGAGCCACAGGTACCCGGTCACTCTGAGGTGTTCTGCCGGCCCTCCCCCGTCTGTCCCTTTACCGCCAGACTCCTTTCTCCCCCTTCTGCGCTTTTCAATTTTGTTTCAAAGAGGCTTTTTGAGACATTTTTATCTCATCATGGCGGCCGTTTTCTGCCTGACAGGCATTTTCTGTGGAAAAACGGGAAGTTCCGGCTGAAATTTATAGTGAAATACTCTGATTTTTGCCGTATCTGCGGCGTCTGATGAAACAAAAACGAACCATTGATACGTTTTTGTTTTTCTGCTTTTTCCGGGCTTTAGATAAATATTATGTATTTTCAGTATGTTAAATCTATATGTCGAATGGCATGGCTCTTGCTTCCTCCATAAAACAAAAGGAGGATTTCAGGATGTTCGCTTCGAAACTTTTCAGAAAGGCTGCCATAGCCGGTCTCGCCGCCGCGCTCTTCTGCGCTCCGGCCCAGTCGTTTGCCAAGGAAACCGTCAAAGTGGGCTTCATCGGCCCCCTGACCGGCGGTCTTTCCTCTCTGGGCGTGGGCGGCCGCAATTCGGCTGAGCTCGCCGTTCAGGAAGCCAATGAGGATCCCAATACCAAATTCCTGTACGAGATGACGGCCTATGACGACGAGTGCAAACCCAACGTCGGCATCCAGGTAGCCACCAAGGCCGCCTCCGACAGAAAGATGGTGGGCGCCGTTACGCATTACTGTTCCGCCGTGGCTCTTGGCACTGTGGGCATCTACCACCGCTTTAAGATGCCGGCCATTGTATGGGGCGCCGTGCAGCCGGATATCACCTACGGCAATGACTACAAGGAAATCTTCCGTACGCCCGGCACCATGATCAACCAGAACGAGCAGGCCGCCAAATTCATGTATGACAAAGGCTACAGGAATATCGCCATCATTCATGACATCACGGACTACGGCAAGAGCCATGCTGAGTACTTTACGAAGTTCTTCGAGAAGCTCGGCGGCAAGATCGTCGGCTCCTTCGGCGTGAACTCCGACCAGCAGGACTTCACTGCCGAGCTCACCAAGGTAAAGGCCCTGAATCCTGATGTGCTCTACCTCGGCGGCCTTGTTCCCGTAGGCGTGCGTGTCCGCTCCCAGATGGCCAAGCTCGGAATGACCTGCCAGTTTGAAGGCTGCTCCGGCATCAAGTCCGACGCCTTTATTTCCGGTGTTGGTGCTGATGTGGCTGAGGGCACGATGAGCTTCATCGAGGGCACTCCCATTGAAAAGCTGGCCGGCGGCTCGAAGTTCATCACGAGCTACCAGAAGCATAACTTCAAGGAACCCGCCGAAGCCTACGGCCCCTTCGCCTATGTGGCCATGCAGCAGCTCATCGAGGCTGTTGAGCACGTGGGACCCGACCGCGTGAAGGTTGCGCAGTATCTCTCCGGCATCAAGGGCGCGGATACGCTCGTCGGCAAGGTCACCTATGACGATCACGGCCAGAACATCGAACCTGCCGTGAGCCCCTTCGTGGTCCAGGACGGCAAGTGGGTCTACTGGCCTGAAAGCGAATACGCTTCCGGCAAGCGTCATCTGAAGAGCCCCGTTTCAAAGTAAATTCCTCTGAACCAAAACGTCACCCTCTCTTCTGGGAAGCCCCTCGCTCCTGCGGGAGTGGGGGGCAATTTTCTGCAGACCGCCCGCGCGGGAGAAGGAAATTTTAAGGAATTTTTATGGATACATCCCTGATAGCCCAGTTCATTATCAACGGGCTCATGCTGGGCATGATGTACGCGCTTGTGGCCGTGGGCTTCACCCTCTTCTTCGGTGTGCTCAACGTCATCGTGTTCTCACACGGTGACACGGTCATGCTCGGCGCGTTCACGGGCCTTGCGACATACGCATATCTGTCGGCCACGTACCCGACCATGAGCGCAGCCCTTGCGCTCGCGATAGTTCTGGCCGTTGCCATCGGAGCCATGGCCCTGTTCGGGGTGATCCTCGGACGTACGCTCATCATGCGTCTGCGCAGGGCGCCGGCCCTGAACACGCTTCTCGCCACCATGATGCTCGGCACCGTGATGCGTGAATCCATCCGGCTCTTTTACCCGAACGGCTCCAACCCGCAGCCGTTCCCCCATCTGCTCCCCGATACCAGCCTCGCCCTCGGCGCCCTCAGCCTCAGGCTCGATAACGTCATTCTTTTTCTCGCCGGCGCCGCGGCCATCATCATTGTGCATCTCGTGATTTCCCGCACGCGTATCGGCATGGCCATACGCGCCGTGAGCCAGGACGAGGAGGCTGCCCAGCTCATGGGCGTCAACCTCACGCTTGTTCTTGTCACGGCCTTTGCGCTCGGTAACGGCGTCGGCGCCCTGGCCGGCGTCATGAACGGAATCTACTACAGCGAAATCAACTTCGGCGTGGGCCTCATGCTCGGCGCCATCGGCTTCAGCGCCGCCGTCATAGGCGGTCTTGGCAATATTTACGGCGCCATCATCGGCGGCTTCCTCTTCGCTTTCCTGCAGACCATCGGCGCGGTCGCCCTGCCCTTCGGCAGCGCGTACAAGGACGTCTTCGCCTTCGGCGTCGTCATCGCCCTGATAGCCTGGAAGCCGACCGGACTGCTTGCCGAGAAGGTCAGCAGGAGGGTTTAGCAATGGCCAGAGTGAAATGGATTTCCGGGCTTCCTGCCCCTCTCGTGTGCGTCGTTTCCGCCCTCGCCGTCTCCGCCTATCTCATCTGTCTCCTGAAAGCCGAGGCGCAGATGTCCATCGCCGCGGCCATAGCCGGAGGCGTGGCTGCTGTTGCCCTGCTCAAAATCGCCGGCGTCCTTGATCCTGTGCTTGAATGAGTGCACAGGGCCGGGCGCCTCTGGGCCGGCCTCATGCTGGCCATGGCCGTTTTTCTCGTCCTTTTCTTCCATGACGACCATTACGTGCTTTTCCTCCTTGGCACCGTGTTCATCTATTCCACGGCCGTGCTCGGTATCAATGTCCAGCTCGGCTACACGGGACTCATCAACTTCGCCGGCGCCTCTTTCTTCGGCGTGGGCGGCTATACCGCGGCCCTGCTTATGACGGATACCGGCCTCACCCCCGTCCTGGCTATCCTGGCCGGCGGCATCTCCGCGAGCCTTGTGGGCTGCATTCTGCTCCTCCCCGTGCTGCGCACCTCCGGCAACTACGCAGCCCTGGTGACCATGGCCTTTGCCCTGCTCTTTAAGGTTTTCCTTGAAGTCTGCCCGTGGTTCGGCGGCCCGCAGGGCGTGCCTGTGGATCCGTTCAGTCTTTTCGGCTTCTCCTTTGCGGAAGAGCCAAAACTCTTCGGCATGGAGTGCTCTTTTTACCTGAGCTATGACTTCCTCGCCATTGTCCTGCTTGTGGCCGTTTTCGCCTTCACCACGCTCCTTGAGCGCTCCTGGCTCGGGCTTTCCCTTGACGCCGTGCGCGAGGACGAGACCGCGTCAGCCTGTTTCGGCATCAGCATTGCCCGCTGGAAAATCTGGGCCTTCACTGTCGGCAATTTCATCTGCGGCATAGCCGGCGCCTACTACGCCATGATGCTGGCGTACATCAGCCCGGCGAACTTCGCGTTCTCTGACTCGCTGCTCTTCCTGTCCATCCTGCTTCTCGGCGGCCTTGGCAGCCGCTGGGGCGTCATCCTGGCCGCGGCCTTCATGGTCATGCTCCCCGAGAAGTTCCAGGTTATTCAGGAATACCGCTATCTTATCTACTCGGCCATCGTCCTGCTCATGATTCTCTATCGTCCGGCAGGACTCCTGCCCCGCGGGCCGCGTACATACACAGGGAGGGCGTAATGGCACATCTGCTTGAATGCACGGATCTCACCATGCGCTTCGGCGGTCTCGTGGCCCTGAACGCGCTGGAGATGCACGTCGACGCCGGCGAGACCGTGGGGCTTGTCGGTCCCAACGGCTCCGGCAAGACAACCTTCTTTAACGTGGTGACAGGCATTTACCGCGCGAGCGCGGGCCGCGTCGTGGTGGACGGCCGCGACATCACCGGCGCCTCTCCGCAGGAAGTGTGCCGGGCGGGTGTCACCCGCACCTTCCAGCGCTCCAGGCTCTGTCCCGATCTCACCGTCTTCGACAACATCATGGTCGGCAACCATACGCGCCTCAGCCTCGGTTTCATGCACAATATCTTCCGGAGAAAGGCCTTTCTCGCCGAGTACGGCGCCTGCCGTGAAGAGGCGGCGGAAAAGCTCGAAGCCCTGAACCCCGGCCTCGGAAAGAAACTTGATCATCCCGTTTCCGAGCTCAGCATGCTCGACAGGCGGCGTGTGGAAATCGTGCGCGCCCTCATGCCGAAACCCCGGCTTCTGCTCCTTGACGAGCCGAGCGCGGGCATGACCCTTGATGAGACCCAGAGTCTCATGGATGAAATCATCAGCATGAATACGGGAGATGACAGGCCCGCCATCATCCTCATTGAGCACGAGATGAACGTTATCCACCGCGTGTGCCAGCGCGTCGTCGTCCTGAACTTCGGCTCGAAGCTCTGCGAAGGCACCTACGACGAGGTGACGAAGGATCCCACTGTCGCCGAGGCGTATCTCGGACGGGAAGTCACGGAGGACGAATAATGGCCACTTTCAAACCGCTCATTGCGGACAGTCTGTGCGTTGCCTACGGCAAAGCCGACGTGCTCAACAGCGTGCACGTGGAAATCAATCCCGGCGAGATCACCTGTCTGCTCGGCTCCAACGGCGCGGGCAAGACCACGTTCATCAGGGCCCTCACCGGCCTCACGAAGCCTCACGCAGGCACCATCCAGTTTGACGGCCTTGAAATCACGGGGCTGCCCCCGCACCGCATCGTGTCCATGGGTATCTCCTGCATCCCCGAGGGACGCCGCGTCTTCCCCGCCATGAACGTGGAGGAAAACCTGCTCATGGGAGCCTATCAGGAGCGGGACAGAAACCGCATCAGGGAGCGCCTCGCGCGCGTGTACGATCTCTTCCCCCGCCTGAAGGAGCGCCGCACCCAGGCAGCGGGCACCATGTCCGGCGGCGAGCAGGCCATGGTCTCCATCGGCCGCGGCCTCATGAACGAGCCGAAGCTCCTCATCATTGACGAGCCCTCCCTCGGTCTTTCGCCGGCCCTGGTCTCCGAGAACTTCCGCGTCATCCGCGACATCTGCCGCGCCGGCACGGCCGTCTTCCTTGTGGAGCAGAACGTGCGCCAGACCTTGGCCATAGCCCAGCGCGGCTACGTCCTGGCCCAGGGGCGCATCGTGGCCTCCGGAACGGCTGAGGAACTGCGCGGGAACGAAGACGTGCGCAAGGCCTATTTCGGCTGAGCCGCGGCGTTTCCGGGTCTCCTGTTTTTCTTCATACCGGGTTTATTGGCGCCCCGCCACGCGGCGGTCCGCGCCGGGAGAATACAACATGCAAAGGACAGACGATCCCATAGCGCTTGCCCAGAAACTCGTCCGCTGCAACACCATCTCCGGCGGCGACGAAAGGGCAGCCCTTGATATCCTGGCCCCTCTTCTTGAGGAGGCAGGTTTCAGTGTTACTTTCGATTTCTATGATCCCGCCAATCCGAAGCGGTGCAGTCTCTCTGCCCGCATCGGGGAAGGGCCTTCGATCCTTCTCTGCGGCCATATTGATACCGTGCCTCTGGGCGCGGCCCCCTGGGATTTTGATCCCCTGAAAGGCGAAATTTCGGACGGGAAGCTCCTGGGCCGCGGCGCTTCGGACATGAAGAGCGGCGCCGCAGCCCTGACTCTGGCAGCCTGCGCTGAAGGCCGTCTGGCTGCCAAAGCGGGCAAATCCGTGACCGTGCAGATTTACGGCGGCGAGGAGACGGGCTGCGAGGGATCCTTCCACATGGCGGGGAATAAAACCTTCATGAAAAACGTGAAGGCTGCCATCGTGGGCGAACCATCGGGCGCCCTGCCCCTCTGCGGCCACAAGGGCACGCTCTGGATGAAGGCTGTCTCGAAGGGCGTCACGGCCCATGGATCCATGCCTGAAAAGGGCGTCAACGCGCTCGACAAACTCATCCGTTTCGGATCGCGCATGCTGGAGAGCTTCAGGCTCGAAGGTGAGCATCCCGTGCTCGGCCATGGAACCTGGATTTTTTCCACCATGAAGGCCGGCCTCAATATCAATTCCGTCCCGGACAGCGCAGCCCTTACCCTCGATATCCGCACCATTCCGGGCCAGGACAACGCTGAAATCAGGGATCGCGTCATTGCTCTCGCGGAGGGTGAGGCGGAATTCGGGACGCTCCTTGATATTCCGCCTGTGTGGACGGATCCGGACAAAGGCTGGCTCTCCCACGCCTTTGACGTGCTGACTCCCTTCCTTGGCGGCCGTCCGGGCCCCATGAGCGTGGCCTTCTTTACGGACGCGGCAGCCCTGCGCTCCGTCATGCCGGATCTGCCCGTGCTCATCCTCGGTCCCGGCCCCTCTTCCGAGGCCCATCAGACCAATGAGTTCTGCCCCACGGATCAGATTACCGCCTGCTATTCTATGTACCGGGCCCTCCTGAACGACTGGGCAAAGGGGTAATCCTATGACAGACGACCTGCCTCCGCGGCTCACGACAGATCTTTTCCGGACAGCCTCAGGCGCGCGCCTGCAGGAAATCTACCGCACCCTCTTCCACCGCATAGCGGAGCGGGAGGACGAGCTCCACGTCTTCACGGATGGCGGATTCAGTCCGCGCCGCGTGCTTGACGTGCTTGACGACCTGGAACACCACTGGCCTGATCCCCGCGTGCGTCCTCCGCTCTTCGGCGTGCCAGTCGGCGTCAAGGATCTCTACCGCACGGCCGGCTACGCCATCCACGCGGGATCCCTGCTCCCCGCGAGCTGCTTCCGCGGCCCGGAGGCCGATATTGTCACGGCGCTGAAAAAGCTCGGCTGCGTGGTCATGGGCATCACCCAGAGCTCGGAGTTTGCCGGAGCGGCTCCTGCCTCCACCTGTAATCCGCTGAATCCCGGACATACGCCGGGCGGATCCAGCAGCGGATCGGCAGCCGGTGTGGCTGCCGGCTACTTCCCGCTGGCCCTCGGCACGCAGACAAAGGGGTCCGTGGCGCGCCCAGCCTCCTACTGCGGCGTCATCGGCGTGAAACCCGGCCGGGGCACTCTCTCCACGGCCGGCATCGTGCCTTTCTCCGAATCCGTGGACCAGCCGGGTTTCTTCTGCAGCAGCATGTCCGATGCCGCTCTCGTGCTCGACGCCCTGGTCGTCCCTGACAGCGCGAGGCCCGGCGTGCCCCGCTTCTGGAGCCTCGCCGTGCCGCGGGGACCCTACCTTGAGGAGGCGGATCCGGTCTGCCTGAAGCTTTTTGAGGCCGTGTGCCGGAAACTTTCGGAAAGCGAGGCTCTCCTCATCCGGGACTGCGATGTCCTGCCAGACTGGCCGTCCATCCGGGAAATTCATGAAAGACTGACCTCCGCGGAACTCGCGGCCACGCATGACAGGCTCTGGAAGAAGTTCGGCTGCCTCGTAAGGCAGCCCACCAGGGACTGCGTGGCCCGCGGACGCGAATACGGGCAGCAGGCCATTCTCAGGGGCTGCAGTTCGGCCGAGTCCCTGCGCGCCAGGCTCGCCCAGTACATGGAGGAAAATCATATTGACGCCTTCATCGCGCCTGCCGCCACGGGGCCGGCTCCGGCCGGACTCGACAGCACTGGCGATCCCGTCATGAACGTGCCCTGGACGCACGCCGGCCTCCCCGTTCTCTGTCTGCCCATGGGCTCCGTGTCGCCTGACGGCACCTTTACCGTAGGCCGCTCCGCCATGGGAGCGGACAGTCTTCCGGTGGGGCTGCAGATAGTCGGACGTCCGGGTTCCGAACTCACCCTTCCAGTACTCGGGCATCTCGCCGGGCTTCTCCTCGGATAAGTTCACAGGTGCACTGCCGTTTCAGGCCCCCGTCAGGCACAGTCCCGGCGGGGGCCTGACCTTTTGTTTGCGTTCGTTTCCCTTTGCCGCTATACGCCTGCGCGGAGGGAAAACATTCGTGAAGAAAACTCTTTTTACGGCTCAGGAACTGGCCCTGTGCGGCGTGACCATGATCTGGGGCGGCACCTTCCTGGTTATCCGTCTGGCCATGCAGGAATGCGGACCGTTCTGGTTCGTGTGCCTGCGCTTCGGAGCTGCATCCCTTGCTCTTGCCCTTGTGAGCCTGCCCGTCCTGAAACGGTTTACCCGCAGGGAGATTTGGGGCGGCATCGTCATCGGCGTCACCGTCTACGTGGAATACAGCCTGCAGACGGCCGGCCTCGCCTATATCGAGGCCTCGCGATCGGCCTTTATCACGGCCTTCTATGTTCCCCTCGTGCCTCTCTTCGAGTGGCTTATCATGCGCCGCAGGCCCGGCCGCATGGCCCTCATCGGGCTGGCGCTCGCTTTTCCCGGTGTCATCCTGCTCTCGGGCATGGATGTCTCCGGAGGCCTCGGCAGGGGAGAACTCCTCACCATCGGCTGCGCCATCGTTTACGCCCTGGAGATCATTGTCATCGCCATGATCGTGCCGGGCACCGACCCCCGCCGCGTCACGCTTGTCGAACTGGTGGTAACCGCCCTTCTCGCGGGTGCCAGCATGCCCCTGAATGGCGAGAGCGTCTCCCTCTCTCCCTATGTGCTCGCCGCGGGCATCGGCCTCGGCGTGTGCACGGCTCTCATCCAGAGCGTCATCGCCTGGGCGCAGAAAAGCGTGCCACCCACCAAGGCCACACTGATTTACACGGGCGAGCCCGTCTGGGGCGGCGTGATTGGCTGCCTCTATGGCGAAAGGCTCACCCTCTCCTCCCTCGCTGGCTGCGCGCTCGTACTGGCCGGCATCCTGATCAGCGAAAGGCCGGAGAAGAAGGCCGGACAGCCGGCGGAAAAGGCGGAATGACGCAGACGGAAGGCCTGAACCGTGGAAAAAAGCCTGCTGCCGGCCTTTCCGGCGAGCAGGCTTTTATTTTCTGAACGAACCTGATCCCGGCCCGTAGACTGCATTCCTGAAGTAAAACATCACGTTCCGGGACGGATCAGGAGCCCGGAGTGCTCTCCGGATACAGCCTAGCGCATTTCGGCGAACGTGTTGCACTGCTGCGGATTCCCGGAGTCGAATCCCCTGCGGAACCATGTATAGCGCTGCTTTGAGGTGCCGTGAGTGAAGCTGTCCGGAACGACACGGCCCTGGCTCTGGCGCTGCAGCCTGTCGTCGCCAATGGCCGCGGCCGTGTCCAGGGCCTCCTGCAGGTCGCCGTTCTCCAGCATGCCCTGATCCGCCGTGTAGCGTCCCCAGACGCCGGCGAAGCAGTCTGCCTGCAGTTCCAGCATGACGGAGAGCCTGTTGGCTTCCTTCTTCGGGGCCCCGCGCTCAAGGCCGCTCACCCTGTCCGTAATGCCGAGCTGGTTCTGCACGTGATGACCGACCTCGTGGGCCAGAACGTAGCCGAGGGCGAAGTCTCCTCCGCCGCCGAGATGATTCTGCATGTCGCGGTAGAAGGACAGATCCAGATAGACCTTTTCGTCAGCCGGGCAGTAGAAGGGGCCCATGGCCGACTGGCCGTAGCCGCAGGCCGTCGATGTCTGCCCCGTGTAAAGCACGAGCCTGGCCGGGCTGTACTGCTTCCCGGCCTCTCTGAAGATGCCGCCCCAGGCCTCCTCCGTGGTTTTGAGCATGACGGAGATGAAGCGCCCCATTTCGTCCTGCGGCGAGCCCGTTCCGGACTGTCCGCTCCGGCTTCCGCGGGCCTGTCCGGAGTCTGTCCGCTGCTGTTCCTGCACCTGCACGGGCAGGCCGGAGCCTTCCAGAAGAGGCGTCAGATCGTAACCGTAGAGCGCGGCCACGATGACAATGGCGATCACGATGAGGCCTGTCTTTCCCCTGAGGGGGACGCCGCCCCTCACGCCGTAGCCGCCGCCCCGTCCAAAGGCTCCTCCGCCTCCGCTGCCGCGCCTGTCTTCCACATTGCTGCTTCCTTCGCGATCCTGCCAGCGCATGGCTCCTCCTCTTCCGGCCGGAGGCCGGTTCCGCCCCGTGCGGAATGTTTTTTTATGCCTGTATCAGTTTGCCTGTCCCCTGTCCCGCGTCCCCGCTTCCCGCGGGCTGCGGCAGGGAAAAAACACGTGCGGAGAAAAGGGACCGGCGGACTCAGTATATTTCCCTGCCGCTTTCCCTGTACGCGTCGAAGGTTCTGATGGTCAGGTCCCTGTCGAGCTGACGGAGGGAGAGGACACCGTCGTCCTTCCGGCCGTTTTCGATGAAGCGGTAGATATAGTCATCGCGGAAGCCGACGCGGGCCGCGTCCTCCGCGGTGTTGCCGAAGTACGCGGTTCTGATGTTGGCCCAGATGATGGCGCCGAGGCACATGGGACAGGGGTAGCACGAGGTGTAGATCTCGCACCCCGAGAGATCGCGCGTGCCGAGGTTCCGGCAGGCGTCGCGTATGGCCTCGATCTCGGCGTGGCAGGTCGGATCCTGAGCGGCCAGAACCCGGTTGTGCCCGCGGCCGACAATTTTCCCGTCCTTCACGATGACGGCGCCGAAGGGACCTCCCTCGCCGCTTTCCAGATTGCCGCCGGCCTCCTCCGCTGCCGCGGCCATGAACCCGTGCTTCCTGTCAGCTGTCATACTCCTCCCTGCTCCGCCGGCCGGCGGATACGCTGTACTGTGTGTCTTCCGGAAAATTCCGGGGTTTACGCCCTGGCTGTAGCCAGCTCCTTCCAGCTCGTGGTCCGCGCCGGAGAGAGATTTGAGCGGTTCATCTTCCAGGGGGCGCTCTCGTCTGAGGGGAGCCCCGCGGAGGCGAAAGTCACGGTCCTGTGCCCGTAGCGGGCGTTGATGTCGTCCATCGCTTTCATGAGCCTGGCCTGCTTCTTCCCGTCCTTCTGCGGCGCGAGAAGGCTCAGCTCACGCCTGTCCTCCCGCTCCACGCTGAAAAGCATGACGCCGCCGCGGGCGTAGCGGTACCCGGGCTTCCAGATGGCGTTCAGCGCGCCGCGCGCCTTCTTCAGGAAAAGCGCCGTGTCGGCTGAGGGGAACGGCAGGTTCACGGTCGCGGAATTGGCGTAGACTCCGTCCTTTTCAAAAAGCGAAGTCTGCACGTGCACGGAAAAGCCCCGGGCCACCAGCCTCTCGCCGCGGAGCCGCTCCAGGGCGCGTTCGGTGAAGGCGGAAATGGCTTCCATGAGAAGATCCTTCCGCGTGATGCGGTGCCCGAAGGAGCGCGAAACCACGAGCGTCTGGCGGATTGACCCGGGATCGCCGTCCGGCACGGCGGAGACGCCGCGCAGCTCGAGCGCGGTGTTCCAGAGCGTGACAGAAAAACGGCGGCGTATCCAAGCGTCGTCCGCGCGGGCGAGATCAAAGGCCGTGCGGATGCCTGCCGCGCTGAGCCGGGCGGCCACGCGCCTGCCCACGCCCCAGACTTCCTCCACGGGACTCTCCCTCAGAAGCCGGGTGCATTCCTCTTCCCCGGGCAGGACCTGCCACAGTCCCCGTCCGCTTTTCTTGGCCGCGTGGTTGGCCAGCTTGGCCAGGGTTTTGGTGGAGGAGATGCCGATGGAGACGGGAATTCCGGTCCAGCGCTCCACGCGCAGCCTGGCTTCGGACGCGAGTTCCGCCGCGTTGGCGGCCTCGGCGCCGGTGAGCCGGCAGAAGGCCTCGTCAATGGAATACTGGCGCACGTCCTGGCACAGGGTTTCAAGCGTCTGGATGACCCTGGCCGAGAGATCGCCGTAGAGGGCGAAGTTGGAGGAAAAGACGGCGACACCGTGCTCTTTCAGGAAACCGTGAATTCTGAACTCCGCCTCGCCCATGGCTATGTTCAGCGCTTTGGCCTCGGCCGAGCGCGCGATGACGCAGCCGTCGTTGTTGGAGAGCACGACGACGGGCCTGTTCCTGAGGTCGGGACGGAAAAGCCGTTCGCAGGAAGCGTAGAAATTATTGCAGTCGGCCAGGAGCCAGAGGCCGGCGGATTGTCCTGATATCACGGGGGATACCTCCGGGCTGACGGTTTTTCAGAGCTTGTGGATGACGTAGGTGACCACGCCCCAGATGTGCACGTACTCCCGGTTCGTGATGTCGAAGTCCGGATAGTCGGGATTGGCGGGCTTCAGCAGCACGCGTCCCTTCTCCCGGAGGAGACGCTTCACTGTGAGCTCCCCGTCCAGCGCGGCGATAACCACGCGTCCGCTGTCAGCTGTCACGGAGCGGTCGACAACGAGCAGATCGCCGTCGTGGATGCCCGCGCCGAGCATGGAGTCGCCAGTGACATGCAGGAAGAAAGTCGCGGCTTCGTTGCGCACAAGATGGCGGTGCAGATCCAGCCGTCCGTCCATGAAGTCGTCCGCGGGCGAAGGAAAGCCAGCCTGGATGGGACAGAGATAGAGCGGAATCCCTTCCCTGCCTTCCACGGCGGGAGCGGGACGTCCGGCGAAGCTCAGCGCGGGATTGAGTTTCAGAGCCATTTTTTCCCCCTGCGGTCGTTATTTTCCGGAGAATCATTCTCAGGAAAGGGGGTAAAGGGCCGGGGCAGGGAAGTCAAGTCTGACGGCGCGCCGCGCCGCGTTTTCTGTTTGTTTTTTCGGGAAAAATTCAGGGGAAAACCCCTTGCCAACGAGCCGCGAAAGGCTTAATTTAAAGGATAACTTGAAGGGCGGAAAATCCGCCCCGGAAATCAGGGAGGTGCAGCATGAGCGAATGCCGTACGGAAACAGGCCGCAAGGCCGGTGGTAACATGTCTTTTGATGAGGCCGTTGATGAACTGAAGCGCATCCTGGATGGTCTGCGCGCCGCTGTGCTCACGGACCTGACTGCCGCTCCCTCGAAAATATAAAAAAATAAGGGTCCGCCGGAAAAACCGGCGGGCCCGCCTCTTCAATTCCTTAACGCCCCGGAATTGAAATTCAGCTCCCACCTTATTCAAGTTCGTCTATTCCTTCAAGTGTTGTTTTTCCCCGGTCAGGCGTCAACCTTCTGAAATAAGGCCTGTTCGGCGCGAAAAAAATTTTTTGTCTTTTCCCGCCTGAAAAATTCCCTCCGCATGTTCACGCTCCGCCCCTATCAGAGCCGCGCTCTCGGCACGCTGACGCGCCGCGCCCTTACCCACCAGTTCCTTCTGCTGCAGGCGGCCACGGGCGCCGGCAAGACCGTTATGTTCTGCGCCCTGGCGCGTTATTATTATGAGAACTGGCACATGCGCTGCCTCATTCTGGCCCACCGCGCCATCCTCGTGCGCCAGGCCATGGACAAGCTTCTGAAGGGCTGGGAAGGAACCGGCGTGCAGGCCAGCATGGGCTTTATGTGCGCCTCCGTCTCCAAATCCTGCGACACGGACGCGGGTGTTATCGTGGGCTCGCCCCAGACCGTGCACAACCACCTCGGCGAGCTGCCGCGTGTGGATGTCGTGATCATAGACGAGTGCCACAGGCTCGGTCCGAAGAACGTCAGCTCTGTCTACGGGGATGTCATCCGCTCCATCCTGAGCCGCCGCCCCGGCGCGCGCGTCTTCGGCGTAACGGCCACGCCCTACCGCCTCGGGCAGGGCTACATCTACGGCAGTACGGCGGCAGACGGATCCGAGCCGTGGTGGCCGGAACTCGACAGCCGCATCTCCATGAACGAGCTGCAGCGCCAGGGCTATCTCGCGCCCCTGCGCGCCAGAACGTGCGGCACCCTGCGCCGGGATCTCGCCTACGTAAACGTCATGCGCACGGGCGAATATGACGAGCGCGCCCTGGCCGAGCTCATGTGCCGCAGCCTGCAGCTCGAGAGCGCGGTCAAGGCCTTCCGGGAATACGCGTCCGACAGAAAGGCCGCGGTCGCTTTCTGCTGCACCATCCAGCACGCCGTTCTCCTCGCGCAGTGCTTTAACTCCGCAGGCATCAGCGCGGCCGCCGTAGATTCCTCCAGGCCGTCAGAGGAGAACCGCGGGACACTCAGGGATTTTGAGCGGGGAAAGATCCGCGTGCTCTGCAACGTGGGTATTCTCACCGAAGGCTGGGACTGCGCTTCCGTCGACTGCCTCATCATGTGCCGGCCGACCATGTCCCCTGCCCTTTACGTGCAGATGGTGGGCAGGGGCCTCAGAACCTGCCCCGGCAAAACCGACTGTCTCCTCCTCGATCTTGTGGACAACGTGGGCCGCCATGGTTCCCCGGATCATCCGCGCGTGCGCGCTGACGGGACAAAGCCGCTGGGCGACGGTGCCTCCGCAAAGGACGGGACGGACAGATCCGGAAAGGTGGAATGTCCCTGGTGCGGCGCTGTTTTTTCCGGTTCGGCGAAGAAGCTGCGCTGTCCCGAATGCGGGGCGCCCCTTATCAGCGTCAATGACGACCGCATGGAACTCGAAGAAGTCTCCTTTGATGTCATGGATCTCCTGGAGAAACGCGGCGAGGCCGTACGCCGGGCAAGAACCGAGCGTCTCGCCCGCGAAGCCGAGATGAAAAAACGCGCGAAAGAGGAAGAGGCAAAGGCCAGAGCCGAGGCAAAGGAGCGCCTCATCGCCGGAGGCAGGGACTTTCAGGCCAGGCTCACCAGTATCAGCGAGCCCGTCCGCTACGTTATAGCCAGCGGCGGAGGCCGAGGCTGCGAGGTGCTGCGCGTGAGGCTTTTCTTCTCGACGCCCCTGGCTCCCGGCCGGGAGCTTTCCGTGACCCTCCTCCTCGATCCCGCGAAGCGTGTCTTCCTGCGCACGGGCAACTTCTGGCTCAGCGCTGTCACCCGCCAGTTCTGGGACGCCTGCGGCGGCGCCCGCCCCCTCCCCCTCTCGAATGACCGCATGCTCGCGAGATGGAAGGAACTCAGGTTCCCTGACAGCATGACGCTCCGCCAGAGCGGCCCAGGCTATCTTTCCATCCGCTGGCCCGAAGGCGGAAAACTCAGAGGCGCAAAAGCCTGAACGGCCGGCGACGCGCCGGCTGCCGCCCTCCCAAAAAGACACGCGCTCCATGAATGAACCGGAGCGGAATGCCCGCGTCCTGCCCCGGCAGAGCGCCCCCTCCCCTCTCCGGATGTATCCGGTAATGTCTTCCTGCCCTGTGGCAGGAGGCGGTGCTGATTTGTGTCTTAAAAGCAGCGGAACGGCGGACTTTTTTGAAGCGTGAATGTGTGGATTCATACACTTGTGTCTCACAAGTTAAATGCTGTTTATACGGATTCAGACACATGTGTCCCATTTGTTACGTGTAGCTTGTGATTATATAACATAGATAATATTTATTATACAGAAAATACTCTTTTATAACAAAATCTATTTTTTATACATAATAGAAATATTTAAGTAAAAATAATAGATACATGTATAGTTTTATAGTAATATATAAATATTGTATTGACGCTTTTAAATTTTAAATTTTTTATTCAAAAACTGCCAGTAAGAATAGGTATAATGTATCTTATTGAAAATAAAAGAATTTTTCCAAGAAAAGGCGCCTTCCGGAGAAATATGTGCGCGCCGGGAATGACGTTATACTGCAGAATCGTCCTCCTCTGATATTGTTTGGGCATGCAAAAGTGTTGTGTTTTGCCGTTTTGTATCGTAAAGGCGTGCGGGAAAGGGATAGCAAAAGACTAGTATTTTTTTGTTCTACGGAATGCTTTTTTTCAGAAGAGGAATTTCCCCGTTCCGCTTTCTGAAAAAGAACTGCACCGTGAAAACTGCTTTCCCTTCTGCCCGTGAGCCGGAAAGGCCGCGGGAGGCTGTCCTGAAAGCAATCAGTCAATCAGCCTGCATTGTTCAGTGACTGTCTGCGGTGTGCTGCCTGCGCGGAATTCCCCTGTTCCGCCTCGTCCGCATGATGGAATGAATGAGGAGTGTCTGTATGAATCTGTTGAATCGGAAGCCGGGAAAAGGCCCGGGATCAGGGAGTGCGGCTGTCATATTCCGGCATGGGAAAAAGTCTTTACCAGAGAGAAGCGGGCGGGGCGCGCCCTGGTTTCTCTGCGCAGTGACCGCGTGGGCTTCCCTTACCCTCTGCGCCCCTGCCCCGGCAGATACGATCTCAGGGCTCGATATTCCTTCCGGCGATGTAACCGGAAACCTGGTCTACAGCGAGGTCCGTGGTTTTGTCAGTGGCGATCTTATTGGCGGCCTGACGCATGACGGCAAAGCTGTCCGCAGTTCCGTGCGCAACAGTGGAGACGCACAATATTTCCATATCGATGGCAGCGTGACAGGTGGACAGGGCACGAACGGCGCTGAATCCAATGTGATTGATCTGCACAGTGCTCATTTCTATGGTCCTAATATTCAAAAAGCGGGAGCCCGGGCAGAAGGCGGCGTCACTGAATCCGGAAAAGCTATGGGCAACAGCGTAACGCTGACGGATACTTTCCTTCTGATGGGAAACTCTATCGTCACCGGCGGCCGTACCGGATCCGGAGAAGCAACGGGCAATGCTGTCACTGTAACATCCGGTTATGTCAGCGGAAATGTCTATGGCAGTTATACGGGAGAGGGGCTGGCAGACGGTGCTGTGAACCTTAATGCCTCTTGGGTAACGGACAGCGTTTACGGCGGATATTCGGAAAATGGTCAGGCAGGCGGCACGGTAACAATTACTGGGCAGTGGTCTGGCGTCAGTGTCAGTGGAAACGTGTACGGCGGCTTCTCTGAAAAAAACGGATCTGCCAGCGGAACCGTGAACCTCAATGGCGCAGTTGTGTCGCAGAGCGTGTACGGAGGATATGCTGCGGATGGCGCGTCTGACGGCACTGTGAGTATCAGCGTAAACAGTGAAACAGGAGACCTGAGTACTGTTTCCGGCAGCGTCTATGGCGGATATTCGGAAAGCGGCCAGGCAGGCGGCACGGTAACCATCACCGGAGGCTCCGTGACCGGCAGCGTCTACGGAGGCCGCGCTGAGCAGGGTTCCGCTGCCGCCGGCACCGTAACCATCGGGGCAGACAGCGATGCATCCGCCACAGGCAGTGTCTCCGGAGATGTATACGGCGGATGGGGGGCGGCAGGCGCTTCCTCCAATACGGTTCTTCTGTGGGAAGGCGCAAGCGTCACCGGCGTGGTTTACGGAGGCTTCGTTTCGGCTTCGGGTGATGCCACGGGCAACGAAGTTTCCCTGACAAACGTCAGCAGCGCTCCGCAGAGTGTCTACGGAAGTTATACGGCCAGCGGCACGGCAGGCGGCACTGATGAATCCACGCGCACTACGGTGACCCTCACGGGGAGTTCCGTGACGGGAGACGTTTACGGAGGGTATTCAGGCAGCGGTGCCGCCAGTTACAGCACGGTGACCGGATCGGAGAACAGCACAGTCGGCGGCAGCCTTTATGGCGGCCGGGGAACGGCAGGCGCCTCCTTCAACAGGGTGGAGCTGAGTAAGGTTTCGGTCACGGGCGGCGTATACGGCGGCTACACGTCTTCCGGCGATGCCACGGGCAACGAAGTTTCCCTGACAAACGTCAGCAGCGCTCCGCGGAGTGTCTACGGAAGTTATACGGCCAGCGGCACGGCAGGCGGCACTGATGAGTTCACGCGCACGACGGTGACCCTCACGGGGAGTTCCGTGACGGGAGACGTTTACGGAGGGTATTCAGGCAGCGGTGCCGCCAGTTACAGCACGGTGACCGGATCGGAGAACAGCACAGTCGGCGGCAGCCTTTATGGCGGCCGTGGAACGGCAGGCGCCTCCTCCAATACAGTGAATCTGAACCATGTTTCAGTCACGGGCGGAATATATGGCGGCTACACGGCTTCCGGCGATGCTTCGGATAACACGGTTTCCCTCTCTGACGGGACGACGTTTGACGGAGATCTGTACGCCGGCAGGGTTGACGTCAATGGCCGGGGTGACGCCACAGGCAACAAGGTTTTCCTTACGAAGGTTTCTGCCCTGGGCACTGTCTACGCAAGCCGGACACCGAATGGCCTGGCCAGCGGCACGGTGACACTCACGGACAGTACTGTGGAGAAAAATGTATACGGCGGCTACACCCAGTCGGGCACGGCCACCGGCAGCAGCGTCAGCATTATCAACAGCGTGGTCGAAGACACAACGCCCGGGGATCAGACAGCTGACGGCAACGTGTACGGGGGGTACACGCAGGATGGCGAAGCCAGCAGCAACAGCGTGACCGTGTCCGGATCGGAAGCTTTCGTTCATGGCAATGTTTATGGCGGACACGGATTCCTCGACACCTCCTATAACATCGTAGTTCTGACTGATGGAGCCCGTGTGGGGGCAGATGTTTTCGGCGGTCATTCGGCGAGAATGTCTTCAACCTCCATGAACGTGGTTCATAACGAGGTAACTCTATCTTCCGGCAGCCGCGCAGGCGGAAATATTTATGGCGGCATGTTTGCCGAAGGCGAAGCCTCTGTCCGGGAGAACGCCGTGAAGCTTGACGCCTCCTTCACGGACGGGGATATATTTGGCGGCATGCTGCTGCACGGAAGCGGCAGTGTTGAAAGCAATACTGTTGATATCTCTGATGGCAGCGTTGCAGGAAGTGTGTATGGCGGCGCCTTCGTTAATTATACCAATGACGCCGATTCCGGAAATGTCAGCGGGAATGCTGTCACCATGTCCGGCGCAGCGTCCGTAAAAGGATCCGTTTTTGGCGGGTATATCAGAAGGAACAATGGCGATATTACCGGAAGCAGAGTTACCATCAGCGATTCTGCTTCCGTAGAGGGCAGCGTTTATGGCGCGCAGATTTACGCTGGCACCGGCAATGTGACTGATAACGAAGTCACTGTTTCCGGAGGCAGCGTGAAAGGCACCGTCTACGGCGGCTGGACTGACAGTGGAGATGCCAGAGGCAATGTCATTTCTTCCGGAGGAGACATCAGTAAAGGAGCGGAAGGCGGGCACACCCTGTCCGGGAACGCCTCCGGAAACCGGGTTATCGTTGAAGGCGGAACGATAGAAGATCATCTTTACGGCGGTTACACAGAAACCGGAGATGCCACAGGCAATGAGATTACCGTTAACGGCGGCACGGTTCAGGGGCAGATCGCTGGCGGCTACACGGCACTCGGGAGCGCCACAGGCAACGTAATCACGGTTAAGGGCGGCACGGTGAACGCCGAAATAGCCGGCGGCTACGATGACGGCACGGCCACGGACAACACGGTGAACCTGTACGACAGCGCCAGCTTCACAGGCTCGGACATCTATGGCGGCAGAAGCAGCGGTTCGTCCTCCGACGTGTTCACCGGCAATACTTTCAATGTATACGGCCAGATCGACGCCGCCAGCCTGCAGAACTTCCAGAACCTGAACTTCTACGACGTGGCAGAGGACAGGGCCAGCGTGGATCTCTCCCGGTCCGCCGTCATCGGTGACGGAAAGGGTTCCATGATCAACGTATTCATCGGGAACCTCAGGAACCAGGAAGGCGATATCGCTGAGGAATACGTTCTGATCCATACTCCGACGGCCTCGTCGAGCTACACCGGCACGAACCTCTATGTGAACGGCAATACTGTCGTGACCATCGGTCCCGACGGCTCTTACGTCCCCTACTCCGGGACCGTGGCCAACGACGGAACCATGGACAACGCCACCGGGTCGGCGGGCATGACGAAATCCCAGGCGCTCACGAAGGGCTTCCTGACGTTTGAGGGGGATTACTTCATCAAAAACGGACAGGATCTCATCGCCCGCTGGAAGAAGAACGCGCCAGTTAAAGTTAACCCTGAAACCAAAGAGTTCACGTCTTCCCGCCAGGCCAGCGCGGCCCTCATGGACGAAGGCGCTGACTTTGTGTCCGGCGAAGGCATTGACCGCGCGCTTCAGGCAAGCCAGTGCCTGCCGGGCGAGCCCTGCGGCGCCAAAGCCTTCATGGCCGTGAGTGGAGGCTACTCCACATACAAGGCCGGCACGACCTTTGACATGAGCTACGGCAACATGCTGGCCGGTGTCGCCCGCCAGTGTAAAATCGGTCCCGTGGGCTACCTCGCCGGCGTCTTCTTCGAAACCGGCCTCAGCC
>ERZ773185.666-NODE-666-length-29781-cov-8.517796_pt1 | contig 29781 bp, 18 predicted proteins | sample MGYA00580531_ERZ773185 | MGnify/ENA primary metagenome ERZ773185 (study PRJEB29015, sample SAMEA2737799) | human gut metagenome | biome: human gut; feature: human-associated habitat; material: faeces | place: China | collected 2012 ...
AATAAGCGTCGCGGGCGGCCGAATCGTAGTCGTCCCAGAACGTGCCCCAGACCACCGTGTGGCAGCCATCGCACACCGTGACGCAATCCCACCGGCTGTCCGGCCATTCGGACTGTTCGTAGATTCCACCAGCCATCACGCAACCTCCTCACGGTCGGTGCGACCAAGCAGGTAGTCAGTGGACACATGGAAGTGCTCGGACAACACAACGATGTCTGAAGTTGTCCAACCAATGCGTCCCAAGAGTTTTCCATTCGCCGAGGTTTTCGATAGACCAAGCAATGAACCGAGTTGGGCACAAGTAAGTCCCTCACCCTTTACCAGAGCACTTATCCTTTGGGTCACTCCATTCATAGTTCTTTCTTTCTGACTTGGTTCATTTTTACTGTACTCCACTATAGCGTACAGTTTGACTGAACGCAAATCGTATGAGACACTTAATTAAGAAATTCTGAACTATTTTTGGGAAGTGATCATATGTCCACATCGGAAGTCTCGCCAGAAACACCTTTGGATAAAGGACAGCGTGCTGAAGCGGCGATCCCGACCAACGTGAGAGTTTATCTAGGACTAAGCGGAAAAACACAAAAGGCACTTGGAGAAGCGTTGGGCATTACCAAGAGTGCTATGTCCATGAAAATGTGTGGCAAAGTTGGATGGTCAGTAAGCGATCTTGTAACGACCGCCGATTTTCTAGGTGTCACGCCGAGCGCCCTAATGGATGACACAATTCTCAGCAAAGCCGAGGCCGGATATGCAAAATCGGCCGAGTATGGAGTGTTTGCCGAGAAACCAGGTGCTCTTGTAGGTGCCGGCTCCCCCAGGTTCCTTGTCAGTCCCTTCAACCCCGACGCCCCGGTCGAGGGTGGAATCTCAGGTGCAGCTAAAGGTGCCTTGGCCGGTTTCGTGCCGTTCGGGGTCCCGTCCGGCTCGGGTTCCCCGTCCAGCCCCTCGAAGCATGACGCGATTGGGGTTTCCGGCCGGTCTCAAGCCCATGAGACACTTGGAGCCATGACTACCATCATCATGCGCACCTCCGAAGGTGACATCAAAATCAACCTGTTCGACGACGAAACCCCGGAAACCGTGGCCAATTTCCTCGGCCTTGCCACCGGCGAGAAGGAATGGATCGATCCGATGACCGGCCAGCCTTCCCATGAGCCGTTCTACAACGGTCTAACCTTCCACCGCATCATCAAGGATTTCATGATTCAGGGTGGCTGCCCGCTGGGCAACGGCACCGGCGGCCCGGGCTACGACTTCGACGATGAAATTGTTCCTGATCTGAAGTTCGACCACCCGTACCTGCTGGCCATGGCGAACGCCGGCCTGCGTCGTGGCATGGACGGCAAGATCCACGGCACCAACGGTTCCCAGTTCTTCATCACCACCGTGCCGACCCCGTGGCTCGACGGCCACCACACCATCTTCGGCGAGGTTGCGGATGACGATTCCAAGGCAGTGGTCGACAAGCTCGAAGCCGTGAACACCGATCGCATGGACCGTCCGACCGAGCCGGTCGGCATCGTGTCCGTGGAAGTGCTCAAGTGAGCGTTTCCCGCACAGCCGTACAATATAGGAAAGCCCCTCGATTGAGGGGCTTTCTTCATTTTATTTATAGAGGCGTTTGCTTGCAATCACCGGCTTATGTGATTCGTCAACATCACATTTTGCGCAGTCGCGGCTCCGCGGAATCCTTCGCGCCGGTGATACGGTACACGTCGAACACGCCTTCGATTTTACGCACGGCGGCGAGCAGAGTGTTCAGATGCTGCGGATCGGCCATTTCGAAGCTGAATTGGCTGGTGGCCACACGGTCGGTGCCGGTGGAAATCGAGCCGGAGATAATGTTCACGCCGTGGTCGGACAGCACGCGTGTCACATCGCTCAGCAGATGCGGACGGTCAAGCGCCTCGACCTGGATCTTGACCATGAACACGCCCTTGGTGCTGGTCCACTGCACATCCACCACACGTTCGGGCTGGCGTTTCTCCAGTTCGAGCATGTTCTGGCAGTCCACGCGATGCACGGACACGCCTTGGTTGCGGGTGATGAAGCCGATGATCTTGTCTCCAGGAACCGGCATGCAGCATCGGGCCAGCTTGACCCAGATGTCCCCCACGCCCTTGACGGAGATACCCAACGAGCTGGTGGTCTTCTTGGTACGCTCCACCTGCTTGAGCGGCAACGCCTCCTGCTCGACTTCCTCATCCACCTCGTCGCTGCCCGCGTCACGGACCAGATGCGAGATGACGTTCTGCGTGGAGATCTGGCCATCACCAATCGCCACGAACACGGCTTCCGCGTTGGCAAGGTTCAACTCGTCGGCGACACCCACCAATGCTTCCGGAGTCAGCAGCGTGGTGATTGGCAGGTTGCGCTTGCGCATGGCGCGCGTCAGCTCGTCACGGCCTTCCTCGACGGCTTCGGTACGGCGTTCCTTGCTGAACCATTGACGAATCTTGTTGCGTGCCTTCGGGCTCTTGGCGAAGCTCAGCCAATCACGCGACGGACCTGCGGATTCGGACTTGGATGTCAATATTTCAACGGTATCGCCATTCTCGAGCTTGGTATCAAGCGGCACCAATCGTCCGTTCACGCGCGCACCCATGGTACGGTGACCGACTTCGGTGTGCACCGCATAAGCGAAATCAATCGGAGTGGCTTCGGCGGGAAGCGAGACGATCTTGCCTTTCGGCGTGAACACGTAGACCTCTGCCGCGCCCAAATCCTCTTTGAGGGAGCCAAGGAATTCGTCGGAATCCGGCGTTTCGCTCGTCCAGTCGGCAAGTTGCTGAATCCATTTGAGGTTGTCGGCCTCGCTCAGCTCCTGGTTTTCGCCACGCTTGCGGTCGGACTTGTCAGGCGAGCTCAACGCGCGTCCGGCTTGGCCGTTCTCCTTGTACTTCCAATGCGCAGCGATGCCGAATTCCGCGCGGCGGTGCATGTCCCACGTGCGGATCTGAATCTCCACCGGCTTGCCGCCGGGGCCGACCACCGTGGTGTGCAGGCTCTGGTACATGTTGAGCTTCGGCATGGCGATATAGTCTTTGAAACGGCCGGGAACAGGGTTCCACCGCGCATGCACGGCACCCAACGCCGCATAGCAGTCCTGAATCGTGTCGACGATGATACGCACGCCCACCAAATCATAAATGTTGGCGAAATCGTGCCCGCGCACGATCATCTTCTGGTAAATGGAGAAGTAGTCCTTCGGGCGGCCCGTCACATAGGCTTTGATGTGCTGTTCGTCGAGATCCTCATTGATTTCGGCGAGAATCTGCTTCAGGTACACGTCGCGTTGTCCGGCGCGACGGGCCACCAATACCACAATCTCGTTGTAGATCTTCGGATACAGAACCTTGAAGCTGAGTTCTTCCAACTCGGTTTTGATGGCGTTCATGCCAAGACGGTTGGCGAGCGGCGCATACACATCCAGCGTTTCACGTGCCTTTTTCTGCGCGTTCGACTGCTTGACGTAACGCCATGTACGGGCGTTGTGCACACGGTCGGCGAGCTTGACCACCAGCACGCGCACGTCGCGGCTCATCGCCACCACCATTTTGCGGATGGTCTCGGCCTGGGCGGAATCGCCGTATTCCATTTTGGAAAGCTTCGTGACGCCGTCCACCAGGCCGGTCACCGTGTCGCCGAATTCGGCGCGGCATTCGTCGAGCGTGTAGTCGGTGTCCTCCACCGTGTCGTGCAGAAGGCCCGCTGCCACAACCAGCGGCCCCATGCCAAGATCGGCGAGGATCTGCGCCACTGCAAGCGGATGGATGATGTACGGCTCGCCGGATTTACGCCGTTGCGACGAATGCTGGGTGACGGCGCGCCGGTAGGCTCTCGCGAGAATGCTCATGTCCTCGTCGGGATGGTGGTATTCGCACATCTTGAGGATTGGTTCAAGCGGGTCAAGCGGATTCGTGCTGATCTCGCAGCCCAACATTCTGGCCGAACGAACCTCATGATCCGTGTCGCTCATTTCGCTCCTCCTCGCTTGGAATGTACCCTATAGTACCCGCGCATCACCATATGACGGATGTATCCGGCCGCGTGTTGCACGGCCGGATACATCCTCGGTCTTTGTGTATTGCAGTCCCGTCAGGACGCAACGCCGGTTGATCCGAAGCCACGTTCCGCGCGGTCGGATCCGGGCAGGGTCTGCGCCTCGATGAATTTTGCCTCGACGTAGCGTTGGATGACCAGCTGTGCGATGCGGTCGCCCGGATGGAACGTCACGGCGCGTTCCGGATCGAGGTTGATCAACGGCACCTTGATTTCGCCACGGTATCCAGCGTCGATGGTTCCCGGCGCGTTAAGCACCGTGACGCCCTGCTTGACGGCGAGTCCCGAACGCGGATGCACCAGCGCCACATAGCCGGCAGGCAATGCGATTGCCACTCCCGTGGGCACCAGCGCCCGCTGGAACGGCTTCAACGTCACTTCTTCGGTGGTGCGCAAATCGGCACCGGCGTCTCCGGCATGGGCGTAATGCAGCTGAGCCGGCTGCCCGGGATCCAGCGACTTTACCAGAACCTCGACGTTTTCCGGCTCGTTGTATGCCTCGTCGAACGCCATCAGGCCGCACACTCCTTGCATACCGGCTGTCCGTCGTCGGTAGTGTAGGCAAGCTGGCTGCGATGCTTCACCAGGAAGCATTCGGAGCAGATGAACTCGTCGCCCTGCATCGGAATGACGGTCACCGAAGCGTCCTCATTGCTCAAATCGGCGCCCGGCAGCTCGTAGTCTTCGGCAATGGCGTTCTCGTCATCGTCCATATCGTTGGAATTGTTCTGAGAACCCTTGCTCAAAGCCTGGAGCGACTCCTCGTCCTCGTCTTTGTTGCGCGGGGAATCATAATCCTGTGCCATCGAGATTCCTTTCGTCATCTATGGTGCTTATGCGCCATAGAATACATGACTTTTCCCCCGCTAGGATACACGAATTGAAATACTCGTAAAATCCGACACGTGGGGCACAATAGAATTAATAGAAAAATCTAAGGGAAAGTGGTGTGTTGTGCCTGAGAATGCGCTCGAAGATGCACGGTTCGATCATGTGAGTGAAACCGGTGAGCTCGTCTTTGTTTCAGGTGCCGGCAAATTCGCCGTCAAGGTCGATGAAGCGCTTGAAAGAGCCATTTTGGAGGCAAAGCAGATTCGCACCGAAACCCAAGAGGAGCGTCAGCAGCAAGCGCCTTCCACGCTGCCGATCTCCCAAATCCAATCCTTGATTCGAGCCGGAGCCAATCCGACCCGCGTGGCGGAGCGATATTCGTTGAGCGAAGCGCTTGTTCGGCGTTTCTCGGCGGCGGTGGAAACCGAAAAGCAATATGCGATCGAACAGTTCCTGGCGGTTCCCGCGCCGAAGGAAAGCCGCGTGCGCACGCTTTCCGAACTGATCGAACGCACGTTCGCCGCAGCCCACGTACGGTTGGAGGATGTGCGGTGGAAGGCCACCAGACGTGGTTTGGAACCGTGGAAGATTACCGCGGAGTTCGATTCCGCAGGTCATGCCGCCCGTGCGGAATGGTCTTGGAACATGCATGACAACGCGGTCAACTGTCTGAACGCAACGGCACGCAAGCTCATCGGCGAGCAAGACACGCCGACGGAAGGACACGCCGAGAAGCAGGTCGACCAGAATTTTCTCGCATCATTGAATTTGCCGGGCGATTCCGCACGTTCCGCACGTATCGAACAGACGGTGTCCGCTTGGAATGCTCCGGAACCGGTTGCACCACAAGCCACGAATATCAAGACCACCGTTGAGACTCAGCCATCGACGACCGTTCCGCTGCCGAACCGTCCGGAAATCGCGACGACGCAGTCCCCCGCCCCTTCAACGACGGAACCTGCCCAAAACTCGCAAAACACGCAATCCGCCGGCGAGCAGCAGTCCGATAAGTCCAAGACGGCATCATCCGATCTTCATAGTCAGAGCACCACCAAATCGAAGCGCCGTGCAGGACGCTCCGCAGTGCCGAGTTGGGATGAAATTCTGTTCGGTGACTGATTAACGTTCCCTAACATCCCACGGCAACATCCGTTCAGACGTTCAGATCATTCGATCAAGCCACGTCAATCAGGCATGGAATATCAGATTCCATGTAGGTCAGCGACCCGTGCACGCTGGGCAGATGCATCGCCTTCTCCGCCTGTGTGCGGGAATCGACAATGGTGGTAGAGCCCGCAGCGGAGACGACCACATCGCCGATCATCGACTTGACGCGTTCATCGACTGGTCCGTAGACGCCTTCCTCGATTGCCTGCCGGCGGGTGCGCACCTGGGCGCGCTCCCCCAACACGTCACGCCAACGAGCGGCGATGTCCTCCGGATTCTCGCCATCCTCGCCATAAAGCATGACACAGCGTGGTTCACCGCCGACATTCGCGACGCCCCGCATCAGCTGGGGTTCGGACGCTATGTCGATGCAGGCTTCCGGGTCGGCGGTTATCATGCCATGATCCGCCACGATGACGATCAGCGTGTTCTTCGGCACACTTCGACGCAGCAAAGACAACTGGGCGTCGATACGCTCATATGTGCCGATCCACTTGTCGGAGTCCCAGCCGTAATTGTGTCCGATCTTGTCCGCGTCGCGCAGGTACACGTATGTCAGTCCGGGCGTGTTCGCCGCTTTCGCCGCGGTCATGATACGTCGGCGTGGATCGTCATTGGAGATGTAGTCGCTGCCACGTAACGCCGCCTGAGTCAACGCGGAGAACGCGAATTTCGGCAGTCCCGAACTGGTGACGCGAACGTCCTGTTCCGCCAATCGTTCGAATATGGTCGGCTGCTGTTGCAGTTTCAGCGGTGCGGGCGCGTTTTTGAAAGAGATGAGCTGGCAGATTTCGCCATTGTCGGGATTGAGCTGCGTATACCCCGTCATGCCGGTTAATCCAGGGCATGTGCCGGTGCCGAACGTGGACATGGCGGCCACGGTGGTGCTGGGCATGCATGTGGCGATTGGCCGCTGGTTAACGCCATCCGCCATCAGCGACCGTAGATAGGGTGAATGCCCTAATCTCATATTGATGTTCCAATATCCGAGACCGTCCACCAGGACCACGACTGCCGAACGCGCGTTCGGCAGGCCAAGTGCCTCTTGGAGTCGTTTCGGATCGGCATGAATGGCCGTTGGAATCGGATGCCCGATGGCGCTGGAAATGGCGGGAAGTACCGAGGATAGGTGGAGAGCACCGCCGCGGCCGCCCTCATCCGGCAGTTCGTCGCCATATCGTGCCGGACTGGTCATGGCTAGCAGCTGGTCGATTTCGGGCACTTCAACACTCATGGTTCCCATTCAAGCACCGCGGCAGTACCAGCTGGTAATATTGCTAGGTTGATTACCATAACCTTTCCGTGAGGAGAACCACCGCATGGTGTCGCACCGCAAACCGGCAAAACCAGCCTTTGACCCGCGTACGGTCAAGGAGAACATCGTCGAAACGCCGTTGAACGAGGAAATGAGCAAGTCGTTCCTCGAATACGCGTATTCGGTGATTTACGCCCGAGCGCTGCCTGATGCCAGGGACGGTCTCAAGCCGGTGCAACGACGCATCATCTATCAGATGGGTCAGATGAGCCTCAATCCGGACCGGCCGTATATGAAGTCGGCGCGTGTGGTTGGCGAAGTGATGGGCAAGCTCCATCCGCATGGCGATTCCGCGATTTACGAGGCGATGGTACGTTTGGCGCAGCCGTTCGCGATGCGGCTGCCATTGGTGGACGGTCACGGCAATTTCGGTTCTCTCGATGACGGTCCTGCTGCTTCTCGTTATACCGAGGCTCGTATGGCGCCGGCCGCGTTGGGCATGAATGCCGATATCGCCGAAAATACCGTCGATTTCACGCCGAATTACGATAACAAGCTTCAGGAGCCGACTGTGCTGCCTGCCGCGATTCCGAACCTGCTGGTCAATGGTGGTTCCGGCATTGCCGTCGGCATGGCCACGAATATGGCCACGCACAATCTTGGCGAGGTGGTGGCTGCGGCCAAGCATCTTATGCGCCATCCCGACGCGACGTTAGAGGAGTTGATGCGCTACGTGCCGGGTCCGGATTGGCCGGGCGGCGGCGTGATTGTGGGCCGCAAGGGCATCCGCGAGGCGTACGAGACGGGTCGTGGCGCGTTGACCACGCGTTCCGTGACGCATATCGAAAACGTGACGGCTCGCAAAAAGGCCATCGTCGTGACGGAACTGCCGTTCATGGTGGGTCCGGAACGTGTGTTGGAACGTATTTCCGAAGGTGTGAAGAACCGTAAGCTGGACGGCATTTCCGGTGCCATCGATCTGACTGACCGGCATAACGGCACGCGCCTCGTCATCGAAATCAAAACCGGGTTCGATCCGAACGCGGTGTTGGCGCAGCTGTTCAAGCACACGCCGTTGCAGGACAATTTCACCATCAACAATGTGGCGTTGGTCAATGGCCGTCCGCACACCATGGGATTGAAGGAAATGCTTCAGGTGTGGGTGGACCATCGTCGTGTGGTGATCCGCCGACGCAGTGAATTCCGCAGGAAGAAGGCGCTTGAGCGGCTGCACTTGGTGGAGGGCTTGCTGCTCGCCATGGTGGACATCGATGAAGTCATTCAGGTGATTCGCTCTTCTGATGATGCCGAGGCCGCGAAAACAAAGCTTATCGCCGTATTCGATCTGGACGAGATTCAGGCACAGTACATTCTTGACTTGCGGCTGCGCCGTCTGACCAAGATGAGTCGTATCGAGCTTGAGGCGGAACGCGACGACCTGAAGCGGCGTATCGAAGAGCTTGAACGCATTCTTGCTTCCGATGAGGCGCTTGACGGCGTGGTCATTGACGAAATGGATGACGCCGTGGCCAAATACGGCACTCCCCGGCGCACGGTGCTGCTGGATGAGGATGAGGAAGGCAATTTGACGCCTGTTGTGGCGCATGGCGATGATGGCGTCTCTGCAAACGCGATGGCTGCCGCGCGCGCCGCCGCGACCGTATCCTCCGCAGCAGCCGATGTCGCCGCAGCCGCAAAGGCCGCGAAGAAGGCCGGCGATGAGAATGCCACCGCATCGGCTCTGCAGATCGATGACGAGCCGTGCGCGGTGATGCTGTCCGCCACGGGCCTGATCGCACGCACTTCCGAGGATGCGGTGGAACGTTGGGAGAATCGTTCGGCTTCCGACGGACGCGCCAAGGATGATCAGATCGTTTCGATGTTCCGCACGTCCACACGTTCCTCATACGGCTTGGTTACTTCAGCGGGTCGTCTGGTGCTGGCCCATGTGGTCGAATTGCCGAAGGTTTCCGCGGATGGGCCGCTCAGTGTCACGGGTGGTGTGAAGGCCGAGGAACTGCTGGGCATGACGGAGAACACCGATCCGATCCGCGGCGAACGGGTGATTGCTGCGATTGATATGCCGTCCACGGATGACGACGGTCAGCTTGTTCCTTTGGCGTTGGGCACCCGCAACGGCGTGGTCAAGCGTTGGAACCGTGAATCTCCGACCACAATGGATTCGTGGAGCGTCATCGATTTGAAGGATGATGACGAAGTGCTTGCCGCTGCCGAAGCCCGTGATGAGGATCGTCTGGTGTTTGTGTCCACCGATTCCTCGTTGTTGACGTTCGAAGCGAAGAATGTGCGTCCGCAGGGCCGTACCGCTGGCGGCATGGCGGGCATTCGTCTGGCTGAGGGGTGTTCGGTGGCCGCGTTCGCGGTGGTGCCTGACGGCAAGGTGACATGGAATTACGAAGAAGGCGAGAATGGACTGTTCTCCGCTTCCGGAGCCGTGGTGTTGACGGTTGCCGGCGATTCCGAAGCGTTGCCTGGCACTGAAAACGGTGCCGCGAAGGTCACGCCGTTGGAGATGTATCCGACGAAGGGCCGTGGTACGGGTGGCGTGCGTTCGCAGCGATTCCTCAAGGGGCAGGATACGTTGATTCTCGCGTTCGTGGGCGCGTATCCGTTGCATGCTTCCACGCAAAGCGGCGCTCCTGTGGAATTGCCGAAGCCTGATATGCGACGCGATGGTTCCGGTACGGATCTGTCGGCGCCGATTGCGGTGGTCGGCTGATTCGACGAAATCGATTGGCGGGGCTCTGGACTGATTCTTCTTCCGGTTCAGGGCCTTCCCGTTTTGCGCACTTGGGCCGCCAGGTTGAATGAGCAGGCTGGGTGAAAGTGCCTCCGGCTTGGTTCAGCCATATAGCTTCATGCCTTGTGGGCTGTCCACGAACCCGGCAGCATGCAGCAAACGTCTGTATTCGTTGCGTTCCTTCAATGATTCACCGTTCATTTCGGCGAAGCTGACGCTGCCCTTGGACTGATGCTGCAATGCATAGGCAAGTTCCGTACATGCCGGCTGCAATATTCGCTCGTCATCGGTGAAGCTGACGATTCTGTGGCTTTTCGGCACGGCGAACAGCACCGGCATGCCATGGTCGAGCACGATGACCGATTCCGCTCTGCGCGCCGGTTTCATATGGTGTTGTTCGGGCCATGTGATCGCGGAGCCTGTCAGGTTGGCCGGGTCGGTCACGTCGAGCGCCACGCAGGATTGGCTGCGCGCCTCGTCGTCGCCGCGCAAGGCGTCCACTGTGTCACGTCCGGCGAATTGGGCCGCTCCGAATCCTTTGACGAACATGCCTCTGACCAGATTGCCGTGTTCCTCCATACGTTTGAGTACCGGGTATAGTCCGGAGAATCCGCCTGCGACCTGCTCCTTGTCGATTAGCGGAGCGGCGATCACGCCATATCGGTCGAGCAGCGATTCGATCAATGCGATGTCGTATTCCTCGATGCCGGCTGTTGGTTTGCCGGCGGTATCGTCCGTTTGATCCGGTATCGCCATTGGACTGGTCCGGGACGAGTCGACCGCGGACCATAATCCACCGAGCGTCGCCGGTGTCGAGACGTGGATCCGTACGCGTCTGCGTGCGGCAGTGCGTGGCGCGCGCACTGAAACCGTGCCTTGAGCCAAGGCCCGAACGGGAGCGAATGAACTGTTCGTCACTTTGCCTTGCCATACCAAGGACCACAAGGCTTCCTCGAACTGGCTTTCGCCCCATGCGGGAAGGATGATTTCCCCTGTTTCAGGATTCACGTTGACTTCCGCATGTTCCTGCCAGATGGCTTTGGCGGCTGTGGAAAGCTGCCGCGCATGGAAGGCTCCCCCATTCGATAATGCGGCAAGTATCGTCTCCGGCACGGTCATGGTTCCGGCACTATAGGCATTGTTCTGCGATTGTTCGCCGGGTTTCACCAGCAGCCGTGAATCAGCTGGATGGAATGCGATTCCGCCGGCTTCCTTGGCGTTGGAACCATTGATTTTGGAGCCGACCCATACCACGTCTCCGGATGCGAGCAATTCGTCCAACATACTCGGTTGGTAGTCGCGAACGCGTGCGGGGAAGACCGAGGATTCCCAAACGGAGGCGCTGAGGTATATGCCTTCAAGCTGTTCGATCACACGCATCAGCCCGTCGACGCCTTCATATCGGGCGCCACCCACAGGTCCGACACCTTGTCTGTCCAACAGGAACGCCTGATAGACGGCCGGTTCCACCGGCTTGATGGCTTTGCGTGCCTTGGCAAGCGAAAGCGCGCGGATACGCCGAAACACGTCTTTGTGGAGCCATTGCTGGAGCGTTTGCCGAGGTGACCGTTCCGATGCTGAATCATCGGAACCATTGGCGTCCGCTCCGGCCGCATCATCGACGAAATGGCCTTTCAGCAGTTCGCCTTTGGCATGTAATTCATCCAACATGCGTACGCCTTGGACAGCGTCCAATCCCAGTTCGGCGATCATCTGATCCGCGGTGAATGGGCCATGCGTTTTGGCATATCGCGCCACACGGCCGGCAATGTCGGTCTCGTCCAAATCGTTCCAGAACGTCCGTCCGGCAAGCTCCTTCCCAACCTGCGCGATGACGTCGGCATCCAACAGCGAAGCCATGTCCGTGGCGCCCAGAAGACGTTCCAGCACTTCCGGGTCCATGGACAGCAGTTGCGTGCTGCGTTCGGCTTGCGGCACGTCGTATTGGTACATGACCGCGCCCACGTATCCGAACAGCATGTTTTCCGCGAACGGCGACGGCGTTTCCGTGACGGTCTCGCTCAAAGAGATGACGCCGGAGCGTAATCCGGACATCACATGTTTCAGCGCGGGCAGATCGTACACGTCCTGTAGGCATTCGCGTGCGGTTTCCAACAGCAACGGGAAGTTCTTCCGAGTTCGGGCGGCGTTGAGCAGTTGCGCCGCGCGCAGCCGCTGCTGCCATAAGGGGACGCGTCTGCCGGGGTTGGCGCGTGGCAGGAACAGCGATCGCGCCGCGCATTCTCGGAATCGTGCGGCATACAGCACGCTTTCGCCGACTTGCGTTTCGATGATGCGTTGCAGCTCGTCCATGTCGAACAGCAGCAGCTCGCGGATCGGCAGGTTGCCGTCGCCGTCCGGGAGGCGGATGATGATGCCGTCGTCGGCCGCGTATACATGCCCATCGAACCCGTATCGTTGTTTGATACGTGTGGTGATGGCCATGGCCCATGGTTCGTGCACGCGTCTGCCGTATGGCGAGTGGACGATCACACGCCAATCGCCTTCTTCATCCTGGCAGCGTTCGACGACCAGCTCACGGTCGTTGGGAATCGTTCCCGTGGCGGCGCGCTGTTCGGCAAGCAGGTCGGCAAGATTGCCGATGGCGTTGTCGTCCAATCCGTCACGACGTAGACGTGCGATTGTTGTCGTGTCGAATCGGCTGGTCTTGTCTCCTGCGATGCCGTCCGAGACTTCCGCGCGTAGTCCTTGCGCCATATCGCGTATGAATCGGCCTTGGGACCGTCCGAATGCCGCGTCCCGCCCGTCGCCTTCGCCATGCCAGAACGGCAGTCGGGCGGTACGTCCTGGAGCAGGAACCACCACCACACGGTCCCGGGTGATTTCCTGGATCCGCCAGGTCGATGTGCCGAGGGTGATGACGTCTCCAACCCGGGATTCGTACACCATTTCCTCATCCAGCTCCCCCACTTTGCGTGGGCCCGGTCCGGAGCCTTCTTCGGGAAGCACCACGGTGTAGGTTCCTCGGTCGGGTATGGTGCCTCCGCTGGTCACAGCCAGTCGTTGAGCGCCAGGGCGCGCGGAGATGAGACCCGCCTTTTCGTTGTATTGCAGTGGTGGCCGGAAGGCGGAGAAATCCTCGCCGTTGTAGGCACCGGTCATCATGCCCATCACAGCATCGAACATGGTTCTGTCGAGATCTTCGAATGGCGCGGCCTTGCGCACGGTCACGTACCAGTCGTCTGGTTTCAGATCATCCATCGCCGCGGCGGCGACGGTTTGCTGGGCAAGCACGTCCAAGGGGGTGCATGGAATGGTCAGTGTTTCGATGTCTCCGGAGCGCATGCATTCGATGCTTGCGGCCGTGCCGATGATTTGCTCTCGTGTAATCGGGTAGAACAGTGCATGCGAGACTCCCCCGACCTTGTGGTCGGCGCGCCCCACCCGCTGCAATCCCGAGGACACGGACAATGGCGGTGCGATCTGGATGACCAGATCCACTGAACCCATGTCGATGCCGAGTTCAAGGCTCGATGTGGCGACCACGCAACGCAATTGGCCGCGTTTGAGCTGCTCTTCGATCTGTTTGCGCCGGTCTTTGGAAACGGAACCATGATGCGCTATGGCGATCGCGTCGGCGTCCGCATGCGAGGAGACCAGCATGGTGGTGGATCCGACCACGGAATCGTAGTGTTTGGCGAAGCCTTCACGGCCTTCCGGGGAGCCCAGATCCGGATACGGCTGGGTGGAATCACTGGCTGTGGACTCCGGCTGGGATGCGTTGTCCGACACACTCAAGTCCGTTCGGCCAAGCCTACGGTCGGACAGCGCATCCCGCCCTGCGTCCGCTTTGACGGCGGTTTCAGACCCAGTTTTCCGGGATGTGCGCAATTGCGCATACAGGTCGTTGAGCCGTGCGGTGAGTTTTTCCGCAAGGCCACGGGAGTTGACGAACACGAGGGTGGTGTGGTGTTTCAGCACTTCGTCAAGCACGCTGCGTTCGATGGCCGGCCATACCGAACCTCCGGTCGAAACCCGTGAGGTATGTTCGTCTCCCCCGACCGAAGTCAGTCCTTTACGTTCCGCCAATGCCTCCATGGCAGGACTCACCCCGGAAATATGCGTGGTATGGCGGTTCGGAAGTTTCACGGCGCCTGCCCTCCGCCCTGCGTCGTCGGAGACGGGATCGCGCATGGCCGAAAGCGGTTCCACCACTTTCAGATCCATGTCGGGGTGCGATTCGGGTCTGATGACGCGTACCGGCCGCGTGCCGCCAAGGAAACGTGCGGCTTCGGCCGGCGGTTCCACAGTGGCGGAAAGCCCGATGCGTTGGACAGACCGGCCGGCAAGGCTTTCCAATCGTTCCAAGCTCAGCGCCAGGTGCGCGCCACGTTTGGAGCCCGCGATGGCGTGCACTTCATCCACGATAACGGTATCAACGGCGGAAAGTATCCGTCGCGCCTTGGAGGTGAGCAGCAGGAACAGCGATTCTGGCGTGGTTACGAGGATATCCGGCGGATGGCTGACGATTCTGCGCCGTTCCTGCGGCGTGGTGTCGCCGCTTCGTATGCCCACGCTGACTTTCGGCGATGGCAATCCCATCGCCTCGCACTGTCCGGCGATGCCAGCCAATGGCGCTTGGAGGTTCTTGGCCACATCCACGCCCAGAGCCTTCAATGGCGAAATATACAGGACCTTGACGCCGCGGACGGGTTTACGTTTCTTGGCATTGCAATCGGATTCAGCCGTGCCGTCCCCACCGCCGGACGTCCGCAATAAGTCATCGCCCTCCTTCGTCATCAGACGGTCGATTGCGGAAAGGAAGGCGCACAATGTCTTGCCGGAGCCGGTGGGCGCCACCACCAACACGTTCTCGCCGGAGCGGATGGCCGGCCATGCCAAACGTTGCGCCTCCGTCGGAGCATTGAACGCATGCTTGAACCAGGCATTGGTAGCCTCCGAGAACAAGTCCATGCATTCGTACATACGTTCGATTATGGCATCGCCTTCAGACATCATCCACAACCGGCGGAAAGCTCGTCATCCACCGTCGTCGGCTCATTCGAGCACACCGCCCGGCTGACACATTCGAGCGTCTCACATATGGCGTCGTCAGGCGGCCGCACGGTCGCCGCACTTGCGGCGCAAAGTCTCATGCATGGCGACCATCAGCGCCAGGAACACCACCAGATAGAACGGGAACAGGTTGACCGAAACATGTTGCGCGATCAGCCCGAACAGCGGCGGCATGCACATCGATCCCACATAGGCGCAAGCCATCTGCATGCCGACGATGGCCTGCGATTTGTCCTCGCCGAAATAAGCAGGAGTGGAATGGATGACGCACGGATAGATCGGCGCGCAGCCCAAACCGATGACCATCAGTCCCGCGATGGTGCCGATATTGTGCGGCAACGGCAGGAGCATGATGACGATGCCGGTCAGCACCAACGCCTGGCCGAGACGAATCATGGCCGGATCGTTCAGTTTCATGGTCAGGAAACCGCTGGCGAGACGTCCGACGGTGATGCCGATGCAAAACAGGCTTCCCCACATGGCCGCCGTGGTCTTGTCGATGCCCTTGCCAAGCGCCATATAGCTGCTGGCCCACAACATGGCGGTCGATTCGAGCGCGCAATAGCAGAAGAACATCACGAGGATCTCGCGGGCGCCACGGATGGCGAGCACACCGCGAATACCAAGCGGCTTGCGCCGGTCAGCTGTTTCCCCTTCCGATTGCTCGGACTGCGCGGATTGCACGGAAGAGGTTTCACTCGTCCGCTGCGGTTCGACGGTCTTACGCGCCTTCCACAACGGCAGGCTCAGCACCAGCACCGCGGTAAGCACGACCTGCAGAATGGAGATGGTCCGGTAGCCCCACGCCCAGCCATGGCCGGCACCCAATGCGCTTGCCATGATGTACGGGCCAAGCAGCGCGCCCAAGCCCCACATGGCGTGCAGCCAGCTCATGTGACGGCTTTCGTAGTGGATTGCCACATAGTTGTTGAGCGCCGCATCGACGCCACCCGCGCCCAAGCCGTACGGAATGGCGAAGAGCAGCAGCATCCAGTAATTCGGCGAGATGGAGAAGCCGAACAATGCGAACGCCGTTAACGCAACGGACACTGCCGTGACCTTGCCTGCACCGAATCGCAAGGTCATGCGGTCTGATAGCAGCGCGGACACGATGGTGCCGGCGGAAATCGTCATGGAAATGCCACCCGCCCAGGAAATCGGCGCATGCAGGTCGCCGCTCATCGTCGGCCATGCGGCGCCGAGCACCGCGTCCGGCAGACCCAGACTGATGAAGGCGATGTAAATCACGGCGAGCAGCAGATTGGCCACAGTCAGCTCCTTGTATGTTTTATGTTTGCGGCAATAAAATCACGAAAATACTCCGCTATTTTATCCAAAGTTACCTACCAAACGGTATTTTGTATCTTGCACTATCGACCGACGTTTTTGCATTATCGTGCATACACGAAAAGCGGGTCTCCGCCGTAACGCAAGACCCGCCAATCGCAATCGCCATGCAATATCAGGTGTCGATCTTGGAACGGTCGAAATCGTCGGCGTTCTCCACGATGAACGCCTTGCGCGGCGGCACGTCATCACCCATGAGCAGGCTGAAGATGTGGCTGGCCTGTTCGGCGTCCTCCATGCGGATACGGCGCAGCATGCGGGTGCGCGGATCCATGGTGGTATCGGCCAGCTGGTCGGCGTCCATCTCACCCAGACCCTTGTAACGCTGGATGTCCTCGTTGTAGCCGATGTGCTTTTTATCAAGCTCGGCGAGTTTGCCTGCCAACTCATCATCGGAATACGTGTAGATGTACTCGCCCTTATGCGTACCCGTCAACGCGATACGATGCAGCGGCGGCACGGCGGCATACACATGACCGTATTCGATAAGCGGCCGCATGTACCGGTAGAACAGCGTCAGCAGCAGGATGCGGATGTGCGCGCCGTCGACATCGGCATCGGTCATCATGATGATCTTGTTGTATCGGGCCTGTTCGATGTCGAAGCTTGCGCCGGATCCTGCGCCGACCACCTGGATGATGGCTGCGCATTCCTTGTTGGACAGCATCTGCGCGAGCGATGCCTTCTGCACGTTGAGGATTTTGCCTCGAATCGGCAGCAACGCTTGGAAACCGGAATTACGGGCGGCCTTGGCTGTGCCCAATGCGGAATCACCCTCGACGATGAACAGTTCGGCCACATCGTCATTGCCGGGCTGGCAGTCGGACAGTTTCGGCGGCATGGACGCGGATTCAAGCGCGTTCTTACGGCGTGTGACTTCCTTGGTCTTGCGCGCCTGCACGCGGGCATGCATTTCGCCGACGATTTTCTCCAGCACGCGGCCGGACTGTTCCTTGTAACCGCGTTTGGAGCCGGTAATCATCTCACCGAACTGCTTATCGGTCATTCTGGAGACGATCGGCTTGACTTGCGCGGTGCCGAGCACGTCCTTGGTCTGGCCTTGGAACTGCGGTTCGGCGATGCGGACGGTGACGACGGCCACCAGACCGGCGAGAATGTCGTCACGTTCCACCTTCATATGGGAATCCTTGAGATTCACCTTGAGTTTGCGCGCGTTGTCCTCGATGGCCTTGCGCACCTGCTTGGTGATGCCTTGGAGGAAGCCGTCCACGTGCATGCCGCCGCCGGGCGTCTCCACCACGTTGACGAAGCTGCGCATGGTGGTGTCGTAGCCGTTGGTCCATCGCATGGCGATATCGACTGCGCAATCACGCGTCACCTTCTGCGCATGCAGTTCACCATCGTCTCCGACCGCCTGCGTTTCTTCAACATACGTGTCCTCGCCGGCGATGCGCCAAATATCGGAGACCGCTTCGCCTTTGGACAGGAAGTCGACGAAATCCTTCACGCCTCCGGTATGGCAGAATTCTTCGACGCGCGCATGCGGATATTTCGGCTGCACGGGTTGGGAAACGGTTTCCTGCGATTGCGTGGCAGCATCGTTTTCTTGCGATTCGGCTGATTCATCAGCTTCGGCTGAATCCTCCTGCAGTATGTCGGCAGAGGTTCCGATATCATCCGTTTCAGCGGACGTGTTCTCTTCCGTCACCTGTTCGATGACATTGTCATCGACTTCCAGCATTTCGTCAATGGACTCGTCGCCGGTTTCGGGAATGTTCTCGTCGATGACGGTGATTTTCAGCCCTGGCACCAGGAAACTGGTCTGCCGTACACGGTCGATGAGCTGGTCATAGCTGAATTCAGCGGTGTCGTTGAAAATCTCCGGATCCGCCCAATAGCGGATGCGGGTACCCGTGGTCTTCGGACTGACTTTGCCGATGATCTCAAGTTCGGTGGGACGATTCTTGCGCGTCTTCTTGAATGGCGAATCGGGAGACGGGTGTTCCGGATCAACGTCGGAATACACTCCAGGGTGGCCCTGATGGAAAGCCATGTGGTGGGTTTTGCCGTCACGATCCACTTCCACGTCGAGACGGGAGCTCAATGCGTTCACCACGGATGAGCCGACACCATGCAGACCGCCGGAAGCGCCATACGAGGAATTGCCGAATTTGGCGCCGGCATGCAGCTTGGTCAGCACCACTTCCACGCCGGTGAGCTTGGTTTTCGGCTCCACGTCCACCGGAATGCCTCGGCCATTGTCCGCCACTTCAACGGAACCATCGTCATGCAAGGTCACGATGATGTGGTTGCAGGCTCCCGCAAGAGCCTCATCGACGGCATTGTCGATGATCTCCCACAGGCAGTGCATCAGGCCCTGGCTGTCGGTCGTGCCGATGTACATGCCCGGACGTTTGCGCACCGCATCCAAGCCTTCGAGCACGGTAAGACTCTCAGCACCGTAATTATCCTTAGCCATGTTCCCTTTCAATTGTCGCCTTACAAGACATGAAGTCGAGAAACCCTGCGTTCATGCCGGTTTCTCGACTTCATTTACTCGCGTCTGATTACTATCACTGGTCCAGGAAGTCGCGCAGCGTCTGCGAACGGGACGGATGGCGCAGCTTGGACATGGTCTTCGATTCGATTTGGCGGATACGTTCGCGCGTCACGCCATACACACGTCCGATATCATCCAGCGTCTTCGGCTGGCCGTCCTCCAAACCGTAGCGCATCTTGATGACGCCAGCCTCACGCGGAGACAGCGTTTCAAGCACCTGCTTGAACTGCTCCTGCAACAGCGAGAAGGCGACGGCATCGGACGGTGCGATGGCGTCGGTGTCTTCGATCAGATCACCGAACTCGGAATCGCCATCCTCGCCCAGCGGCGTGTGCAGGGAAATCGGCTCACGCCCGTACTTCTGCACTTCCTGCACCTTCTCGACCGGCATGTCGAGCTCACGGGCCAGTTCGTCCGGCGTAGGTTCGCGGCCGAGGTCCTGAAGCATCTGGCGCTGCACGCGGGACAGCTTGTTGATGACTTCCACCATATGCACAGGCACACGAATGGTGCGGGCCTGATCAGCCATGGCACGGGTGATGGCCTGGCGAATCCACCATGTGGCGTACGTGGAGAACTTGAAGCCCTTCTTCCAGTCGAACTTCTCTACGGCACGAATCAGACCAAGATTGCCTTCCTGAATCAAATCGAGGAACAGCATGCCACGGCCCGTATAGCGCTTGGCAAGAGAGACCACGAGTCGAAGGTTGGCTTCCAGCAGATGGTCCTTGGCGCGCTTGCCGTCGTTCGCGGCCCACTTCAGTTCACGCCGGCGCTTGAAATCCATCTTGTCGGATTCCGTGTCCAGCAGATGTTGGGCGTACAGACCGGCCTCGATGCGTTCGGACAGGTCGACTTCCTGTTCGGCGTTCAGCAGGTTCACTCTGCCGATCTGCTTCAGGTAATCCTTGACCGGATCTGCGGTGGCGCCGGCTGCGATCACACGACGCTTCGGATTGCCGGACGGCGTCAGATTGTCGTCGTCATCATCGTCACGCACCACGAAAGCGCCTTTTTCCTTGGGCTCTTCCGGCTTTTTGCGCTTGTCTTCGTCATCGTCTTCCAGTTCGGAATCGTCATCATCGTCGATATTGTCCTCGTCGAGGTCGTCATCCTCCCCTTCGTCGTCCACGTCATCAAGGTCATCGTCGAAATCATCAAGATCGGCATCCTCGACGGGATCGTCTTCAGGAGCGTCCTGCTCGATCAGGTTCTCTTCTTCTTCCGCTTTCTTGCTTTTCTTGGCGGCGGAGGTCTTCTTCGCGGCCGTCTTGCGCGACGTCTTCGTAGCGGTCTTTGAGGACTCGCTCTTCTTGGCAGCAGGCTTGCGCGTGGAGGCCTTTTTTCCGGAGGTGGTCTTTTCGGTCAGATCAGTCTGTTCCGTATTTACCGTCGTTTCCTTGGTGGCCAAACTTATCCTCCTATTGATCCCGCCGGAAGCGTATACCATATGGACCCACTTCTGGCAAGGGCAAATCGTCAACTATGTGAGTTAACCATCTTGCAAGGACGATTATTCCCGCGTGTTGAGCTCACCATGCGCAAGTACCGCTTCCTTTCGGCGTGTTGCTCTATGTCTCTTCGGCCCATACCGGTCCGATATGACGATGTGCCGCGGAGCAGATGATCGCCGCGAGCGAACAATTCTCATCCAACGCGAGCGCACGCATCGCGCACAGCATGGCGCGCTCATCGCCCATCCACCACAGCACATAACTGATGATGGCCAATGGCTGCACATGATACCGTTCGGGGACCATCCCGATGATGTCGAACATCATGTTGACGCCGTTGTCGCAACGTTTCGTGTCGGGTTTTCTTGATGCGTCACGGAACGATCCGTTGAGGGATTCCTCCAGATGACGCGTGTTGCCGGGAAGTGTCGGATTGGCCATGAATCCCATGAGAAAGTCACGTGACGAACGTCGTTCATCCACGATGATGGAGACCAGCAGCGCGTCACGCACCGCCATGGTCTGCTGCATGGCGATGGCAAGTGCTCCCGCACCGTTTCTGGACAGTCTGCATTCTGGCGATGAATCGTCATCTCCCGACGATTCATCGGCCAGCTCATCCATCCATTCCGAGAATGGCTCCTGCAGGAAATCGCGTATGCTCTCCGCCATGCCCAGCGATTTGCAATCCTCCACCAATTGGTCTTCAAGCCGTTCCATCTCGGCTTCGCATATCGGCATGGGCTCGTCGATCGTCTTCATGTCTCGTCCTCCTTGGCGTATCGGAGCGGTCGCTTGATGCAGGCCGCTTTGTTGGAACTATGCATCATCCGGCAATGCAATGAGGCGTTTCGGGACCCCTGTGGTCGGAGAACGTGAAGCTCGGCGTGTCACGAAACGTCCGGCACCGTCTCACCCGCTGCAATCATTATGTTTTCCTCTTGTCGAATGTGTGTGGATAACCTTGACCCATGACTAGCTCTTCCGATTTGGAACAGATTGAAACGCGCACGCTCTCGCTGGTAAGGGATTTTTCGTTCCTGCATGCGGACGATCCGGTGGCGAATTCCTGCAAAGCCGTCGCTGATGCGGTGGCGCAGCAGGCGGTCACGTCAAGTGAGGGCGGCAAACGTCTGCGGGCGTTGCTGACGTTGGATGCGTTCCGTGCGTTCGCGCCGCAGGATGTGGCGGAACGTGATATGGATGCGGTGTTGGATCTGGCATGCGCGATCGAAGTGTTTCAGACCGGCGCGTTGGTGCATGACGACATCATCGACGATTCCGATCTGCGCCGTGGCAAGCCGTCCGCTCATCGTGCGCTTGCCACGGATACCCATAGTGATGCCATCGGCCATGGTTTGGGCATCATGTTGGGTGATATGCTGGCCACCGCGAGCGTGGATATCGCCAATAAAGCGGCTTGCCGGCTTGGCTCCGGATCTTCCGTGGTGTCGGCCTTCCTGAATATGCACCGTGAAGTGGAAATCGGCCAAGTACTCGATTTGGCCGTGGAACTCAATACGTTAGACGATCCTGAAGAGCTGGCGTCGGCCTCTTTGAATGTCTTCCGTTGGAAGACCGCCAGTTATACCACTATCGCACCTTTGGAATTCGGTATGCTTGCCGCCGGCCTCGCCCCTGCGGACGCGCGCAGGCTCGCACTGGCGATTGGATCGCCTCTTGGTTTGGCGTTCCAGCTCGCGGATGATCTTCTGGACGTCATCGGGTCGAGCCGCAATACCGGCAAACCGGTGGGCGGTGATATCCGTGAAGGCAAACGCACGGTGTTGCTGGCCGATGCGATTGAGGCTGCCGGCGATGTCGAACGACGTGAACTCATCGACATGTGGGAAGCCAAATCACGTGACGAGGCACATGTTAGGCGTGCCATCGCATTGTTCGAGTCCACTGGTGCCATCGCACGTTCCAAGGAACGGATCGCCGGTCTGTGGCTCAAGTCGAAGGCCGCCATCGAGACGCTTGAACTATCGCAGGATCGCAAAGACATGCTTAACGAAGCATGCGCACGTTTCGTACCGATTGTGCGGGAACAGGGCTGATGCCGCCGCACTGTGAAAGACCCGTGTTCATCGCATCTTCCGCAAACCATTCCTTGTAGACTACAAGTGAACACATCTTTGTCGCGAAACGTTTTTTGAAGAAGGAATCGTACCGATTAGCCATGAGTGAAGCCCAGCATGCCCCCGAAGGCCAGGTCATCGAAGGCCGGTACCGAGTCGTCAGCAGAATCGCCGATGGCGGCATGGCCACGGTGTATCAAGCTGTTGACGAGCGTCTGGGACGTACCGTCGCCATTAAGATCATGCACACGCAGCTGGCACAGGGCCCACAACGCGACCAGTTCGTGGAACGTTTCCATCGCGAGGCCCGTTCCGCAGCGGCAATAGCCAATCCCCATATCGTGCAGGTGTATGACACCGGTGAGTTCGATGGACTGGATTTTCTTGTCATGGAGTACGTGCATGGCGTGAACCTGCGGTACGAAATGAACCAGCAAGTCACGTTCAGCGTTCGTGAGACGCTACGCATAGTCGGTGAGACGTTGGACGGCTTGGCTTCGGCGCATCGCGCAGGCGTGGTGCACCGCGATATCAAACCGGAGAATATTCTGCTCAATGACCGAGGACATGTGCAGATCACCGATTTCGGCCTGGCCAAGGCGGTGTCGCAGGCCACGCTGTCCTCCACCGGCATGCTGCTGGGCACGGCCGCCTATCTGGCGACAGAAATGATTCAGCACAATCAGGCAACGCCGCAGGGAGACCTGTATTCCGTAGGCATCATGGCTTGGGAGATGCTGGCCGGCAAGGTGCCGTTCACCGCGGACAATCCGGTGACGCTGGTGTTCAAGCACGTGCATGAGGATGTGCCGGATATCACGACCGCTTGTCCGGGCATCAATGCAGGCGTGGCCGCATTCCTCGCCCGTCTTACGGCGCGCGCGGTCGAGGACCGTCCCCAGGATGCGTCCGTGGCATTCGACGAATTGCAGCAGTTGCAATCGAACCTCACCATCGACGACTGGCAATACCGTCTGTCAGCCGTTTCCCCGGCCGCAAACGATGCCGCCGACACCATGCCCGGCGATGGCACCCGGCAGATGCCGCTACCGCCCGCTCCCCCAGCACCGCCTGTGCGTCAGAACGACGATCGTACACGACAGTTCAATCCGGAAAACCCGAACAAAACCACCGTCATGCCGGCGCAGCAGGCAGATCCGGAGGCAACCACCCGCTTGGCTTTGGAAAAGAACGACGTCCCCGCCAACAACGTTCCAGCTTCCCCCTCGAACGGTCCGGTCAGTGGTGGACAGCCGAAACGCAGTGGCAAGCGTGCACCTGTCATCATCGCCGTCGTAGCAGCCATCGTGCTTGCCTGCGCAGGCGGTGGAGGCTATGCCTGGTGGTATTTCCGAGGACCGGGCAGCTACTGGACCATGCCTCAGCCGGCAGATCTCACATGTTCCGATTCGGAGCCCTGCCGTATTTCCAACATCAAATGGAACGCCTATGAGGAACTGCTGAAATTCTCCAACATCGAGTACGAAGAGACCGAGGCGTTCAGTGATTCCGTCAAGGCTGGCAATGTCATCTCCACCGACCCGGAGAATGTCGGTTCGCATGTGAGCAAACGTCATCATCAGAAGGTCAAGGTGGTAGTGTCCAAGGGTATTAAGCAGGGCACTGTTCCCACAGACATTCTCGATGCCACCAGTGCGAACGGCAAGGATCCGATCAACGCGTTGAAGCGTGCCGGCTTCGACAACATCGAACAGACTCCGGCCAATGATGACGCGTATTCCATGGACGTACCTCAGGGCGCGTTGCTTGATTTAAGCGTGGATCCCGGCGCGACTCTGCCCCATAACGCGAAGATTACCGTCACGCTGTCCCAAGGACCGAAACCGGTTACCATGCCGGACGTCGTGGGCAAATCGAAGGATGAGGCGCAGCAGACGCTTGATGCGCTCAAGCTCACCGTCAACTGGACCGAGCAATTCGATGACAAGATTCCGCAAGGACAGGTGATTTCCGCTTCCGCGAAGACCGGAGACGAGTTGCACTGGGGCGATAGCGTCAATGCGGTGGTGTCGAAGGGACCGGAAACCGTAACGCTGCCGAATTATGTCGGACAGAAAGCCGCCGCTGCCAAAGCCGCATTGGAGAAGCTGGGATTCAGTGTGAAGATCAGCTCGCAACTGACACTTGACTCCAGTCAAGACAAGAAGGTCGCTTCGCAGGATCCGGTAGGAGGCACCGAGGTGCGACTGCGTCAGGAGGATGGCACGCCGAATACCGTCACCTTGAAAATGTATTCGTCGCTGTTCGACTGATTATCCTGATTACAAAATAGAAATCAGGGGTGTCTGTTCCGAAAACATTCTTCGGAACAGACACCCCTGATTGGTTTGGAATGAACCTCGCTGAAAACTTATGCCTTCTTGGCAGCGGATTCGGCTTGTGCCTGCGCTTCGGCCTCCTGCTGGGCTTTGAGCTCGGCCTTGACCTTCTGCGCGTATTCGTCGACGTATTCCTGTCCGCTCATCTTCTGGATCTCACGGGTCACGCGGTCGGTAAGCGAACGCAAATCATCGTGGGTAATCTGGTCGGCGGATTTCTTCTCGACTTCAATCGGCTTGCCGTAAATCACCTTGGACTTGCCTTTGTTCGGAATGACCTGTCCTGGCTTCTGCAGTTCACGCGAACCGATGATGGCGGCCGGAATAATGGGGCAACCGGTTTCGAATGCCAGACGCGCCGCGCCGGTGTGTCCTTTGTAAAGACGTCCATCGGGGCTGCGAGTACCTTCGATGTGAATGCCGAACAGATGTCCGTCCTCGATGATCTCACGGGCGTGGTTCAGTGCGCCAAGTGATTTGGAACCGCCGGAACGGTCCACGGGGAACACGCCGACTGACGTGAACCACCATTTCTTGAATTTGCCTTTGATGCCTTTGCCTTCGAAATATTCGGCCTTGCCCATGAAATGAATCATGCGCGGGCAGGTCAACGGCAGCAACGCATCGTCGATGACGGCAAGATGGTTGGCTGCGATGATGGCGCCACCTTCGTGCGGAATGTTCTCAAGTCCTTGCGCGGTCGGTCCCAAACGGTGGATGGCGATTGGTCCCAAGCCTTTTACGAAAAACCAATAGAGCATTCTTCACGATCCTCCCGGCGGATTGGCCTCCGCCCGATTAGAGTATAAGTATGACTGACCTCAACAATAGCAATGACGATGAAGAACGCCCAAATGACGCGTCGCATGGTGGCGGCTCTCCAATGGACGACTTGGATGCGGCTTGGGCCGAGTTTGCGGATTCGCATGCTGACGATTTGAAGGCCGTGGAACGTTCGCGTAGTGCGAAACGTTTCGAGAAGCATGCGCAACGTCGGGAAAAAGAGGCTTTGCTGTCCATCGATGACTTGGATCAGGGCACGTTCACCAATGATGCGCCGGCGAATGGTCGTGGGCCGCGCGATTTCACTGGTTCGAGCTGGCTTGACACGGATCGGGTCATGGACCGTTACGGTGACGACTTCGTGCCGCCGAATCCTGAAATCGGCCATGTGAAACTGTCAAAACTGGTGTTCTGGATATTGCTGGTGGCCGGCGTCATCGGCATTATCGCTTCCGTGTTCGTTCCGGCGTTGGCTTCGATTCTTGGTTCGATTTTCGGTTTGTGTGCGCTGGTCGGCGCCGCTGGCCTCATCGTGCAGCATAAAGGGCATCGTGAAACGCGTACCGACGAATTCGATGATGGAGCACGCGTCTGACGATTCTTTGGCGACAAACTGAATACATCCATCTATGTGAAGGCCCCGTCGGTTATGAACTGCACCCCGATTGTTGGACTGAAGAAATTCAGATTCGATGATCGTAAGGTGCGGTTCTTTCGTATGCGTGAGGATCGAAGGAGACGTTACGACGACGGGTTCCGGCGCGAGGCGCTGGAGCTCATCAAGTCCGGAGCCGGCAAGGACACGCTCGCCAGAAGGCTTGCCATACCGGTGTATACCGCGAGAAACTGGATCAGGCTGTACAGGTCCAACGGCGAGGAGGCGGTCATGGGAGGCGGCGGCAGCAGACGCTACGACTGGGAGACGAAGGTCGCCGCGTCGCGCGACCACGTCGAGAACGGTCTGACCAAGACCGTGCTCAGGGTCATGCGCCGTATGGGCTGAGATGCGCCATCCGCTCCAGGAACCCGTGGAGACGCTACAGCTCGTACAGGGGCGAGACGGGCGACCGCGTGCATAACCTGCCCGAACGCGACTTCGACGCGGCCCGTCCGTTCTCCAGGCTCGGCACCGACGTCACCGAGTTCAAGGTCGCCGGCTCCAAGGCGTACCTCGCGCCCGTGTACGACATGGCCAGCAAGGAGATCGTCGCCTGGGACGTGAGCCGCAGTCCGGACCTCGGGCAGCAGAAGCGCCTGCCCGCCATGCTTGCGGAGCGCCTGCCCGCCGGCGCGGAGCCGATCCTGCACTCGGACATGGGATGGCAGTACCAGCACCAATGGTGGAGGAAGGAGCTCGAACGCCCCGGCATCCGCCGGTCCATGAGCCGCAAGGGCAACTGCCTGGACAACGCGGCGGCCGAGCAGGTCTTCGGCCACTTGAAGGACGAGTTCTACCGCGGCCGAGAGTTCGACTCGTTCGAGCGGTTCAAGGCCGAGCTGGACGCCTACATCATCCATTGGAACACCAGACGACGCCAGATACGACTCGAGGGACGCACCCCGGAGGAGTTCCGGAGCATGTCCCCCGCGGTCTGACCCTGTATCCCAATTAACAACGTCCAACAAACGGGGCGCAGTTCATTATTTACGCCGGGGCCTTCACATACACATACGTTGTCAGCGTTTTCAGGCTTTCTTCGCAGCTTGGGCGGTGGCGATCCACTTGTCAAGCAGCGCCGTGGCCTTGCCGGAGTCGACGGTCTGCTCCGCGATGGCGTAGGCGGCTTTGAACCGGTCAGCCAAGCTTGCGTCGCCCGGCACCAAATGACCGTCGGCGACGATTGCGGAAGCGGCGTTCAGCAGCGCGGTGGTACGGAACGACACATCCTTGCCTGCGAAGAAGTCTCGTGCCAGCTGCGCGTTGAGCGTCGGTTCGCCACCCTTCAGATCTGCGATGGTGACTTTGGCGAGGCCGAGTTCGACGGTCGGATCGAATTTGTTTTCGGTAACCTTGCCGTCCTTGAATTCCCAAATGGAGACCGGACCGGTCGGCGCCATCTCGTCAAGGCCCTCATGGGAAGTGTAGACCATGCCGATCTGGCCGTTCGCCGCATATACGGCGGCCATGATCGGGCTCATCTTGCGATTAGCGCAGCCGACGGCCATATGCTTCGGGCTTGCCGGGTTGGTCAGCGGACCAAGCACGTTGAACACGCATGGCACGCCGAGCGCGGCGCGAATCGGACCGACAAAACGCATGGCGGGGTGGAAGGTGCGTGCGAAAGCGAATGCGATGCCGCATTCGTTGCCGACTTCGCTCACTTGTTCCGGAGTCAAATCCATGGGCAGGCCGAGCGCTTCGAAGCAGTCAGCAGTGCCGCACTTGGATGAGGCCGCACGATTGCCGTGCTTGACGACTTTTACGCCTGCGGCCGCGGCTACGACGGCCCCCATGGATGACAGGTTCACGGTGGAGGCTCCGTCGCCACCGGTGCCGACGATGTCGGTGGTTTCACCGTCGATGTGCAACGGAATGGCATGGGCCACCATGGCCTTCGCCGCGCCACGCACTTCGTCGGGGGTCAGCCCCAACTGCTGCTGGGTGGCGAGTACCGCGCCAACGGCCGCCGGATCGGCATTGCCGTTCATGAGGTCATCGACGAACCACTCGGATTCCTCGGCGCTCAAGTGGTCCCCTCCGACCAGCTTGGTGAGGATCGACTTCCATGTGATTTCGGTCATGATGCCCTCCTTGGCGCTGTCGCACGCCTTTATTGTTGTTCTGATGCCGCCAATTGTAACGATTGGACGTTTCCCCACGTCCGCACGTCCATATCACGAAACGGCCCATCGAAGATTCTTCAAAAAAGAAAACCTCCCCCGATTACGGTCGGGGGAGGTTATGTCATGAGCAAGTCAGCGACTCAGCGAATCACTGCTCGTTCTGGCCGTGGCACATCTTGTACTTGCGACCAGAACCGCATGGGCACTGGGCGTTCTTGCCGGTTCCCGGGAAAGTGCGGCCATCCGCCCACGGAGAGTGGAGTTCCTCGCTCTTCGGACGCTTGTTGGCCGGGACCTTGCCTTCGGCATGGCTGATCGGCTGCATGCCGACGATGCCCTTCTCGTTCTTCTGCTCGTCAGCCAGTTCATCGATGGTGGTCTTTTCGGCCTCGTCATCGGTCTCCGGCTCTGCAGGAGCGGATTCGCCGGTCGCGGCGGCTTCGCCGTCCAGACCCATTACGGCCTCGGTGGCGTTCACGGCCTCATCCTCATCGGATTCGGTCTCCTCGTCCTCGGTCATGGCCACGCGTTCGATGTCCACGTGGAACAGCAGCTGGATGGTTTCCTCCTTGATGGCTTCGATCATGGAGTTGTACATCTGGTAGCCTTCACGCTGGTATTCGACCAGCGGGTCGCGCTGGCCCATACCGCGCAGGCCGATGCCGTCCTTGAGATAGTCCATCTCGTAGAGGTGTTCACGCCACTTGCGGTCGAGCACGGCGAGCACCACGCGGCGCTCGAGCTGGCGCAGGCCTTCGCTGCCGAGCTTGTCTTCGAAATCGGAGTACTGGTCCTTGGCGTCGGAGACGATGAGCTCCTTCAGGGCCTCAACGGCCTTGTCGCCCTTGAGCTTGTCGACGGCGTCCTTGGCCGCTTCCTGCTCCACGGCGATCGGGTACACGGAGGAGATGGCCTTGAACAGACCGTCCCAATCCCAATCGGCCGGCTTGTCGGAACCGTTGTTGGCGCCCTTGATGTAGCTCAGCACGGTGTCGTCGATGAACTTGAGGATGTCCTCGTGGATATCCGCGCCCTTCAGCACAGCCTGACGCTCCGCATAGATGACGGTGCGCTGCTTGTTCATCACGTCATCGTACTTCAGCACGTTCTTACGGATTTCGAAGTTACGCGATTCGACGGCCTTCTGTGCGGTGCGCACGCCCTTGGAAACGCTCTTGGCTTCGATCGGCTCGCCTTCCGGCATGCCCTTGGCCATGACACGCGCCACCAGCTGGGTGTTGAACAGACGCATCAGATCGTCCTCGAGGGACAGGTAGAAACGGGATTCACCCGGATCTCCCTGACGGCCGGAACGGCCGCGCAGCTGGTTGTCGATACGGCGGGATTCGTGGC
>ERZ773185.672-NODE-672-length-29693-cov-17.833828_pt1 | contig 29693 bp, 26 predicted proteins | sample MGYA00580531_ERZ773185 | MGnify/ENA primary metagenome ERZ773185 (study PRJEB29015, sample SAMEA2737799) | human gut metagenome | biome: human gut; feature: human-associated habitat; material: faeces | place: China | collected 2012 ...
GCTCTGAAGGAAAATTTGCAAGCAGATGGCGTGCAAAGTCGCCAGACGCTCTTTGGGCGGTATTGCCTTACGCTTCGTCCGGTGTCAGGGAAACCGATTCCCCGTTCAGAATCTTATTGGAAGTCCGCATTGCACACATTTTTCCGCACATAGAGCAGGTGTGACGATCCTGCGGCGGACGGCTCTCGAAATAATCCCGAGCCTTTTCAGGATCGATTGCCTGAGCAAACATGCCCTCCCAGTCGATCGCACAGCGAGCCTTGCTCATGGCGTTGTCCCAATCTCGTGCCCCCGGAATGCCCCGTGCCAGATCGGCAGCATGTGCGGCAATCTTCGAAGCCACGATGCCGTCCCGCACGTCCTGCAGATCCGGCAGGCGGAGATGCTCTGCCGGTGTGACATAGCACAGGAAATCCGCACCGCTCATGGCAGCAATGGCACCGCCGATCGCAGCTGTGATGTGGTCATATCCCGGAGCAACGTCTGTTACCAGCGGCCCCAGCACATAGAACGGAGCACCATAGCACAGCCGCTTTTGCAGCTTCATATTGGCAGCGATCTCGTCCATGGTCATATGTCCCGGCCCTTCTACCATTACCTGTACGTCGCGTTCCCACGCACGCTTGGTCAGGGCACCCAGTTCCACCAGTTCGCTGATCTGTCCCGCATCGGTGCTGTCCGCATTGCAGCCCGGACGCAGAGCATCACCCAGACTGATGGTCACGTCATATTTCCGCAGAATGTCCAGCACGTCGTCATAGTATTCGTAGAACGGGTTTTCGTTGCCGGTCATCTCCATCCACGCGAACAGCAGCGAGCCGCCGCGGGAAACAATATTGGTGGTACGCTTCTGCCGCTTGAGGGCTTCCACCGCACGGCGGTTGATGCCGGCATGAATGGTCTGGAAATCCACACCCTCTTTGGCATGTGCCTCCAGCACTTTCAGGAAGTCCGTTGCCTTGATGTCTGCCAAATCTTTTTCCAGATAGCCAATGGCATCATACATCGGCACGGTGCCGATCATTGCCGGCGACATTTCGATCAGCTGTTTCCGGAAAGTATGGGTCTTTCCGTAGTTGGACAAGTCCATGATCGCTTCGCACTGAAACTGAATTGCCAGCTTGACCTTTTCGAACTCTGCCGTGTAATCGTGGCAATCTCCGGAGATGCCCAGATTCACGTTCATTTTCGTCCGCAGTCCCTCGCCGATGCCATAGGGGTGCATGCTCTTGTGGTGGATATTTGCCGGAATGCAAATGGTACCCTTTGCCACCCGCTGCCGGATCAGTTCCGGCTCCAGATGTTCTTCCTTGGCAACAGTTTCCATTTCCGGTGTCAGAATGCCCTGTTTTGCGGCATCCATTTGTGTTGCATATGCAGCCATGTATTCTATTCCCTTCTTTTATGTAATATGATCTTTCTTTAAGGAAACGCTGAATAAAGCCCGCCTGACGGCTTTGTACGCAATCTGCTTGCAGATTTTCCGTCATATTGCCCAGAAATCCCTTGCCATACGACTGCGTTCGAGGCAGGATTCTGCCCGAGAACAAAGGAGTGTCGCACTAAGATAAATTGCGACCGGCAGTATGCCTGCGGAATTTCTATGCAATCTGCCGAAAAATCTGACTACGCATCTTACGCACAAGCTTTATTCAGTGTTTCCTTAAAATTGCATAGTTATGTGCAATCGGTCCGTGTCCGTGTCCCAGCGACAAGCCTGCCGCAATGGCACCGCTGATATACGCCTTTCCGCGGCGGACACTTTCTTCCAGCGAAGCCCCCTGTGCCAGAAAAGAGGCAATTGCCGAGGACAGGGTGCAGCCGGTGCCGTGGGTGTTGGGAGTATCCGTCCGCTGTCCGGAAAACCACGTGGCAGTGCCCGCCGCATAGAGCAGGTCGTTGCAGCTGCCCACGCTGTGTCCGCCTTTCAGCAGCACGGCAGTGTGATAGGTTTCGGACAGCTGTCGGGCTGCCTGCTCCATTTGCGGCGGCGAAGTGATGCTTGTTCCGGTCAGCTGTTCTGCTTCCGGCAGATTGGGAGTCAGCAGTTCCGCCAGCGGAAACAACTGTTCCGTCAACGCCTGCTGTGCCTGCTGTTTCAGCAGCGGGTCACCGCTGGTGGCAACCATGACCGGATCCACCACCACATGGGGCAGCTGATACTGTGCCACTGCTTCTGCAATGGCAAGGATCTGCGGCGTATCGTACACCATGCCCACTTTGACGGCAGCCGGCGGAATGTCCTCACAGACCGCTGCAATCTGCTGCTTTAAAAATTCTGCCGGAACAGGACAAATGCCCTGCACCCCCAGCGTGTTCTGTGCAGTCAGTGCTGTAATGGCACTCATGCCGAAACAGCCCAGCATGGTCATGGTTTTCAGGTCTGCCTGAACGCCGGCACCGCCGCTGCTGTCACTGCCGGCAATGGTCAAAACCGGAGCAATCGTCATCTTCCCTGCTCCTTCTGCTGAAACGGTGCAGTCAGTTCCCGCATTGCCTGTGCGGCAGCTTCCACGTTCGGCTGTCCGAACACCGCGGAAACCACTGCCACGCCGTCAATGCCGGTATCGTACAGCTTCGGGATATTCTGGGCATTGATGCCGCCGATCGCCACCACCGGAATGGACACTGCCTGTCGAATATCGCAGAGTACATCATGGGGCAGAAAAGTGGCATCGTGCTTGGTCTGGGTGCTGAACACAGCACCGCACCCCAGATAGGTTGCTCCGTCCCGTTCTGCCTGTAACGCTTCTGCCACATTGTGGGCACTGGTTCCGATGATCGCCTGATCTCCCAGAATCTCCCGTGCCTGCTGGACTTTCATGTCCCGCTGTCCCACGTGCACGCCGTCTGCACCGAGGATTTTTGCCGCTTCTGCGTCATCGTCGATAATGCAGGGAATTCCCGCATCACGGCACAGCTGCAAAATGGGATATGCCAGCTCAATTCTCCGTTTGGTAGTACAGTTTTTTTCCCGAATCTGAAGCATGGTAATGCCGCCGGCAATGGCACGCTTTACCTGTTCCGCCAGATCTGCCGCCGGTGCAGTCACCGCGTACAGCTGATAGATCATTGGGTTTTGTTGCATTGAAATTCTCCTTTCTGTCAGGCAGCACCGTACAAGCTTTTTTGCAGTGCTGCCATAATTTCCTTTTGCCCTAGGCAATCTGCCGAAAAATCTGACTACGCACCTTACGCACAAGCTTTGTGCGGTGTTGCCCTAAAGAAAAAGCGTACCGCAAAGGCACGCTTTTCCACAAAATATCGTGTGTCGTTCCCTTCGTTGGCATTATCCAAATCAGGTGCGGTCGAGATGTCTGCATCTCCTCTCAGCCCACGCACAGCAAGCTCCCGTGTATCATGTTGTTCCAGTAATTGTTCCGGTTTCAGACCGTGTTCGCCGAAGGCTTCCGGCGAAACCGTGCCAGCATGTGCCGGGCACCCAACCCGAAAAACTCCAGCATTGCCGCATACTTATCCACAAAAGTAATGGCATAGCTTTCCTTATAGTGGGGCATGCGGTGAGTCAGCGGCCACATGTGCTTTTCGATCATGTCCCGTTCCCGCGGGTTCAGGGCAAACCGGACTGCCGCATTTTGCATGGCAACTTCCGGATGATGTGCACTGTGGGACTTCTGGTCGGGAGAATCGAAACGGTCATAGTCCGCTGTTTCATAAAAGTACAGATCATGAAGCAGCCCTGCTCTTGCCGCCGAAACCGCGTCCCAGTGGAAAAAGCGGCAGAGCAGGTAATTGTAATAGGAAACATTCAGGCTGTGCTGAAACCGTGTGGTATAATGATGATGACGAAACTGTTTCAACGCCTGTACATCTGCATGTTCCAAGATGTCTGCGACCAGCATGTAATATGCCTGCCGCGTCAGTTCTTTTTTCGAGCCTGTTGCATGAAGCAATACACGGCACCGTCCTTTCTGCAATTCCGCAAAGAACCATAGGTGCACCCGTTTGTGCAGCCTACCTCTATTTTAGTGTAACAGATTTCATATGATTTGTCAAGGGAATTTTTATGGCAGCACACACCTCAAAGCATCTCCATTCGAAAAAATCCGACAAAAACCCCATTTGTATCTTGCACAACCTGTTCTGTCATGCTATAATAGAGAAAGCAATATTGTTTTATCTTGTCTTTATCGAAAGGAACGTACTATGTCAGTTCGAAAATCGCTACGTTGTTTCAGCATTCTTCTCGCGGCAGTCTGCACCCTGCCGCTTTGCACCGGTTGTTCCATACCATTTCTGGAACAGGAAGAAAGCGACGGCTCCGGCTATCTGTTTACCGCCAGCCTTGCTGCCAATCCCAAAAGTCTGGACCCCCAGTCTGCCACCGATGCCGCTTCGAAAACTATTATCGAAAACCTCTATGAGGGGTTGGTGGAGCTGGACGAAAACGGCTCCCCGCAGCTGGCGGCAGCGGAAAACTACACCGTTTCTCCGGACGGACTGACGTACACTTTCACACTGAAAAGCGACCGCTTCTGGTTCTATGATGCCAATGCGGACGATGTCGTGGACGACGACGAAAAGTGGCAGGTCACTGCTGACGACTACGTCTATGCGTTCCAGAGAATCTTTGATCCGCAGACACAATCCCCCTATACCAGCATGTTCTCCTGTCTGCAAAATGCCGACGCGGTGCAGAGCGGACAGCTGGCACCGGAGGAGATCGGTGTCCGTGCCGTCAGCAGTACCGTGCTGCAATTTTCCCTGTCCCGTCCGGACGCAGAATTTTTCAGCAATCTCGCCTCCACTGCCGCCATGCCGTGCAGCGAAACCTTTTTCCAGCAGACCAAGGGCAGATACGGACTGGACAAGGATTCTGTTGCCTCCTGCGGGGCATTCTATCTCCGCCTGTGGTTCTACGACCCCTACGGCAACCAGAACCAGATCTTCATGCGTCGCAATTCTGTCAACGCCGAAGCACGGCGGGTGTACCCCACCAATCTGACATTCCAGATTCGGAAAAGCAGCGATGAAACTGCCGCAGATTTTTCCAGCGGCACAGCAGACCTGTTTATCAGCCCCGTTTATCAGGCACAATACATGGAGAGCAGCAACTATGCCGTCACCGCCAGCCGTGCCACTACGCTGGGACTGATCTTTAACCAAAACGATGCTGCTTTTTCCAACCACAAGATTCGCCAAGCCCTTTCCATGGGCATTGACCGTGCCAACATTGGCAAGAACTCCAACGGTGATCTGCTACCGGCATACGGACTGATCCCGCCGGCAGTCCACTGGAACGGCACTGCCTACCGCGACAGCTATCCGGAGACACAGACTGCCTATGATGCCAATGCTGCCCTTGCCCTGTTTCAGGAGGGCATGCAGGAGATCGGCAAGGAATCGCTGGATTCCACCAAGATCCTGGTCTGCTCGGCTCTGATGGACTGCGAAAATCTCCACGACATCATTCAGACATGGCAGGAGGTTTTCGGTTTTTACATCGGCATTGAAGAAGTTTCCGAGTCGGACTACTGGAAACGGCTCGCCGACCAGACCTATACCGTTGCAGTCTACGGCATCACCGCCGGTTATGACAGCCCCGCCGGTGTGCTGGATCAGTTTTACTCCCGCACCAACCAGTTCTATTACGCCAACGGCTCTGTCGATGCGGCGATCAACGCCCTGCACCAGTGCAGTTCTGCGGAAGCACTGCAGCAGCAGTGTGCACAGCTGGAGCAGACCATTCTGAATGAATCCTGTTTCCTGCCGATCTTCTACAAGAACCAGTACTGCATCACCAAGAGTAGCAACAAGGACATTGGCTACGATCCGTTTTCCGGTGCACTGAATTTCCGGAACGCCAAGCATTTTGAATAGTTCCAGAAATTTCCTTGTTCCCTTTTGGGCTCTGCTGCATACAATAAGAATACCAGCAGGGCCTGCTTTGAAATAGATGCTGCTTATCAGCAAAGGGCTGCTGCCGGCAATGTGTTTTCCGCACATGTCGGCAGCAGCCCTTTTTTATGTTTTAAGGCAATACTGAATAAAGCTTGTGCGTAAGATGCGTCGTCAGATTTTTCGGCAGATTACGTGCAAAGCCGTCAGGCAGGCTTTATGCAGTGTTTCCTTAAGTTAATCGTCCCCGCGGTCTTTTTCCCGTAGGCGTTTTTCAATGCGTTCCCATCTCTCTGGGAAATGCCCTTGGTCTGTTTCAGCTTCCGCAGTTCCGCTTCGGTTTTTCCATAGAAGTCCTTGGGATTCCGATCGTTGTCGTTTCGCATATCTGCTGCCTCCTATGCCTTTTTGGTCTTCCAGTTCTGCAAATCGTTTTCGAACCGGTTCACCTGATCGTGTCTGCCCACCACTGCCAGAATATCCGGTGCCCGCAGAACGGTCTGCGGCGTGATGTTTACAGTCACTTCTTCGCCACGCTTCAATGCGATGATGTTCAGCCCGTACCGCTGCCGCACATTCATTTCCTGTACAGTCATCTCCTGTGCAGATTCGGGAATGGAAATTTCGGTAATGCTGATATCGTCGTTCAGGGCAATGTACTCCATAACGCGGGGAGCCAGCAGCCGGTTTGCCAGACGAATCCCCATTTCCCGTTCCGGATATATCACTTCAGCACCGATCTTTTCCAGAACGCTGCCCTGTTCCTCGGTCAACGCCTTGGCAATGACATGGGGCACACCCAGCTGCAAGACGATCATCGAGGTCAGAATGCTCACTGCCAGATTGCCGCCGATACCGATAATGACTGTATCGCAGTTCTGAATGCCCACATTCCGCAGGTTTTCCTTGGACAGATCTGCCATCAGATAGGCGTTGTCCGTAAACGCCACCGCATCATTGATCACCGTTTCGCTCTTGTCAATGACGATCAGGTCTTTTCCGGATTCCGCCAGACGTTTCGCCAGTGCAAAGCCAAACCGTCCCAGTCCGATCACAGCATATAGTTTCTCTTTTTTTGAAGAATTTCTCATATTATTCACGCTCCTGTTATAGCAAGGTCAGCAGTGGAGCAATTTCAGACAACGACTTGCCATTGTAAATTTTATCGCTCATCAATGCCTCAATGCTGTCGTACACTTTTTCAATATCTTCGTAGCTAAGCAAAAATTTGTGTATATGAAACGGGTTAATAAAAATTGTATCATGTTCCGGATAATCTAACAAGACATCATTGGTAAAAGACAATATCACGTCCTGTAATTTCTCTTTTGTCATGACACCCACCTCCACATTTTGGATTATCCCACAGAAATAGTTTCTTCCGGTCTTAAAATCTCGCTGTTTCTTCTGCCCTGCACGATCCACAGCGTTGCCACCGTCAGCGGTCCCAGCCGCCCGATGTACATCGTCAAAATCAGAACCAGCTTGCTCAGACCGGACAGTCCACCGGTCAGCCCGCAGGAAAGTCCCACGGTCGCAAAGGCAGAGGTGGTTTCCATCAGCACCTGAATGAACGAAGCATCTGGTTCCAGCATACACAGCAGAAATGTTGAAACCAGCACCACAGACAACCCCATCAGAAAAATCATCAGAGCCTTATCCCGCACTTCCTGCGAAAACCGCCGCCGGAACACAGTGGGGTGCTGATTTCTGGTATAGGCGATCGCCGACCAGATGCAGACGAACAGCGTGGTCACCTTGATGCCGCCGCCGGTAGAGCCGGGAGCTGCTCCCACAAACATCAGCAGAATCATGCAGAGCAGCGAGGCGTTGGAGAAGTCCCCCAGATCATAAATGGAGAACCCTGAAGTCCGCGTCACGGCACTATAGAAAAAGGACTGCACCCATGTCAATCCATGCTGTGTGGCGTGGAGCAGCAAAGTGCCCACTGTCAGCAGCAGCACAGTCATGGTCAGCACTACCTTGGTGTGCAGCGAAAACCGCCGGAACCGCCGCTTCTGTGCGATGTTCAGCATTACCACAAATCCCAGTCCGCCGCAGATCGTCAGTGCCGAGGTCAGCAGCAGCATGGGCACGTGGTTCCGGTACACCGCAAGGCTGCTGCCGCCGATCAGGTCAAAGCCGGCATTGTTGAATGCAGAAACAGAATGGAACACACTGAGCCACACTGCCTTTCCCACCGGATAATCCTGCACAAAAATCGGAAAGGACAGCACAGTTCCCGCACCCTCAATGCCAAATGTCACCATCAGCATTACTTTCAGCAGCCGCAGAATGCCCTGAAAGCTGGGCTGGTTCAAAGATTCCTTAATCAGCGTTCGTTCCCGAATGCCGATCTTCTTGCCGGTCAGCAGGATGATGCCTACACCCAGCGTGGTGATCCCCATGCCACCGATCTGGATCAGCAGCAAGAGGACTGCCTGTCCGAATCCGGAAAGCACTGCATTACACTGAATCGAGGAAAGGCCAGTGATGCACACGCCGCTTGTGGCAGTGAACAGGGCATCGATAAAAGACAGCGACTGCCCCGACTGGTGCGAGATCGGCAGCATCAGCAAGCCCGTTCCCAATAAAATCAAAAAGGCGAATCCGGCGGCGATGACACGCCCCGGCGTAAAAAAACGATTCCATCTCATATGCTGTTCTCCTTAAAAGAAAAAGCCGGCACACACTGTCCGTGTACACCGGCTTTTTTCGAAATGCATTCAGTCCAAATCCATCGTCATGCTTCAAACGTCAAAGCCATTTTTCCGAATGCAAAATCACAGGTTTACTGTGCAGTATCTTCTGTTTCTGCACTTTCTGCAGCGGCATCGGTTTCCTCCGAAGGAACCGGTTCGGCAGTGGTTTCATACACCTCTGCCGGTGCAGCCTGAGCCGACTTGCGAGCCTCACGCTCTGCCTGTTCTGCTTCTCTTGCTGCACGGCGTGCAGCCTCTGCTGCTTCTGCCTCTGCTTTCCATTTGCCATAGGACTCGTTCTTATGGCCGCACTCCGGACAGAACTTCTGCCCGTCGTTGACCTTAGAACCGCATTCCGGACAAATGCTTGCGTTGTCCAGCCCTGCAAGTTCCGACTTCAGCACATCGATCTGTGCGATCAGGTCAGAAGCCTGCTGGAACAGACCTTCGTACTGCTCCTCCGGCTGGCACTGGTTCTCCACATAATAGCGGGAACCGATTTCCTGATAAATGGTCTGGAGCGACTCATTACAGCTGTTGATCATGCGGCGTACCCGTGCACGGGCAGTCGCCTTCTTGGAAGTATCTGCAACTTCCCTCGCCATTTTTCCCACGTCGTCGCTCATTTTCCGAAACTGATCACGAAAATCCATTTTATTCTCCTCCACAAAAGCGTTCTGCTGATTTTGATCCGATCATTGTTATTGTATGACAGTCCCCTGCCATTTGATTCCCGAAACACAACTTCAAAGCAACGTTTCAAAACAAGCAGTCTGCCCTATGGTATTATTCGATTTTTTAAGGAAACACTGAATAAAGCTTGTGCGTAAGATGCGTAGTCAGATTTTTCGACAGATTGTACAGAAATTTCGCAGGCAGACTGTATGTCTGGCAAGGGATTTCTGGGCAATATGACGGAAAATCTGCACGCAGATTGCGTACAAAGCCGTCAGGCGGGCTTTATACAGCGGTTCCTTACCCGCAAACATATGCGAATCTGGCACTGCGAAGTCCCAGAGTGCTTCTGAATGCGTCGCCGTTTACTGTTTTCTGACCGTCGATGTTTACCGAACGGACATAGCCGCTGTCGCCGACTTCCAGCCGGATCCAGTTGGACGGATTTGCTGAAAGAGAAACGCCATAGGCATTCTGAATACGGGAGCGTACTTCGTCCACAGACATATAGGTGACCACACCATAATAAGGATCGTATTCCGCATCGTATTCACTGGGGACACTGACCAGATAATCATACTGTCTGCCCCAGATGTCTGCCGCACTGGCAGTCGCACCGCCGCTGGATGCACCATAAACTGTCAACGCATAGCTTCCGTCATAATACAGTGCCTGTCCGGCGACTGCGGAAACTGCATCGATCACATTCTGCGGCGGATTCGGTTTCAGGATCACATTGTTGACACTGCCGCCGTTAAACATGATGTATGTATAAGCGGCGATTGCCTGTGCCTTCATGGCTTCCGGATGCATGGTAGAGCTCATCTCGTTGTATACGATCTGAGAAATAATATCCACATAGCTGCCGGTAACACCGTTGGCAGTCACGGTGCTGCCTGCACCTTCCTGCACCAGTGTGGTTCCGGGGAAGTAGTGGAACAAAATCGACTGATAGTCATAACCGCCGTAAGTGGCGTAATTATTCGCACCGTTCTGGCTCATGCCAACACAATGTCCATATCCATAAGTGGTAAATGCAAACTGACCGGCACTGACAGATGCTGCCATAGAGGCGGCTGCACCGATGTTTGCACTGCCCTCTGTGCCGGAAGAACCGATCGGCACGGTGACTTCTTTCAGCGTTGTCGCATTCTGAATTGCCGCAGCCTGTTCTTCCGACGGTGTAACTTCTTCATACTGAACCAAAGATAAGCTGGAATCGTAATCTGAAATTTCAGCTTTCCACAAAGTATCGTCGCTTTCGTTTGCCGCAGTTGTCGTGTCAGTGACAGCAGTACTAGTACCTGCTGTTTCTGTTTCCGGCACTGCATAGGCACTGACGGCACAGGTTCCTGCCAGCAGTGCTGCAACTGCAAGTGCAATACCCATTTGTGGGTAACGTATTTTCATATCAAAACTCCATTTTTACCGACAAAATGCCGGGTAGTAAAAGGCGATTCTCATCGCCCGAAAGCCGCAGACATTGCTGCCGCGGCTTTCTGCTGCACAGCAGTACCGTCTGGGTCAAGCCCTCCGGTCGTGTCACTCCTGTGCAGCGGCGGTTTCACTGCTGCCGCCCTGAATGGTTTTCAGCATGGACGCAGTGTCTTCGCCGTCGCGAAGCCGGCGTGCCACGATGACAAACCGTGAGTTATCCTCATCGGAATAGCAGGTGGAGAGCGTCAGCAGGCTGTCCCCATACTGCACGTCAATGGGATTGTCGATCATATTCTTCGCGTTGACAGAACCCATGAAGCTGTCAAATGTGGTCTTGTCGTCCAGTTCCTCCATTTGCCAGTACTTGAAATCTGAATCCGCATTGCCGCTGGTAATGATCAGACCAACCATAACATACGTATAGTCCGCATAGTTGGAGCTGAATGTGATAAACGGTGCTTCCTTGTAATAGGACGGGTTCTGACGGTACTGCCGCAGAGAGCCGAACATGGTGTTGTCTGCCATGTTGTGACCGTACAGGACAATGTTTTCCGACCACTGATCCGGATAGGCACCGAACGAATCAGTGCAGTCCATGAATACAGTGCCGGCACGGAATTCCTGTCCGTCAAAGCCGTGATCCAGATAATATTCATTATCCGCAGTCTGTACCACAGGGTTGTCCACCTGTGTACCGTCAATGGTGATATAACCGACCGTATCCGGATTCTGAGCCAGCAGCTTTTTGGCACGCTCTGTCAGTTCCGGTGCCGCAGTTGCGGCCTCCGTCGGTGCCTCTGTGGCAGGTGCAGAAGTTGCAATGCCCGCGTTCTGATCGATCTGTTCTCCGCAGCCTGTGGCAAAGAGAGAAAAGACCAATGCTCCGGCGACTGCACCGATTTGCCATTTCTTCATATTCGAATTCCTCATTTCCATTATCGCCCTTCTGCATCAACCGTAAGGAGCAAAAGGGGCATCAGGGTTGTATGTCTTTTCATTCCACAAATAATACACATTGGGCCATTTGATGTTGGGATTGGGTATGCTGCCGGCGATTCGCTCGTTGGGGTCCTCACCGTCCCGCACACGCCGTGCCACGATCACCAGACGTGCCGTATCAAAGGCATTATTGCAGGTGGAAAGTGTCAGCAGCTGGTCGCCGTATTTCACATCTACATTCGTGATGCGGAGCGTCCGCCGCTTGACTTCGTTGACATAGTTATAAAATTCCGTTTCATCTGCAAAATCAATTGCGTTCCAGTAGTCAAAACGAGTGTCCGTCGTATCCTCGGCATCTGCAATAAAGTAGCCGAAGATCTTATACTGGTAGGTTTCGTAATTGGAATTCAGCGAGATCAGCGGATGTTCGTCATAATAGTTTTCATCGGTACGGTAATATTTCAACGTACCAAACATGGAAAGGTCACGCATATTGTGCCCGTAGATGATCAGGTTGTCCGAATTCGGCATTTGCAGAGTGCCGTCCTCACCCACGTCATCGAACGAACAGCGGTAGTCCAGAAAGATCGAGCCCGGCTTGGAATCCTCTTTCTGCACATTCCGGTAGAGATAGTACTCATTTCCCGGCTCATCGTCCAGATGGTGCAGCACCGGATAATCCACTTTGGTACCCGGAATCGAGATCCAGCCGTTGATCTCTGAATTCATCGCCAGCAGGTCTGCCGCACCCGGCAGCAGCGTGTAGATCTTTTCCGTAGGTTCTTCTGATTCCGGCTGCGGCTGAGTGAGTTCCGTGGTCTGGGTGGCAAAGTTGGCGTGATACGCCGAACCAATGTCATCATACATCTTGTCTGCACGGAAAATGTCCACAAAGTACAGCACGATCAGGACAACGCACACCAGAAACACTGCCGCGGAAAACAGGAAAATACTCTTTCGCACCACTTCGCCTCCCGAATCTCCCCGCTGCGGAAACAGATCCAGCATCTTCTGCCCGAACGTTTTCTTCTTCGGTTTCGGAGACACGCGGGGCGGTGGCGGCGGGTATTTTTCCGGATGTTCTTTCTGGTCTTTGACCTGTCGGATCTGATATGCCACCCGCAGGGAAACCGCTTCTTCTTCCTCTTCCTGTGCAATGTGGAACAGCGTTGTCCGAATCGCCTTGATCTTGTCTTTCGGTTCGCTGGGCGTTTTGCTCTTGGCTTCGTCTTTTTCTGAAGAATCGGTTTCCGGTTCTTCCGGCAGCACAGTCCGAGAACGCTCTGCTCCCCCGGCTTCCGGCGGTGCCGGTGTTTCCGAAGATTCCGCAGATGTTACAGCGGTTTTTTCTTCTTCCTGCATTCTGTTTCCTCCATCAGGATCCGTTCTGCGACACCGAATATGCACACAGCGGCTCCGTGACGGATCTCCTCCCGCGTGTGCAGACCGTATCGCCAAAGCTGCAGGTGCATGACATATTCCTGTTTGCCGTACAGGATCCCTGCATAGACTGTTCCCACTGGCTGTTCCGGCGTTCCGCCGCCGGGACCGGCAAGTCCCGTCACCGACAGACACAAATCCGCCTCCGCCTGTGTTCGCAGTCCCTGCACCATGGCAGAAGCCACTTCTGCACTGACCACGCCTTTTTCGGCGATCAGTTCTGCCGGAACGCCCAGTAGCTTGGTTTTCATGCGTTCCGCATAAGTACAAAGTCCCAGTTCAAACACATGGGACGCTCCCGCAACAGAAGTGATCTTCTGGGACAACAGACCGCCGGTACAGCTTTCCGCCGTAGCGACTGTCTGATGTTCTCCATCTAGTAATTGTACAATATGTGCAAGGGTTTTGTCAAGTACTTTTTCTGTATCCTGATAGACACGGCACAATTTTTTTTCATCTAATAACGTATATGCCATATTCCACAGCACCTTTCCATTCCGCCGGTTCGGCAATCACACTTTGTGCGGCGTTTTTCTAAGAAAAGAAAAGTTTCAGAGCCTGTCCCCACAAAAATTTTCTGTGGTTTTTAAGACAGCTCGAACACTTTCATCGTTGTGCCTTCCACAGCCTTGTTGACCATTTCTGTAAAATCGAACTTGCCCTGTGCCTTTTCCACTTCCTCCAGGGACGGTCTGACCTTGGGGTGCTTCGGAGTAAACACGGTGCAGCAGTCCTCATAGGGCAGCGTGGAGGTTTCGAATGTGCCGATCATGCGGGCAGTTTCTACGATCTCGGTCTTGTCCGAACCGATCAGCGGGCGGAATACCGGAATCCTGCTGACTGCATCGGTGCAGGCAATTGCCTGCATGGTCTGGCTTGCCACCTGTCCCACGCTCTCGCCGGTAATCAAGGCAAGGCAATTGTCCTTTGCCGCGATTTTCTGGGCGATTTCCATCATCAGCCGCCGCATGATGACAGTGAAATATTCCTCCGGACAATACTTCTTGATCGCCTCCTGAATCTCCGTAAACGGTACGCAGAAAAAGGCGATGTTTCCGCAGTACGGAGTCAGTTCCTGACAGAGCTGCTCCACCTTTTCCTGTGCACGGTCGGAGGTATACGGCGGGCTGACATAGTGAATGGCAGAAATGTGTACGCCGCGGCGTGCCATACGATAGCCGGCTACAGGGCTGTCGATACCGCCGGACAGCAGGAGCAGTGCCTTGCCGCTGCTGCCCACCGGCAGACCGCCGGCACCTTTGAGATTTGCACCGTGTACGAATGCGTGCGTGTCGCGGATCTCTACCATAACAGTCACGTCCGGATGACGTACATCAACAGACAGGTGCGGATACGCATCCAGCAGAATGCCGCCCAGTTCCGCACAGATCTCCGGCGATTTCAGCGGGAACGCCTTATCTGCCCGCTTTGCCTCTACTTTAAATGTCTTTGCTCCCAGCAGAACTTCTTCCAGATAAGGCACTGCCTTGGCGGAAATGTCCTCCATGGTCTTTTCGCAGACACAGGCACGGCACAGAGCCGCGATGCCGAACACACACTGCAAATGCTCCAGCACCTCGTCCAGATCGATGTCCTCCGACAGCGGTTCCATATAAATGGTGGACTGGGCACGGTTCAGCTTGAATGCACCAAACTTTTTCAGACGGCGACGCAGGTTCTTCATCAGAATGTCCTCGAAAGTACCGCGGTTCAGCCCTTTCAGTGCCATTTCTCCGTATTTTGCCAAAATCAATTCTTTTGCCATTGGTTTTCTCCTTCTATGGAAACACTGCATCAAGCCGCCTGGCGGGGCTTATCCGTGTTTTCCGGTATTTCAGGCAATACCGCACAAAAAGCGTCTGGCGACTTTGCACGCCATCTGCTTGCAAATTTCCCATCATATTTCACAAAAATGCTCGTGAATACATCCAGTATTCACTCCGCTTTTTGTTTCATCTGACGAAAAATTTGACGACGCATCTGTCGCACAATCTTTGTGCGGTATTGCCTTCAGCATTTCTGCCGTATCAGTGCATCAGTTCTTTCTGTGCGTCCCGCAGTCCCTGTACCAATGCCGCAATGTCCTCCTCTGTGTTCTCTGCACAGAAGCTGATTCGCAGGGCACTGTCCACCTCTGCGGGCTTTGCCCCGAATAATTCCAGTACGCCGCTGCTGGCTCCCCTGGAACATGCCGAGCCGCTGGAAACATAGACTTCCCGCTGCTCCAGATAGTGCAGCACGATCTCCGAGCGATAGCCCAGCAGGGAAATGTTCAGCACATAGGGAGATGCTCCCTCTATGTCCCGAATGATCACGCCGTCCATTTCCCGCAGCTGTGCGATCAGACTGCTGCGAAGCTGAGAAACCCGTTCCAGACGTTCTTCGATGTTCAGGGACAGCTTTTCCGTTGCCGCCCCGAACGAAGCAATCAACGGCACACTTTCTGTGCCCGGACGCAGCCCCCGTTCCTGTTCGCTGCCGCACAGGATCGGTTTCACCCGCACGCCATGCCGGATATACAGAGCACCGACACCTTTTAAAGCATGTACCTTGTGCCCGCTGACTGAAACCAGATCGGCACAGAGTGTTCTCGGCTTAAACGGAATTTTCAGGAATCCCTGTACGGCATCACAGTGTGTGATAATCTCCGGATCATTTCGCTTCACCATGCGGAATACGTTTTCCACCGGCAGCCGGCAGCCGTTTTCATTGTTCACCAGCATCATGCTCACCAGACAGACGCTGCTGTCTATTTCCCGCAGAAAGTCTTCTGTATGATACTCTCCGTCCGCAGCCGGCGGCACGGTAACGACCGTAAAGCCCAGCGTTTTCAGATAGGAAAGAGTTGCTTTCACAGAAGCGTGCTCCACAGCACTGGCAACGATTTTCTTTCGCTTTCTGCCGTATGCTGCCGCCGCCCCGCGGATCGCCAGATTGGAACTTTCTGTCGCACCGGAAGTGAAAACGATTTCCTGTGCCTTGCAGCCCAGAGCACCGGCGATCTGATTGCGGGCGTATTCCACTTCGTGCTGTGCCTCCAGTCCCTTGCGGTGCAGCGAGGACGGATTGCCGTAATGTGCAGAGATGCAGCTCATCACTGCCGCAGCAGCTTCTGCACACGGCTTGGTCGTTGCAGCGTTATCCAAATAATGTTCCATTGTGATTCCCCCTACAAATGATTCCAGAATTCGATTCGGAATAATGCTTTTCTATTATATCACAGTTTATCATTTTGTGCAAGTATTTGTGCAGGTAGAAGAAAAGCCCTGAAATTGCGTGACTTTTCGGCACTCTCAAAGAAATCAGAAAAAATCGAAAAAATTTGAAAAAAAGGCTTGACAAATCGAAAGTGTTGTGCTATAATAATTCTTGTCGCTGAAAACACGGCATGCGAAATGCGGATATGGCGGAATTGGCAGACGCGCTAGCTTCAGGTGCTAGTCCTCGCAAGGGGGTGGAGGTTCAAGTCCTCTTATCCGCACCATGTTTTCATTGATGCAAAAGTTCATATAGTCGAGAAAGCGTATCTATGCGGATATGGCGGAATTGGCAGACGCGCTAGCTTCAGGTGCTAGTCCTCGCAAGGGGGTGGAGGTTCAAGTCCTCTTATCCGCACCAAAAGCTTTCTCTGAAATTTTGAATTGCATCCCCGACTCTTTCCCATTTCGGGTGTTTCCATCGGGTAATCAAACGGAAACAACTGCCGCGGATATGGCGGAATTGGCAGACGCGCTAGCTTCAGGTGCTAGTCCTCGCAAGGGGGTGGAGGTTCAAGTCCTCTTATCCGCACCAAGGATATGGAAAAGCTGATCATGTGAAAGCATGGTCAGCTTTTTTTGTTAGAACCTGTCTTCACAAGAAATATGCGAAGACAAGTTCTTATACCTATAAGGAGAGATTCTCATGGAAAAGGTCCGCAGAGATACCAATTTTATTGTGCTGGGGCTGGTGTTGTATACCCTGCTGCGGTACGTCATTTTCGCACTGGAACCGCTGGCACGTGTTTGCTTTGTCCGGCTGGTTTGTTCTGACAGTGCCGAAAGAACAGTCCTCTTGCAGCAACTGGAGGAAAACGCTGCCAACAGCGGCGTTTCCAGTATTGTGGCAGTGCTTGCCGGCGTGTTGTTTCTGGGCTGGTATTTCCGACGGGATACGCCGCCGCAGGTGGTGTTTCAAAAAAAGCAGCCGCTTCCGTGGAAAAGGCTGCCGCTGCTGATCTGTATTTTCATGGGTGCCCAGCTGATCTACTCGCTGTTCGGGAACGTGCTGGAATTTCTGCTCCGGCTGTGCGGCTACACCGCTATGGGACAGCTGAATGCCGCGTCGGCTCAGAGCACCACGGTTTCCATGTTTTTGTATACCGCTGTTTTCGCCCCTGTGGGAGAAGAACTCATTTACCGCGGGCTGGTCATGCGGCAGTTTCAGAAGTATGGGAACGTGTTTGCCATTGTGGTTTCCGCAGCGTTGTTCGGCGTGATGCACGCCAACTTGTTTCAGATGATATTTGCATTTCTTACCGGACTGGTACTGGGATACACGGCGGCAGAGTTCTCTCTCTGCTGGTCGATTGTGCTGCATCTGGTCAATAATCTGGTGTTTGGTGAACTGCTGGGCTGGCTGATGGGGTATCTCTCCCCTGCCGCACAGGACTATCTCTATCGGGGAATCAACATTTTCTTTTTCGCTTTCGCCGCGTTCTGGCTGCTGCATCATCGGAAACAGCTGGGGCATTACCTGCAAAAGAATCGCTGTGCGAAAAAGTGCTATGCTGCGGCTTTTACTGCTGTTGCTTTGGTGACGTTTTTTGTGGGGAATTTTGGGGTGGCGATTTCGGGGATTCAAAAGTGGTGAGGTGCTGTTGACATTACGCCCCAATTTCAACTGTAAAAAGGGTAGTGTTACGGCGGCAGCAGCCGCCTGTTCGCCCCGCCGGGGGAGTTTTGTCGATGAGAATCTATTGTGACAGTTTCTTGTGTAATCTTCGGGTGATGCGTTGCCGTATAGTACAAGTGGAATGCGAACTCTTTTCTTTTTTTGCTTCTTTTTTCTTTTCAGTAAAGAAAAAAAGAAGCGTAACTCCTTGTGAAATCGGTTGATTGCTGTAGAGGGTGAACCCCTCCACCGCCTAACGGCGGTCCCCCTCCCCTTTCAGGGGAGGCTATATATAAACTTGCAAACGCCGTATGAAATAAAGTTACCCGCCTACACTAGAAAACGCCTGAATATCAACGTCACAAATACAGGCAAGGGCAACAATCGGCGTTGGCAAGCCACAGGCGGACAGCGAGGTACGAGCGAATTCCGCCGGATGGTTTTGACGCGGTTGCACTAGAAAGTGCACTTACGCAAAAATTTCCAGTTCCACCCGAATCGATTCCCCTCAATAATGAAACGCACTATCCCCCGCGAACTCCCGCACCAGTGAATCCGCCGGCACCTGTTCCAGCCGCAGCGGTTCTACGTCGTCCCACATCTGCCGCAATTCCCGCAGAAGAGGGTGCTGCATTTCCGCTTCCAGTTCCCCGTCCAGCAAGGTCTTATAAATGCCCAGCTCATAAGGCAAAAACGTATCTACCGAAAACAATGCCCGCTTCTTATACGGGGCAATATACTTGTGCTCCCCCGCCTGCACGTGTTCGAACATGGACAGAGTTTCTGCCACGCTGCGATGCCGGAAGTTCCGATCCCGCAGCATTCGCCGCATCAGCCGCAGACGTGACGGGTGCAGCACAGTTTTCCCGTTGGTCACACGCGTCCGCACACTGACGTAAATCCGCACGGTCATTTCCTCCGGAATGGTGATTACTTCCGGATTCAGGGCGTGGATTCCCTCCAGCAGCAACAGTTCGTTGGGCTTTCGCGTCAGCTGCCAGTCCTGATCGATCCGTGTGGTTGTGGGGAATTCATACCGCGGCAGCCATGTGGGTTCGCAGGCAATGATTTTTTGCAGCTGCTGATTCAGATAGGGAATATCTACCCGTGCCGGCGATTCCAGATCCAGCTTGCCCTTGACAGACAGTTCCCGCTGCTGCGGTGTCATGGTGGAAAAGAAATTGTCCATGGAAATCGTATGCGTTTCCACACCCCAGTGATCCAGAAACCGTTCCAGCAAAAATGCCGTAGTGGTCTTTCCCGAACCAGAGGGACCTGCCAGCAGGATCACCGGACGCTCTGCCGCAGTCTGCCGGATCGATTCTGCCACCTTTTGCAGTTCGCCCAGAAATGCCTGATCTGCCTGCTGCAAGGCGTTCTCGGAGGCTGTCATTTCCTGATTGATGTCTGTGAGTTTTCGATATTTCATGGTCGTTTCCACCTTTATTCAGTGTTTCCTTCACAACATTCCGCCCAAAAACGGCACAATGCTGATATGCTCATTATAGTACTTTCCACAAATTTTGTCAACTAAAAAGCTTTTCTTATACATCTCCGTGAAATTTGTCGAAAAGCCGGACACGCCTTCCGGATTAACTGTTTCAAAAACAAACCAAACTGTCCAAAAGTAGAAACGAAAATCAGTGGACAATCTGTCGCTTTTATGCTATAATATTAGGGAAACACCGCACATGCAATTTCTGTGCGGCACTGCCGATCATAAAGGAGCGATCACTATGCGAAGCGATTTGATTTATATTCCGGACAGCGAACTGGATGCCCTGATCCAGCAGGATACCCCGTATCTGGATCTGACCACACTGGGGCTGGACATCGGGGACGAGCCGGGCTCGTTGTCTTTCTACACCCGCGAGCCCTGCGTGCTCTGCTGCACCGAGGAGGTTTCCCGCATTCTTTCCAAGCTGGGACTTTCCACCGCCTATTCCCTTCCCACCGGCACACAAATCGGAGCCGGCGAGTTGTTCTTCACCGCAGAGGGCAGCGTCTGTGACCTGCACCGTGCGTGGAAGATCTGTCAGTCCCTGCTTTCCCACTGTTCCGGCGTTGCCACCAAAGCCAGAAACATGCTCAATCGGGTACAGGAAATTTCCCCTGCCATTTCCCTGACTGCGGCACGGGCACATTTCCCCGGTACAAAAGCACTTGTCACCAAGGCAGTGGTTGCCGGCGGCGTGATTCCGCACCGCATGGGCTTGTCGGAAACTGTCCTGATCTACGAAACCCATATCGCCTGCATGGGCGGTCTGGACGTTTTTCTGGAACGGTATCCCCAGCAGAAAAGCCACTTCTGTGAAAAGAAAGTCTTTGTGGAAACTACTTCCGCAGAAACGGCTCTCCGCTGTTTGTCTGTCGGCGTAGATGCCATTCAGTTTTTCCAGATGCAGCCGGACGCACTGGCAGCAGCAGTGGAACAGGTAAAGGCAGTATATCCCCACTGCACCGTAGTTGCCGCCGGAAACCTCACAGAAGAAAACGTTACCGAATATGCTGCCACCGGCGTGGACGGACTGGTCAGCTCCGCATTCTATCGGGCAGAACCGATTCAGATGCAGGCACAATTTCACACCAATTAACAAGGAGAATTTTTTATGTTGAAAACAATCGGAATCATCGGGGCTATGCCGTCGGAACTGGCAGACATTCGCAACGGTCTGCCGGATTCGGAAATTCAGAAAAAAGCCGGCTTTGACTACTACATCAATCAGGTAGGCGACACCCGCATTGTCCATGTTTGCAGCGGCATCGCAAAGGTCAACGCTGCTCTCTGCACGCAGGCACTGATCGACACGTTCCAGCCGGCAGCAGTTATCAATGCCGGTATCGCCGGCGGCATGAACAACCAGATCCACGTCTGCAACGTAGTCGTTTCCAGCGAGGTTCTTCCCCATGATCTGGACCTGCACTTCCTGAAAGACTACCCGCCCTACTGCGGCATCTATCCGTCTGACAAGGCTCTGATTGATCTGGCAGTGAAGACCTGCACAGAGTTTGGCGTGAAGTCTTTTGTAGGACGTATTGTTTCCGGCGAAGCCTTTGTCACAGACAGTGCTGTCAAGGCTGAAATCCAGCAGCGGCTGGAACCCTATGCGGTGGATATGGAAAGTGCAGCTGTGGGACAGTGTGCATACCGGAATCAGGTGCCGTTCGTCAGCGTCCGCTGCATCTCGGACAACGCCGACGATGAAGGGGCAATGTCTTTTGACCAGTTCGAAAAAATTGCCGCCAAGCGTGTGGCAGACATTGTGCTCCGCATGATCGAAACCATTTGAGGAAACCGGTCATGACATTACAACAGCTGCAATACGTCATTGCCATTGTGGAACACGGCTCTATCAGTGAAACTGCCAAGCAGCTTTACGTGGCACAGCCGACGCTTTCCAGTGCTGTCCGCACGCTGGAAGAAGAATTCGGCATTCTCATTTTCCACCGTTCCGCCAGAGGAATCGCTCTCACGGAGGACGGCAGAGAGTTCCTCTCCTACGCCCGACAGGTGGTAGAACAGGCAGACCTGCTCCACCAGCACTACGGTGCCACCCGACAGACACGGCAGCGGTGCTCCATTTCCACACAGCACTATGCCTTTGCTGTCGATGCCTTTGTACAGCTGATCCAGCGGCTCTCGCCGGAGTCCTATGAGTTCACGCTGCGGGAAACCCGCACCCATGAGATCATGGAAGATGTCCGCAATTTCGACAGCGAGATCGGGATCCTCTACCTCAGCAGCTTCAACGAAAAGGTGCTTCGTGCCATGCTGGAGGAATATCATCTGGAATTCCACTCGCTGGCAATGGCAGAGCCACACGTCTTTCTGCGGGCGGCTCACCCGCTGGCAAAACGCAGTTCCGTCACCACGGCAGATCTGGAGCCATATCCGTTCCTGTGCTTTGAACAGGGTGTCCACAACTCCTTTTACTTTGCAGAAGAACTGCTCAGCACAGTGCCGCACAAAAAGAGCATTCGCGTCAGCGACCGTGCGACACTGTTCAACCTGCTCCGCGGAGTCAACGGCTACACCATTTGCAGCGGTATGGTCAGTGCCGACCTGAACGGCGGCGACATTGTTTCTGTGCCGCTGGATACGGCGGAACGCATGGAGATCGGCTGGATCTCCAACCCCAAGACACAGACCAGCCGTGCCGCAAAACTGTACATTCAGGAATTGCAGCATGTGCTGGCAGAATATCAGAAGAAGTAAGGCAACACCGCACAAAGCTTGTGCGTAAGATGCGTAGTCAGATTTTTCGGCAGATTGCATAGAAATTCCGCAGGCATACTTGATGTATGGCAAGGGATTTCTGGGCAATATGACGGAAAATCTGCACGTAGATTGCGTGCAAAGCCGTCAGGCGGGCTTTGTGCGGGGTTGCCATAAGAATCAGAGCGTGTTCTCCAAATACGGAAACACGCTCTGATTTTTTCGCCAAACTGACCGGAAACGCACCTTCTCCCGATTGCCCGCCCTGCCGCCGCAGATTCAAGCACATTGTCCTAAAATGGTGCAAGAGATTCTGACAGATATTTTTTCCACATATCGTTATAATAGATACACAAGGCAATACCGCACAAAGATTGTGCGACAGATGCGTCGTCAAATTTTTCGTCAGATGAAACAAAAAGCGGAGTGAATACTGGATGTATTCACGAGCATTTTTGTGAAATATGACGGGAAATTTGCAAGCAGGTGGCGTGCAAAGTCGCCAGACGCTCTTTGTGCGGTATTGCCACAAAGCATTTTCAAGGCAGCATCACCGTGCCGCCGCAAAGAAAGGACGTTTCCACCATGCACAATCCCAGCCGTTCCCAGCTTCTCCGCCGTCCCCGCGTTCCCCGCATGCTCTATGAGAGCTGCGGCGGATTTCTCTCCGGTCTGCTCCTCGCCGGAACTTATGTGGGCAACATGACTTCTCCGCTGCCCATTGCCATTGCCGCCAACCTCGGCTCTGCAGGTGCCGTTTCCGTGCTTGCCGGCAGCCTGATCTCCTACCTCATCTCCAACACCATGCTGGACAATCTGCCCCTGCTGTTTGCATTGGTGGTGGTCGTCTGCCTGCGGGTGATGAAACGCCCTGCCAAAACTTCCGCCGGCATCGCATGCAGCACCGGACTGTGTGTCTTTTTCTCCGGCATTGTCGTTTCCCTGCTGTTCCACGCCAGCGGTGCGGAGGTGATCGGCTACACCATGACTGCTGCCCTCACCGGCTGTGCCTCCTACTTTATGCATGCCGTCTTTGCCAGCGTTCGTGCTACCGGAAAGATCCCGCTGCGTTCCACAGACGGCTGTGCCGCGGCGGTGGTTCTGATTCTGACGGTGGCAGCATTCAGCTGCTATGGAATTCCCTCCATGAACGCCGGCGGCATCATCAGCGTCGCAGTTACGCTGATCGGGGCAAAGAAATTCCGCTGTGCCGGCGGTGTGATCTGCGGTGCACTCTCTGCCTGCGGTGCGATCCTCGGCTCGCCGGAAGCCGGCATGCCCCTGCTGATCCTGCCGGTGGGCGGTCTGCTGGTAGGGTATCTGGCAGAAAAAAACCGTTTCCTGATCGCCGGCGTATTCTTCCTGTTCTCGCTTATGGCACTGATCACATTCGGCACCAGCCTGCTCCAGATCTCCGCTGTCATCAACCTGTTTCTGGGCAGTGCTGCCTTTCTGTTTCTGGACAGCAGCTGGCTGGACAAGTGGCTGGTCACCGACCTGCCCGACCGTTCCGACAACACGCTGCCCCTGTCCTCCCGTCTGCAATACATGGCAGATGCCATTCGCAGTGTGCGGGAAGATACCGATGCCATTGCAGCCATTCTGCCGCAGGAAGAACCCACCGGAGATGCCACCCGTGAAGTCTGCGAAACCGTCTGCGGCAGCTGCCGCCACAAGCTGCGGTGCTGGGAATCGGCATACGAGGAAACCCTCACCGGCTTCCGGAAAATGGAATCCCACCTCGGAGCAGACCTGCCGCCGATTCCGGAGGAACTGGCACATTGCAGCCGGAAGGAACGACTGCGGGCACTGTTTTCCCGCCACGCCGCCAACCGCCGGAAGGCACGGTTTCTGGCGGCACGGACAGCAGAAAGCCGCACGGTACTTCTGGAACAGCTGGCAGCCGCAGAAGACCTGCTGCATGCGACCAGTGACCATCTGCATATCCGCTACAGCAGCGAACTCAGCGACACTGTCCGCCGGAAGCTGCTGCACTACGGCTACCCCTGTGACTCCGCCGCCGTATACCACACCCAATCCGACCGGCTGATGATCGAAATGTGCTGTCAGGGACGGGAGCTGGACGGCTGCCTGCCTACGATCAAACACATTCTGTCGGAATCGCTGAATCTGACACTGGAAGAACTGGATCCGATCTTCTCCGGTGACACGGTTCGCTATCGGCTTTGCCAGCGACCGAAGTACCGGCTGGAACATTTCACTTCCGCCCTCCACGCCAGTCAGGAAACAATCTCCGGCGACACGGCACTGCTGTTCACCGACAACGCCGGCAATCCCTATCTGGTGTTGTCCGACGGCATGGGCACCGGCAAAAATGCTGCGATCGAATCCCGCATGACAACAGAACTGTTCCGCAAGTTTATCAGCGGCGGCATTTGCGGGACGGCGGCAATCCGCATGATGAACGGACTGCTTCTCACCAAGTCCCCGCAGGAAACCTTTGCCACCCTCGATGTTGCCCGCTTTGATCTCGATGCCGGCGAAATGACCATGATGAAATCCGGTGCCGCCGCCACCCTGATCCGCCACGGCGGAAAAGTTTCCCGCATCAGTGCCACCACATTCCCGCTGGGACTGGAACCGGAGGGCGAAGCCTCTGTGCGGCACGTGATGCTCTACCCCGATGACATCATTCTGATGCTGTCCGACGGAGTCAGCGAGGAAACGTATCCCCTCATTCGGCAGCTTCTGGAGAGCAGCAGCGATCTGGAGCAAATCGTAATGGAAATTTGTGACAAGGCAGAAATTTTTGCCGGCGGAAATCGACGGGACGACGTGACAGTTTGTGCCGCAAGGCTGCTACAGTCGTAACAAATGCGATATATAGTGTCTATTTTCAGTTTATCTGCTTGTGCAACATGCCGAAAATACAAGTTTAATTCTGGTTGTTTCTATGAAATTTACTAGTTACCACAAAAATAACTTGCAATACATTCCTATATATGTTAAAATATGAATAGAAAACAAAAGGAGGGTATGCTATGCAATCCGCACAGAAAACCACTGCAAATGATTTTCCACTGTATTTATTCCATCAGGGAAAAAATTTTGAAGCACATAAATTCTTTGGTGCACACCCGTTCCGACGAGGCAGAGGACAGTTCTATCGTTTCCGCGTCTGGGCACCTCACGCCAAGAGTGTATCTGTCATCGGTTCATTCAACCAATGGGACCGCACCTGTCACCCGATGTACAAGATCTCTGACACGGTATGGGAGGCAGAGCTGCCCCGACTGAAACAATTTGACAGTTATAAATACAGCATCGAAACTGAAGACGGTCAGATTCTGGACAAAGCCGACCCCTATGCCGCTCACTATGAGCGACGGCCGGGAACGGCTTCCAAGCTGTTCGAAAGCAGCTATGTCTGGGAGGACCGCGACTGGCAGCTGGAAAAGAAAAAACATGTCCCCTACAAAAGCCCCATGAACATCTACGAGGTGAACATTTCTTCGTGGAAGCACAAGCCGGAGGAAAAGTTCCCCAGCTATATCGGCTTCGCAGAGGAGATCATTCCCTATCTGAAAAAGATGTCCTACACCCACATTGAATTTATGCCGCTGACGGAATACCCGTTCGACGGCTCGTGGGGGTATCAGGTCACCGGCTATTTCGCACCGACCTCCCGACACGGCACACCGGACGACTTCCGGAAAATGATAGACATGTTTCATCAGGCAGGCATCGGTGTCATTCTGGACTGGGTGCCGGCACACTTCCCGAAGGATCCTATGGGGCTCTGCGAGTTCGACGGTACATACTGCTATGAATATGCCGACCCCCTGAAAATGGAACACAAGGGCTGGGGCACCAGAGTATTTGACTACGGAAAAGGCGAAGTCTGCTCGTTCCTGATCTCCAGTGCCTGCTGCTGGCTGGAAGATTTTCATCTGGACGGTCTGCGGGTAGATGCGGTAGCATCGATGCTCTATCTGGACTACGACCGACCGGACGGCGAATGGCGGCCCAACGTCTACGGCGGACACGAAAATCTGGAAGCGGTAGACTTTTTGCGGCACCTGAACGAAGCCGCCTTTGCACGGAATCCGGACATTCTGATGATCGCAGAAGAATCCACGGCATGGCCGATGGTGACGAAGCCCACGGATATGGGAGGTCTGGGATTCAACTTCAAGTGGAATATGGGCTGGATGAACGATATGCTCAGCTATATCTCATTAGACCCGATCTATCGGGCGTTCAACCACGACAAGCTGACATTCTCGTTCTTCTACTGTTTCTCGGAAAACTACATTCTCCCGATCTCCCATGACGAGATCGTCTATGGAAAATGCTCCATGCTCCAGAAAATGAGCGGGCAGAACGAGGAAGAAAAATTTGCCTCTTACCGTGCGTTCCTGGGCTATATGATGGCTCACCCCGGCAAGAAGCTGCTCTTTATGGGACAGGAATTCGCCCAGAAAAACGAGTGGAATTATGAAACTCAACTGGATTGGGAGCTGCTGGAACAGCCGGCTCACAAACAAATGGAACAGTTCTCACAGGATCTGAACAAGTTCTATCTGGAACACCCTGCACTGTGGCAGGACGACGACTCGTGGCAGGGATTCAGCTGGATCTCCCACGACGACTATCAGCAAAGCGTCATTGCATTCCGCCGCATCGACGACGACGGAAAAGAGATCATTGCGATCTGCAACTTCTGTCCGGTACAGCGGAACGATTACAAAATCGGCGTTCCCAAAGAGGGCAGGTATCAAACTGTATTCAACACGGATGCGGCAGTCTACGGCGGCAGCGGCATCACCGAAAAGAAATTCGAAACCCTGCCGATTTCCATGCACGGCTTTGAGCAGTGCATTTCTATGACACTGGCTCCCCTGTCTGTACTGTATCTGGAATATGCACCAGTGAAAAAACGGGCACCGCGAAAAACCACTGCGGCGAAAAGTACCACAACGAAAAAAGCAGCCGTAAAACCGAAAAAAACCGTGATCCGCACAGAAAGTGCAGCAAAACCGACGGCATCGGTTTCCGCCCGAAAAAAGAAAGCCACAAAGTCAGAAAGTGTATAATCCCTTATTGCCTAAAGTATATTTGTGTATTCAAAAGTTTAGCTTGACCCATTCCATACGGAATTTTGAATTTATATTAGGAGGAATATCATGAAGATCAAGAAAAAGTGCGTCGCCATGCTGCTGGCTGGCGGACAGGGCAGCCGGCTGTATGCCCTGACTCAAAAAGTTGCAAAACCGGCAATCCCCTACGGCGGTAAGAATCGCTTCATCGACTTCCCGCTTTCCAACTGCATCAACTCCGGCATCGATACAGTCGGCGTTCTGACACAGTACCAGCCCATGGTGCTGAACGAGTACATCGGAAACGGTCAGCCGTGGGATTTAGACAAAATGCACGGCGGTGTTCATGTCCTGCCGCCGTATCAGACCGCCGCAGGGGCATCTTGGTATGAGGGCACTGCAAACGCCATTTATCAGAACATGGCATTTATCGAACGCTATGATCCGGAATATGTGATCGTTCTGGGCGGCGACCATATCTATAAAATGGATTACTCCAAAATGCTGGACTACCACATCGCCAATAATGCAGACAGCACCATTGCTGTTATCGACGTTCCCCGTTCGGAAGCTTCCCGCTTCGGCATCATGACCTGCGACGAGGAAGGCCGTATCGTAGACTTCACCGAAAAGCCGAAGGAACCGAAATCCACACTGGCTTCTATGGGTATCTATGTTTTCTCCTGGGAGAAGCTGCGGAAGTATCTGATCGAAAATGAAAACGCCAACACCGGTTCCAAGGACTTCGGTAAGGATATTATTCCGGCAATGCTGGCAAATGACGAACGCCTGTTCGCCTATGAATTCGAGGGCTACTGGAAAGATGTCGGCACACTGGACAGCTTGTGGGAAGCCAACATGGATCTGCTCAGCCCCAGCGTACCGCTGAACCTGTACGATCCGAACTGGAAAGTATATTCCCGCCACAACAACATGCCGCCGCAGTACATCGGTAAAAATGCACACGTGGAAAACTCCATGATCACAGAGGGCAGCGTGGTAGACGGCACCGTGGACTTCTCTATCATCTCCTCCGGTGTCACCATTGAAGAAGGTGCTTCTGTCAAGTATAGTATTGTTATGCCCGGCACTACCATCAAGAAAAACGCTGTTGTAGAATATGCGATCATCGGTGAAAACTGCGTGGTTGAATCTGACGCCATGATCGGTATGAATCCGGAATCCGTCCCGAACCGTGACGATTGGGGCATCGCCGTTCTCGGTCATAATATCACGATCTCTTCCGGCAAGCGTGTCCTTCCGAAAGAAATTATTTCCGAAAATCTGTAAAGGCGGTGGCGTAAAATGAGTATCAATCAGAATGTTTTAGGGTTAATTTTTGCAAGTATCAATGACTCCGCAGTGATCGATCTGACCAAGCTGCGGACAATGGGTTCGATCCCTTACGGCGGACGTTACCGCATGGTAGACTTTCCGCTTTCCAATATGGTAAACTCCGGCATCTCCGAAGTCGGCGTTATCACCAAGTCCAACTACGGCTCCCTGCTGGATCATCTGGGTTCCGGCCGTGAATGGGATCTGGCTCGGAAAAAGGGCGGTCTGCACCTGCTGCCGCCGTTCAGTCAGGTCGGCGGCGGTACCTATCAGGGTCGTCTGGAAGCACTGAGCAATATCTGGAGTTTCGTAGAACACACCAAGGCACAGTATGTCGTTCTGGCAAACAGCGATCTGGTAACCACGATCGACTTCACTGATGCACTGGCACAGCACCAGAGCAGCGGTGCAGATATTACCGTGATCTATGCCAAGGGTCTGTACAATCGCGACAAGAGCACAAACGGCTGCATTCTGCAAATCGACGAAGAAAACACCATTAAGGAAGTTCTGACCAATCCGATGCTGTCCGGCGAGTGCAACATCTCTCTGGATATGTTCATCATGACCACGGACTTCTTAAAGCAGGTGGTTCTGGAAGCGATCAGCAAGAACCAGAAAAGCCTGATCCGTGACCTGCTTCAGGCACGGAAGGACGATTTCGTTTTCAAGGCATACGAACACAAGGGACGCTTCTTCAAGATCGACAGTCTGGAAGCTTACTATAAGGCAAATCTGGCTCTGCTGGATACGGACACCCGCAACAACGTCTTTAACAGCGAAGCTCCGATCTACACCAAGGTCGGTGACAATGCACCGGTAAAATACGGTCTGGAATCCAACGTCAAGAATTCTCTGGTGGCAGACGGCTGCATGATCGAGGGCACAGTGGAAAACTGCGTTCTGTTCCGCGGTGTCAAGATTGCCAAGGGTGCTGTTGTACGCAACTGCGTTCTGATGCAGGGTACAGAGATCGGCGAGGGCTGCAATATTGATGCCATTGTTGCAGACAAAAACGTGACCATTTCTGAAAACCGCGTACTGACCGGTTCTCCGGAATATCCGCTGTATCTGGGCAAAAAGGCAACGATCTAAAAGCTTTTCTTAGGCAATACCGCACAAAGAGCGTCTGGCGACTTTGCACGCCATCTGCTTGCA
>ERZ773185.673-NODE-673-length-29692-cov-12.862807_pt1 | contig 29692 bp, 21 predicted proteins | sample MGYA00580531_ERZ773185 | MGnify/ENA primary metagenome ERZ773185 (study PRJEB29015, sample SAMEA2737799) | human gut metagenome | biome: human gut; feature: human-associated habitat; material: faeces | place: China | collected 2012 ...
GGCGATGGTACTGCACTCGAGAGGGTGTGGGAGAGTAGCACGCCGCCGCTTCACACGTCGGGCCTCCCGGTCGAGCCTTTGGCTCCCGGGAGGCCCTTTTTTATGCTCTCTTTTCGGGCTTCCCGTCGGGTTCGCGCTCCGGGAACCCCCGTTTTTCTCTCATGCCCATCCGGATTAGATGGTTAGATGTGGTTCGGAGCTGAATGTCTCGTTATTTTTGAATGTTGTCCAAGACTTTCAGCACTTTATCACGATACTTCTTTTTGCCGATGAAGGCTGCGGGGTGCAATATTCTGACCACTTCATACCCCTTCCGACTTCATGCATTTCAGATTTTTCTCGGCGGCGTATCCGAGAGCCACCAATACAGGCTTGCCACCGAGTAGCTCGAGCTCCTCCCTCAATCCCTTGAGGTTCTCATCAACGCGTTCCGGGTTACTTTTGAGTGTCTTTTCCACTTCACCGGAATCGGTTTCTTGGTAATCCTTGATTGCGTCGGTTATGTAGCTTCCCCAATACCGTGTGCCCTGCAGCGCATATCGCAGTTTGAAATCGTTCCTTCCCGCATGGAAATTGAACCACGGATCCTTCGGCTTGTCCGGCTTTTTCTCCGCGTTGCCGTCCTTGGGTTTACCGGAGCGGTTCAGCCCCACGAACACGAAGCCGGTGTTCAATTCGGACAGATTCGGGGAGTCGAATACGCTCAGATCGTTTATATTGCGGCTGGGCTTGGAATCCGCGTAATCCGTGTTCCAGACGGTCCAGCTGGACGCATCTCCGTATTTTTCCTTCAGTATGTCGTAGTTCTCTTGGCTGATCATCATCCGCTCCTTTTACTCTTACGTGGACGACAGTCGGTCATTAAACGCCATCCGTGGTTATCCGTCACTCTATGTTGCGTGAATACGAGATGTACATGTTGGGCCGGATTATTGGAGAGTCTTGCAAAACGTCACTAACCTTGAACCGATATTGGAGCTCTATATGTTTTGCAGATTTGGTAGGGCGACACGCCGATTTGGTCTTCTGCCAGTCCTGTTGTATTCTAGTCAAGTTGCGCTTAACGGATAGACACCGGAAAGCGTTGCATAATTGGAGAATTCGCCTAGTGGTCTATGGCGCACGCTTGGAAAGCGTGTTGGTGTAACAGCCTCACGAGTTCGAATCTCGTATTCTCCGCCCGGATTGGAGCCCCGGAAACCGTTGAAATCATTCGGTTTCTGGGGTTCCTTCTTTTCCACTCCGTTTTCCGGTTCCTTCCAGATTCCCTCCGAATGCTTCTTTCGTTGGCCTCGGTTTTTTGAATCGTCCCGTATCGCAAGTCTCGCGTGTACGGGCCGGCATCCAGGAAAGTCCCTGATTGTCATGCTGCGGCTTATTGGTGCCAGTCTGTGGTCTCAATAATGGGATTGTTTGCCCTCATATGTCGATATTTGATTGCGATTCGGTGGGGGAGTTGCGTACATCGTCGTTTTACGCGCACTTTTGCGCTGCGCTACGTTACGCTCGAAATCGTGACGTTGAGAGAAAGAAGCACGACGATGGTTGACAAGACGGCTGCCGGCAGCCAGCAGACTGACCAACGCGATGCTGATACTCGTGACTCTCTGGCGGCGCTTGCCCGACGCCGTTCGAATTCATCGCCAATCGTATTGCAGAGTGATGTGCAGGCCGCTCCGCAGGAAAAGCAGGAAAAACAAGAAAAGCAGAGCGAAGCTGGGTCTGCTTTGCAAACGGGCGAGGATGCGAATGATGACGCGAATCGTGCGGAAGAATCGCAAACCGTGAAAGAAAAAGACGTTGTGGATGGTCCTGATAATACGCAGCAGCCGCAAATGGCATCCATAAGCGCCATCACAACGCAGGTTTTGCCACCAAGCTTTATTCCGACCGCAACCGGTCGTATTCGTCCCGTAACGGGCGCTTTTCCCGCAATTCAGTCCGCTTCGCAGACGGAACAGGCGCAGCGCAGGCGATCCATCCGCTCGTTGGCCGCGGGGTCGTTGCGTAGAACCAACATCGGCAATGCTGAAAAGGCCGGCGATGTGGGGAGCGCGGGTAGTGCCGGACGGACGGCGGGGAATGGCGATACGCCGTCGCCGCGAATCGCCAGCAGTGCTCCCCATTATGCGAATTGACCAGTGGGCTGATCAGAACGGCCAACGTAACAAATCAGTGGGAATACTGGACATGCACGCGGTTCACGCACGGTACGCGCGCTTCGCGCTGCATTGTACGTCGCTGTACTACGTCATTCCAATTGAATCGCAACAATGCGTATAGCAGATGAAAAGCACATACGAAAAACGCGCATGAAAAAACGGTCCCGATATATTCGAGACCGTTTTTCATGAGTCGATGAAGCAAACGCTGTCCGGCAGCGAGCCGGCTCAGTTTTCGCTGGTTTCGCGCTTATACTGCACGAACGTCTTCATGGCGTAGGCAAGGCCGGCAAGCAGCAGAATGGCTGCGCAGGCAAGGGAAATGCCGATGCCGGTTTGTGCAAGCTGTCCATATTCTGACTTGGTCAGCGCGCCGGTGGACGCGGCGGTTTGATCGCCGGAAGCTGTGACGGATCCAGTTGCAGCACCATTCGCGCCAGTGTCGGCAGCCGTGCGCACAGTGCCAGTGGTGCCGTTGACTCCAGTAACGGTCGTACCGGCATTCGTTCCAGCCGTGATGCCATGCGTGCCGGTAGCAACGGATGAGCCGCCCTGCTGACCCGTCTTGGAGTTCGCGTCCTTCAACGCCGCGATGAACGACTGATGCCACTGGTGGCTGCTCGCCGCGAACGCATCATGCTTGGTTTTAAGCTCGTCGTGAGTCTCTTTCATGTCGGCATGCATCTGGTTCAGATGGGTCTGCGTATCCTGCATATCCTGATGCAGAGTGTCGTGGCGCTCCTGACCGCGCTTAACCGCGCCATCGATCGCATTCTTCACATCCTCACGGTCCTGCTGATAGTTCTGCCAAGCCTGCTCGTTGTACTGGCGGAGCGCATCGGCGTCCTCGTGCGCGTTCTGATGCAGCTGCTCGGCGTGCTGCTTGGCGGTATCGATGTCCGACTTGATCTGCTGGTTGGTTTTGCGCACATGCTGTACGGCATCGCACGTTTTGTCGGTGCACACGGCCATATCCTGGTCGATCTGCCCGCTGATGGCGGTGCTGCCGGCCAATCCGTCCGTAGACGGTGCGACTTCACTGGCCGAAGCCGCGGAAGGCAAGGCGGCCATGCCGATGGTCAGTATTCCCGCCGCTGCAGCTGCTGCAATACGATTCCTCATGGTGGTTCCTCTCCTGCGCACGTTTGCATTCGATCTGTGATTGTGCGCTCGCGTTCGTTTCGTATGCCATAGTAGGAGGGGAATGTGCCTAAATAAACCGGTGGAAAAATGACATTTGTCTAGTTTCTGCGATGCTGCAGCAGTCTTCATAGTTTAAGCGGGAAACCAGAATCCAAACCAGAAGCCGGAACAGCCTGCTCAAAACATGACCAAGCAGGCCAAGTAACAGCTCAGACCGCCCGTACTTATCCCGCCCGTATTGGTTTATCTAGCGGCGGCCCCCAGCAAAGATCATTCAACAATAGTGATGAATGGGCTAGCCGGCAGATTAAAGTCGTTGTACAGCATGCTCGCGCACTTCGGATTGCCACTGAACAGGTAACGTACCTGGCTCATGGCATTGAGATCGTTCAGTATTGAACCATCGGCTGCGGTGAGCAACACCTGATTGCCCCTGATAGTGGCATTGACCGCCTGCCATTGACCGGAATAATTGGCGACCTCAAACCCCTGCAATGCCGTAGTGGTGGGAGCGGCGATATTGCTGATACCGCTTAACGGGGTCGCTTTCGGAGCGCTCTTATAGTTTGGTGCGATTGCGCTCGCGGTTTTCGAATAGTTCGGCTGCATGGCTTTCAGCCTGCTTGCGGTGCCGTTCCGGAAAGACAAGGCGATTGCGCCGTTCGCAGTGTGCCGGGCATGTTCGATAAGCGGTCCGTTGGGTACGGTGGTGCCGTCTTCCATGGCGAGATATTGCGCGGCCATGCGCGCCCCGAGAATATCTTTGCCGAGCGGATGGATTAGCGCGGATGTGCCTTTATCGGTGTCAAGGGAAACCGTCATCGCCACATTGGAACGGTCTTGCAGATTCGCGTTGTCAAGCGTGGTCCGCTGCGCTTCACGTACGTTCTGTGTGTACTGATAGTTCGTCCATCGCGCGAGTTGCACGTATAGGAACGGCAGATTCTTGCGTCCGAATATGGTACGGTACTGGTTGATCAGCGCGGTCATCTGCGACTCATACTCCGTGGCGGTCGCAAAATTCATCGCATCGTCGCATCCTTGGTACCAGAGCACACCTGTCACATGAAAATCTTTCAACGGTGCAATATGGTTCGCGTAGATATCTCCGCCGCGCACATGTCTGCGTATAGGCGTGCCGCCCCACGCGGTCTGGATGATGCCGACCGGCACGTTAGGATGCTTCGCGCGCAGCTGAAGTGCGAACTGCTGTGTCAAGTAGCTCAAATGCAGTGAGTTCGTGGAATTCGCATTCAGCCACGCGCCAGCGTTCAGGTTGACGTTGGCCAGCGGAAAATCCGTGTTCTTCACATCATGATCTGCGATAACGAATTTCACGTTCTTGTCGACGAGTGGTTTTGGAAGATCGGTCTCTTTGATGATTCCGTTGCCAAAATTGGCGCTGTTCTCCGGGTAATACTGCGTATAGTTGAGTTCCATGTTCGATTGGCCGGCCGCCACGAACACGTCGCCCACATACACTTTCGCCAGTTCCGTTACGACTTTGCCGTCGTACTTCACCTGTAACGAATACGACTCGAGGCTTGCTTTCTGTGCGTTCAGCGTGCAAGTAAACGAACCATTTTTTGCGATTTTCGCAGTGGCGCTCGCAGTCATCTTGCCTTGGGCAAGTGTTGCGGATAGTTTCGATGCGTCAATCTGTTTGCTGGCATGCGCGAATTTGACGGTTCCTTTGACCACTAACGGCTGATTGCGCTGGAAGACCATATTTTCCATGTAGTAGGAAGGCAAAGTCACGGAAACCTGCGAATTTGAGGACTGTGCGGTTTCTTCGTTTTGGTGCAATGCTGAACCGTTGCCCCATTTGGGGCCGCACCCGACGATGATGGCAACGACTATTCCTACGGTTACGATAACGGCAAGTACCGTTCTTGCCAATCGTTTTGCGCTCAATTCTGATTTGCCTCGTTCTTCGTCAACGCCCGCTCGAATGTTCTGGCCTGTTTGTCATATGTGGCTCGTTCGGTGTTGGCTTTGCTGGTGGTCCCGGACGGGTCGGCTTTGCAGTCAAGCGCCTTCGGCGATTTGACTTCTTCCTGATACAAGGTGCTGAGCTTTTCCAGATCATATGAGGAATCCATGCTGGAAAATGCGTCGACAATCTTTCCCTTGAGCTGGAAATCCTTGGAATATGAAGCGTTCATGGCGGCAACCGCGTCTCTGCAGTCGTTAATGGCATTCAGTTCGCGCATTTTCTGCGATGTTCTCACGCCCATGACGCCGAAGACCACAATGCATACCGCAACGACGATAACGGCTACGATGATGGAACGGCGAATCAAGTTCTTGACATGGTTATGTACCCAAGTGTCGCCATCTTGCACGCCTTGCGATATGGCGATTTGGAATGGATCTTTGGTGTTTGTTTGATAGGAAACCCCTGATGCGTCTGTTTCAGGCTTTCCGTTACGATTGGTGATGTTAACGGAATTGTCGGGTTTGCTGGTTTCGACGGTCGCGGTACTGCTGAACGTTCGGGGCTTGCGGACGTTACTTGCTTGACCGTCAGCTTTATTTGGCTGCCTTTCGTGCCGTGCCATGCTTTCCTCCAGGAGTCCGCGATACCGTTTTGATGTTGTCTATTGGAGGTGGTCCGACAAGGTCCTCTGTTCCCAAATGACAATACATAAGGTATGTTACCCGTTCCACTTCCGAATGCCAGCACTTCATGTTGTGGCATATTCGGTAAATGTGAAGTTTGGTTTGGAATCCATCTGCTTTATTTTGAGTGGGGACATCTCAGAATACACTTAAGTTTTGCGTGTGCAATTGCGTCAACGCGTGAAATGCGTTTTGTGAGAGAGGCTGACGATGATATCGCCGAAAAGCTTGATGAAGATTGCGACCACCGCTTCCGTGGTTGCAATGACGGTTTCCGTTGCCGTGGTGCCGGCTTACGCCATGCAGGATATTGCGATTGAGGATACGCCAAGTTCTTTTGCCGCAACTGTGGATGATGTGCAGAATTCGTCAAACAGCATGCCGGACAATCCGAACGCGACGCTGCCGGAAACGGTAAGCGAAAACATTTCGGACGATTCCACTGTGGTTTCGGAGAACCTTGCGGTTACGCCGGAAGGTGATGTACAGAACATTGAGACCGGCGAAACCGTGACGGACGCTCAGCTGGTCGGTACGCAATCGCAGCAACCTGATCCACTGGCCAAAACGGATGGCGAATCATTCATTCCGGTGAGTGCCTCGGATGTGAAAGATGCTGTGGAACAACCTGTGAAACAGTCTGCGGAGCAGTCGTCCTTGAAGGGTGGCTCGACTGTCCGGCTCGCTAAATTCGAGAGCAACGAATACGGAGCACACTGGGGAACCTACAACGGAACAAAGGCGTTTTTCGATTATAGGAACAACCTGTTCGTTCAACAAGCCAAGGGCGTGATTGATGTTTCCTCATGGCAGGGTGACGTCGATTGGGCCAAGGCGAAAGCCAACGGCGTGGAAGGCGCAATCATTCGTTTGGGCTATGGCTGGGGCAACTATGCCGATGCCAAAGCGCAACGTAACATCAACGAATGCAAACGTTTTGGTATTCCTTTTGGCATCTACTGGTATTCGTATGCATACGATGCGAACTGCGCACGTGCGGAAGGCAATGATGTGGCTGCCAAACTCCGCCAGATGGGCGTGAGCCCGAACGATCTGAAATACCCTGTGTATTACGACCTTGAAAAGTGGACGTGGGCTGGTCATACCCCGCCGACCAATCCGAATGTTTATAGCGGTATGGCCGACGCCTGGTATGGCGCACTGCAGTCCGCCGGATACAAGAATCTCGGTGTGTATTCGTATACGAGCTACCTGCAAGGCCCGTTGAACAATTCGAACATCTACGCAAAGACCCGTTGGGTGGCGCAGTATGGTGCTCAAATGGGATACAACGCCTTCGGCACCAACGACCGTGGCTGGCAATACACCAGTTCCGGCCATATCAACGGCATCAGCGGTTCCGTGGATATGAATGCTTTTGGTAATAAAGCGACCAACGTCGTATCGGGAAAATGGGTGTACAAGGACGGTCGCCAGTATTGGCAGGAGAAGGATGGCTCATATGCTCAAGGAAAAGAGATATATGACCCATCGACAGATGCTTGGTATTGGATAGATGCAAATGGCGTTATGGCTCAGAACAAAGATGTGTATTTGCGTTCGAATGGCGGTAAGTGGGTTCGCTATGATTCGAACGGCCGGATGGTTAAAGGTGAGGATTTCAGGTATGGAGCTTGGTACAATTTTGATTTTACGACCGGTGCGATGAGTAAAGGAATGACATATTTGTCCGATGAGGACAAATATGTCTATTACGATGAGACTACTGGCAAGATGATTTATGGCGAAGTTTATCTTGGCTATGATGATGAGCGCGCTGGATGGTACATGTTTGACGCAGTTACTGGCGCTAGACGCGTAGGCGATGTTTTTATACGTTCGAATGGCGGTAAATGGGTCCGCTATGATCGAAAAACCGGCAAAATGGTAAAAGGTTTGCAGAAACAGAATGGTTCATGGTACTACTTCGATCCAGTTACGGGAGCTATGGCTCACGGAAACACGTGGGTTCCACAATGGCAAGCATGGCATTATTTCGATAACGTCACAGGCCGAGGTTGATTCGTGACTTACATTTCAGATTCGGTTATGTTACCTGATTGATTCGGCTGGAAAATGGTGAATTTTCCAGCCGCTTTCATAATGGCGACGGTGTTGCCTGTCATGGCTGATTTTCGTGCTTTGGATTCACTGATTGATTCGGAAACGTAAATTTGGATTTTCTTGCCATCAAGAGGGGACAAATCTACGGTGGGACATTGCGCGCTAATCGTAATAGGAGATAGTCTGGAAAGCGGCGTCAAATTGCATGATTTATCGGAAAGCGCGATATTCTGCAAGGTACTGAGATGCGCTAGAGCTGAAATATCGGAAATCTTAGTGCCTTGCAAATTAATTTGGGTTAGAGAGATCATGGATTCAATCTGTGGTAGTTCTTTTAGAGATTTGAACTCGCTCAAATCCAGTGAGATCAATCCGGTAAAATGCTGCAGTCCTTCGACTGAAGTGATTTTTTGCAGATTATTCGTACTGCAATTTTGATATTTGGTTGTGTATTCAGTAAACGACAGGTTCTTAATTTTAGAGGCTTTTACTGAGGGGAAACCCTTATTGGATGCGTTGAGTACGGAGACTAAGCATGCAGCGAATTTTTTGTCAGGAATGACTTTGGAAAAATCGTTAGAAATAGATGATGCAGGGGACTTTTGGGGAAATGGTGTCCGCGCAACATTGTTATTCTGTCCAGAACATGCTGTTAAAGAACAGGCTTGCAATATGACCAACATTGCTAATGTACATGCGCGGACACCGTATTTCATATGGACTCCTTATAAACTGTTTCTATACAGGTTTAAATGGTTACTCGTCGTAATATGGGTGAGCATAGTTTGCTCCGTTGTAAGCCGAACGAATGCCAATATCTCCATAAGCTACGTCGATAATTATTACATTTCTTCCATTCACTTCGACTACAACACCTGCATGGCTGGCGTCATAGTCATGAGCCCAAGCATCTCCGAACTTCCAGAAAGCGATATCTCCAACATGTGGTGTATGACTGACACGCCCACGGGATCTGTACCAATCGTAGTTATGGTGTGGCCAGCCGGTTTTAGCTCCGTCGCAGAGGAAAATGTCTAAACCGGCAGAATGGAATATGTACCAGACAAAAGCCATACATGGTCCGAATGGGCAAATGAGTCCTCCATTTGCAGCGAGCACACCTGGACAATCAGGATGCTGATTTAAGAGCGCGCGTGCTTGAGAAGTCAGTCTATCGATGATTTGTTGTTTGTTGTATTGGGCTCCTGTGTGGGGATCGAAGAAATAATGATGCCCGTCAAGAATGGCTCCACCATGAATCATGCGACTACTGGTTTTGTCGTAATATACCCATTTCTTACCGGCGTCCAGCCATGTTCTGCCCTTGGCCAAGGCTCCTGTGACAGGTTTCATGTAGTACCACCCATCATTAATGTAGTGCTCGCCGTACTGCATCTTGCCTGTTATTTTGTCGTAGTATACCCATTTGTCATGTTGGCGAAGGTAGACGAAATCATGCGCCATTTTGCCAGTGTTTTGGTCGAAATAATACCAGCCAGTATGTTCTTTGTCGTAGTTGAGATGGGCTTCGCCGTGCGCCATTTTGCCGGTGACCACGTCGTAGTACACCCATTTACCATTGTTGGAGGATATGTGTTTAACTCCCTTGGCCATGGCACCTGTCTCTTCGTCAAAGTAGTACCAGCCGCCATTGCGGTGATCTTCTCCTTTGACTAAATTACCGTTTTCGTCAAAACGAACCCAGATGCCGTCTTTGCGGTTGTTGGGAGAACTTGAAATGAATACGTCCTTGCTGACGGCCATAGTGCCGTTTTCGTAGTAGTGCTCTTTATTCTGATCCCAACCGTTTTCAGGTTTGTCTGGTTTAGTTGGTTCGTTAGGACTGGTGCTGTCGTTATTCTTGTCCGGTTCGAAAGAATCGGGTCTGTCGTCATTCCTGTTCTGTCGGCTGGAGTGAATTACACTGTTCGGTTGTGTTGATTCGGATGCCGAATCAGAAAATTGCGAGGCATCATCAGCGTCTGAAGTGATTGTATTGGAATCACCTCCTTGGATACTATTTGAATTCTGATTCGGTTCGGCAGTTTGACTATTGGAAGATACTTGCATTGCGTTGGATTCGCTGCCCAGCGCGATTGCCGGGTAGGTAATTCCCTGCAGTACTGTAATGGCTAGAAAACTGATTAGAATTTTTCTCCGTTGAAGCATTATTCCCCTTTCCCCCTCATTATTCGGGGATAATTATAGCTGTTGCTATGACAAAAAAGTTTGTTTTACAAGTCGTTCATTTACAAGAGGAGTTGATGTTTTTTGGCGTGTGGCTAGAGGCGTGGTGGTGCCGATGTACAAGGAAACATTTGAAGGTGCATGACGAAGTTGCGGACAGCGTTTGACTATTGCGTTGATAGCATGACATACACTGTTAGACATGACTCATGATATGGAAGCGAACGGGCGTGGAGTTCAGATGAGACGTGAACCGACACTGGCTTTTGTGATTCCTTGTTTTAACGAAGAAGCCGCATTGCACGTAACTGCGGACGTTTTGAAGAAAAAGATGATTCAGCTTGAGGATTCGCAGGCTGTTGCGCGAGATAGCTTCGTTATTTTTGTCGATGATGGGTCCCGCGACAAGACTTGGGATGTGATTGCATCGCTGCATGAGAAGGATCCCTCCTTATTTCGTGGCGTGAAGCTGGCTCACAATAGAGGTCATCAGAATGCTCTTTTTGCTGGCTTAATGCAGGCATTGAGCATGAATGTCGACGCTGTTGTTTCCATGGATGCTGATTTGCAAGACGATCCCAATGCTGTTGATGGCATGGTTCAGGAATATCGTCAGGGAGCTGAAATCGTATACGGTGTGCGTGATAATCGCGATACTGATACTGCATTCAAGCGCGGAACGGCCCATGCCTTCTACTCTTTGATGAAGTGGCTTGGTACGGAAACCGTGCCGGATCATGCTGATTATCGTTTGATGAGTCGTACTGCATTGACGGCTTTATCTCAATATAAGGAGTCCAATCTGTTCCTTCGAGGATTGGTTCCTTCACTTGGTTTTAAAACGGCGAAGGTGTATTACAAGCGCGGAACTCGAGTTGCTGGGGAATCGAAATATCCTTTGAAGAAAATGGTTTCTTTCGCTGTAGAGGGCGTGACATCATTTTCGACAAAGCCTTTGAGCATGATTACCGGCATCGGGCTGTTCTCTGTGTTTATCGGAATCATCATGTTGATTTACACCCTTGTTTCTGTTTTCTCTGGGCATGCGGTTGCCGGCTGGGGCTCCATTATGTTCTCTTTGTGGATTTTGGGTGGTTTTATTCTGCTAGCTCTTGGAATTACAGGCGAATATATCGCGAAAATCTACATGGAGGTCAAAGCTCGACCGCGCTATATCATTGAAACGACAATCTGAGCGATAGGAATTTCTTTCTGAAGAAGATGGGATTAGAACCAAGTGAATAAAAGTGCTGTAGCTCAAAAACAGCCGTTCATTAAGCAAGTGCTTCCGAGATGGCTGGTCACAGTCGCTTTGGGAATGCAAATCGCCATTGTGACGATACTGCTTATGCTGTCAGTCTTTTTCACCGTCACTTTTAAGAGAAACGGTCCGCAGCTTGGCAGTATTACTGAGCAAGTTGATTACCATTTTGGGATGCCATCGGTTGCGTTCGGATTGGGAACAATCATACTGCTTGGCATGATGATCTTGCTTGCGATTGGCTTTTCGAATCTCCCGCAGCAATGGGTTCTTGCCATTCTTTTGATATATGTGGCTGCAATGCAGATCATTTGGTTGATGTCATTGAATCTGGTGACTTACACATACCCGGATTCACGGAGCTTGATGGACGCAGCCGATATTCTGCTTAATGGTAACATTAACCAGTTCGGTGCGGATTTTTGTCCGAAGGGCAGCATCCGTCTAGAATGCGGCGCGCGAGGTATTCCGAGCGCATATACCTATTTCTCCTACTATCCATTCCAAAGCGGCCCAATGTTGTGGTACCTTCTGGTTTTTGCGGTTTTTGGATTGGATAACATTCTTGCTTTTCAAATCGTGAGTGCTGTGGCGGTTACTGCTTTGGTGGCAGTGCTATGGCGATTCGGCAGTTTGATCGGTTTGAATGAGAAAGGACATGGGGCCTTCACCGTCATAGTCGCGACTAGTGTCCCTTTGCTGATGTTCGCTACGTTCGTCTATCCTAATGCGGTTGGCTTCTTCTTCACGGTATGCGGCACTTGGATGATTGCAGAAGGCTTCCGGCTGCAGAAAGTTTGGGCTAGCAGCCTTGCAATTGTTGGCGGATTCCTCATTTGCGGAATTGGAATTGTTTTCAAATCGACGTACCAGATTCTTGTGCTTGCGGCCCTTGTGGCAGTCATCTTTGCAGTTTGGCATAACCGTCGTGTTTGGCAGTTGGTGGTTTCTTTTCTTTCCGCAGTGGCTGCGTTCTTTGTTTCAAAACTTCCCGTATATGTGGTTCAGACTTGGATCGGGCAGAAGTTCGGTAAAGGGATGCCGATGTCTTCTTGGATTGCTATTGGCTTGGGACAACCGGATAATATGCCTGCTGGATGGTGGAGCCGATTTGCTATAGACGCTTTTGAACGTACGGGGAACGATTATGCCCTGCAATCTCAGATATCCAATGATTTTGTTCGGAATCGTCTGGCGTTTTTTGCGGGCAATCCTAGTGATGGGTTAAATTTTTTTACCAATAAACTTGCGTCAGAGTGGGCGGAGCCCTCTTTTATGACGTCGTTGTATTCAGAGTTAGGTGAATCCGCGAACCATTTCTCAGGATTAGGCTCATTCCTTTTGCTGGGGAAAGGCGCGGATGTACTGCTTCGATTTGAAAATGTTGCTCAGACTGTTGTCTATTTTCTGGCAATTATTGGGGTAATCGGTCTCGTGCATTCCTTAATGAAGGAACGGTCTCTTGGCGCTGATTCATCTCAAGTCTTTACGAGAGTTCTGCTGTGCGCCTCTTTCATTGGCGGATTCCTCTGCTATCTTTTCTGGGAAGCAAAAAGTATCTACACGCTACCTTTCTTCTTATTGTTGTTCCCAGTAGCAGCTTATGGCATTCAGAATATTGCTGATTTAATAAGCAGTATAAAAAAGAAAATCGCCTGAATCGAGATTGATATGGATAGAAAATATTTTTCGATGAATTCCATAGCGAGGAATAAATGGGTTTATGCGAAAAAGATCGCACTATCCGTTCTTTTCGGTTCGCTTGCTTTTTTCGTGTTGAATGCATGCTTCTACATACCCTACGCGCATGCTGAAGAACATGCGGATGCTTTGAATACCTCGTCTGTTGAGACTGCTCCATCTCATCCTGACAACGGCTGGGATTCGAACAAGGAACATTACTACGAGAATGGACAGCAAGTACGTTCCCAGGAAATATATGATGCGAAAGAAAAAAACTGGTATTGGATAGATGAAGATGGATCTGTCGCTCGGAATAAAGACGTCTATCTTCGTTCCAACGGTGGGAAATGGGTTCGATACAATGCTGCTGGACATATGGTTAAAGGCGAGGATTATCGGTATGGAGGCTGGTATTACTTTGATAAAAACACTGGAGCGATGGCGAAAGGCATGACTTTTGTCTCGTCCAATGGCGGTAAATGGGTTTATTACGATTTAACGTCAGGAAAGATGCAGTATGGCGAACGTTTTGTGAATTACGACCGATCTCATACTGGCTGGTACCACTTTGATGAATGCACTGGAGCTATGACGCATGGCTTCTATTACAATTCATCCCAGCATAAATGGGTTTATTACGATCGTTTCTCCGGCCAGATGATGTATGGAGAACAGTATATAAACAACCATTGGTATGACTTTGATGGTTCAACCGGTGCGGTGAGATACGGCTTCGTCTATTTGCCGGAATCTCAAAAATGGGTGTTCTATGATCGTCGAATGGGCTGGATGCTGTACGGTGAACAGCCTATTGACGGCGCATGGTATTTATTGGACCTACATACCGGTGCGGTGCAGTACGGATGGCAGAGATTTTCTGGAAAGACAGTATGCTACAACTGGCCTAGCGGCAAGATGCTCTATGGCCGTCAGAACGTGAATGGCGCCACCTATTACTTTAACAACCGTACGGGCGCTCTGGATATGCGACGCTCGGCTTCTCTGCCGAGCGATTATGTTCCATCCGTTGCGGGGGATTTCGGAAAGAACATTCGATTGGGGAAATACCATTCTGTTCGTATTCTTGGCGATAGTATCGCTGCTGGTGTGGGCGCTGCGAACCCATATCCTTGCACGTCGCGTGAGCTATTTCGTCTTGAAGGGAATGTTTATTTTGAACCGTCTCATCAGACAGATTCCGCAGTGAATGGTTTGATAAGAGATTTGAAAGCGCGAGGGGTGAGCGTGACTAATGCCAGTGCTCCTGGAAAAGGTTCCTATTCCGCATATGATTCCATCGGAGATCAAACTCTTGGACATGAAGATGCTGCTATTGTTTTGCTCGGTACGAATGATCGGCTGAGACTCTCAAACAGCAATGATTTCGCACGAACCGCTGAGCGGTATCTCAACCGAGTTTCTGCAAGATACGGATCTAGCAACGTGTACGTGATTGCTGGTATTGATACTTTGTCAGATCCTAGACCACTCACTATGGAACAAGAAAATAACGTGTTGCAATCCCTCTGCCGGCAGCATGGTTGGTGGTTCGCTTCGGCATATGCGGCATTCCGCACGGTAGGACGCTCAACGGGAATGCCTCAACATGCATTGTATACAGACGGCATTCATCCAAATCGTATAGGGCAAGTCGTGCTGCGCCGATCCTTGGAACAATTGCTGGGCTTGTGAATCCGGCAAGTGGCGGAGAGAACCTGTGGAATGGGAGACTGAATAAATTCATGAAGCGCATTAGATTCTTCGACATTGCCAAGGGCATGGCGATATTGGCAGTTATTCTTGGCCATAGCGCAATCGAGGCTAATCTTTTTATGCCCCACAGAACGGCGCAAATTATTGTGGCAATCTGTTTTTCCTTTCACATGCCACTTTTCTTCATTCTGTCCGGTTACTTTATGCATCCGGAACGTAAGTTTCGATGGGCGAAGGAATCGAAGCAACTGCTGTGCACATATGCTGTGACTGCTTTGTGCGTCCTTATTGGCGTGACTTGTATGGCAACGTTAAACCATGAGAGCCGTGTACTCGCTTTGCGCCAATGGGGCATGGCTGCATTATATGGAAGTGGAGACGTTTCCGATTTGACGTTATGGCCAGTGGATTTTCGAATTGGTGCGATTTGGTTCCTGTTGGCATTATTCTGGGCGCGTCTTTTACTGCATTTTTTTGCGAAACTTCCTTATACCTTCATTTGGGTGATTGCTTGTTTCCTTGTCGGTTATGGTTCGTCTCGCTATGTGTGGTTGCCATGGAGCATTCAAGCGGGAATGTGCGCAGTCGCGTTTCTTTATCTTGGCTATCTTGCTAAAAAATACGATGTGCTTGATTTCGTGAGGCGCGTCCCTTATATCTGGATTATCGCTTTTTTAATTTGGATAATCGATATTGTATTTTTTGATGGCATGAGTATGGCTATGAATAGTTATGGCCCGCATCCAATTCTAGCTGTAGTCGGCAGTATCGCGGGAACTTTATGCGTCATTGGGATTTCTCAATTGTTCGATAAGGTCGCGGTATTAGGAGATACATTTAGCAGAATCGGACAGGCAAGTTTGGCTATCTTATGTGCGCATCTTATTGAAGATGATGTGCTACTGCAATCTTGGCAATCATATCTTGACATGTTGCGGACACTCTTTCCACAGGTTCCGCTGGTCTTATTGAGTTTCATTGTTCGACTACCAATTGATTTCGCTGGTGCTGCCTTGCTCCATTATGTTCCAAAAATCAATGAATGGTTCTATCCGCAATTGGCAAAGCAGCATCAATTGAATCGGGCTGGTATCGTGCATAAACGTGCGTTTCCGTTGGAGAAATGACGTTTTTTGTTTCTCTTCAAGGGCTGAATGTAGTCTAGAAATCATGACTTCGATGAAATTTGCGAACATCTTGTTGGAGACGAATCCTCGCTCCGTTGCATACCCAGCTTTGTACTGCCGTTCCAATCAGCCTGTCGTCTTCGACAAGTTGATCCACGAATGGAAAATGTATGACGCTGGAACGTTCGATTTCAGTACTTATTTCAATTCTTTGTCGGTCATGAAACTGAAGCGCTATACCCGTGCGACGGGATTTACTCTGCATCTTGAGCTTAAGGGTGCCGCTTGCGAAGTGCTGCAGACTATGGGCGATGCCTTCGCGCATGATCCTATTCCGGTTGAAGGAGCTTCTAAGAAGCTGGAAGCGTCTACCAATTGGCAGACTGTTGATTTGCCTTTGACCGTCACTGACGACATGGTAATCGTCGGCTTCATCATAAAGACCGAAGGAACTGTCTCCATTAGGAACAGCTATTACGAGCTTGACGTTGATGGCGAGCTGAACGATGTTGAGTTGGTTCTGTCCACCACTACTTTCAAGAAGGAAGCGTTCATTGAACGCAACATTGATTTAGTCAAGAACCAGATTATCGGTTCCAACGATTCCATTGCAGACCATTTCCACATGTATGTGATGGATAATGGCCGGACTTTGGATGCGGAAAAACTGAGCGGAGATCGCATCCAGGTTATTCCGAACGATAATGTCGGTGGTGCCGGTGGTTTCACCCGTGGCATGATCACTGCTATGGAGCAGAATCCGAAGGCCACGAATATCCTTCTTATGGACGATGACGTTGCTGTTTCTCCGGAGAGCATCAAGCGTACCTATAATCTGCTACGCATCCTCAAGCCTGAGCATCGTGAGGACATGATTAGCGGCGCTATGCTCAATTATGAAATCGGCGAAGACCAGTGGGAAGATATCGGCAATATGACCCAGCAAGGCACCTTCGCTGGCTGTAAGCCGCCGCTGCGTTTGACGCTGTTCGAAGACCTCATCTATAACGAGATGTACACGCCTACCAAGTGGCAGCGAAACAACATGTACGCCGCTTGGTGGTACTGCTGCATTCCGATTTCCGTAATCGAAAAGAATGGACTGCCTTTGCCGGTGTTTGTCCGTTGCGACGATGCTGAATATGGCATTCGTTGCAAGACTGGCTTTATTACCATGAATAGCCTTTGCGTATGGCATATGTCATTCTTCGAGCGTTATAACGCTGCTGTGGAACGGTACCAGACCACGCGTAACACCATGATTGCTCAAGCAACATGTGGAATGGCTCCTGGTGCTGACTTTATGCGTGAGCTGCATAATAATATTCGCCTCGAACTGAAGAAATTCGGTTATGCAAATGCGGAGCTGTGCCTGGACGCATTCGAAGATTTCCTGAAAGGCCCATCCTTCATCAAGAAGCCGGGACAGGCTGAACAAAGCTTCATGGCTGCAAACCGCAACAAGGAGCAGCTCGTTGATTTCGCTACACTTCAGGCTCAGGCTAATCAAGATCCTGAACTTGCGGGCTTTGATATCAAAGAAATCGACAGGCAGCTTATTGAAGGGGACAAGCCACGCAGCTTGCCTGAACGTCTGGAAGACCTGATTACTGATAACAATCAGCGTTATATCAAGAAGGACGGTACTGGATATGCGGTGATTCCGTTGCAGGGATGGCTGTATCCTGCCGGTGCGATTCGTGGCAAGCACAAGCTGGTGGTTTTGGATTGGTACAACCGCAAGGGCACGATTCGTGCCAAGGACGTGAAGCGCTACCAGCAGATCAAGAAGCGCTATGCTCGGGATCTAAAATACTACAAGGCGAACATCGAACGCATTCGAAAGGAATACGCTGAGGCGCGTTCGGAGTTGACGTCTTTGGAGTATTGGAAGAACTACCTCAAGATGGAGTAAATCAAAACCATCTAGGATTCTAAGCCGCATGCGCTCACAAGGGGCGTATGCGGTATTATTTTGCTTTGTTACTGGTTTCCATCGTAGAAGAGGAACGGGATTATGACATCTCTGGCAAGACGACTGCGTGAAAGGCTGTTCTGGCCGTCGGAGCGGTCTATGCAAAAGTTGATGGGCCGAATCGATTCCTTGGAACATGAGAATGCCCAGTTGCGTGATAGTTTGAAGGCACAAGAATCGGTTTTATTTGAAATTCGTGACTGGATGCATGAAATCGGCGAGGAATCCTGCAGGGTTGTTCATGAGGTTCAGCGTGCTCAAATTGCAGAAAGATCCAAAGAAGACATCCGTTTTTGGGCGCAGTATCGTGATCCCGGGGAGACCGATTTGGAAACACGAAAAAGGTTTTTCCTCAATTTGCCCAAGGCGGAGGGGGATCTTAGGCTTCTGCAATCCGCTTTAAACCGAATGCTATGCGATTTTGCGGAGATTTGCCGGCAAAATGGAATAAATCAGTATTGGCTTGTCGGAGGTACGCTGCTCGGTGCGGTGAGACATCATGGGTTCATTCCTTGGGATGATGACCTTGATTTGGGCATCATGCGTGATGATCTGACTCGTCTTCAGGAAGTGCTTACTAATAATTCAAAGTACAAGATCACCGTAATCTGGGATCGTATCGTCCATTGCAGGCAGATTCGATTCGCTCCTCGAGACACAAGAATTCCAGGGTTCATTGATTTGTTCCCCTTCGATTGGGTATCTTCGCCGAACCACGACACTTTCTTAAAAGTTCAGGAATACCGGAAAGCCGCGATTGAAACAGCCGAAGCGGATATGGTTGTCCGTGAAGCCTGGGACAGAAACGTTTATATTCCAACGGAATCAGTGGCTGGGAAGCATATTGCGGATGCTTTCGATACGCAGCTTGACAGAATGCGCAGGGACGGCGTGGTCTGTTCGCATGAAGCAGCGGCAGGCATTGTCCGCGCGTATGACAATATGGACCATCCAAGCGGTTTTGAATGGATAAGTAGTCTTGACGAGTTCTGTCCGCTGGATGTTCAAACTTTCGAAGGGGGGCAGTACCCTGTGCCGGCCAACTATATGTATTTGCTGACTCATGCTTATGGCAACATCTTCGCGTTGCCTAATGATATCGGTTTACATTTCGAACATGTCGATAAGAAAGCGCTTGCCCAAGTTGACGAACAGACTGTTCGCGAATATGTGAATCGATAAGATTTAGCAGAACAACGGAGTGATGGGATGGAATCTGTTAAGAACGTTGCAATCGTAGTAGCTGGCGGATCGGGAACCAGGATGGGGCAGGACATCCCGAAGCAGTTTATTAATGTATTCGATAAGCCAGTGCTTATCTATACATTGGAAAGCTTCCAGCGGCATCCTGATATTGACGCGATTGAGGTGGTATGCATTGAAGGCTGGGAAACCATGGTGGAAGCATACTCGAAGCAATTCAATATCGACAAGCTTAAGTGGATTGTGCGGGGCGGCGCAAGCGTTCAGGAATCCATCAGAAACGGTGTGGAATTCCTTGCCGACAAAATCAGTGAGGAAGACAATGTCATCATTCATGATGGCATTCGGCCTTTGATTGATGCTGATGTTCTGACTGATGTAATCGATGTTTGTAATCGATATGGCAATGCGGTGACTTCTTTGCCGTATAACGAGCAAATTTTCGTGATTAGCCAAGAAGACGCTTCGACTACGAAACAATATGTGCCTAGGGAACAATTGCGCCGCGTCTCAACACCGCAAGCTTACCGTTATGGGAAATTGCTGGATGCATATCGTAAGGCGTTCCGCGAGAATATTGGAATTCACGGTTCTAGCTATACGAATACCATGATGGTGGATCTTGGTGAGACCCTGCATTTTGCCAAAGGATCGGATAAGAATATCAAGCTCACTACCAAAGGCGACTTGGAACTGTTCAAGGCATACATCACCGCAGATGAAGATACTTGGCTGAAATAAGGCGAGGGAGGTACTTTTGCCCAGTCGATTTGACTCTTCACTTTATCAGCAGGATATTGAGTATTGTGCCAATCTTCCCTTGCAATGGGACAAACTGGCGGATAAAACTATTGCGATTTCTGGCGCAACAGGGATGATCGGGACTTTTTTAATTGATGTCTTGATGAAAAAGAACGAAGACCCGAAGTTTAATTGCCAGATTATTGCGATTGGACGCAATAAGAGTCGCGCACGGAGTAGATTCCCATATTTTGATGAGGCTCATTTCCATTTTGAGCAGCTGGATGTGTCGATACCAGGTGTTCGTCCCAATCGTCCGGCTGATGTTGTCATTCATCTTGCCAGCACAACACATCCCAGAGCATATGCCTCCGAACCAGTGTCAACGATTACCTCAAATGTGACTGGTTTGCAGAACCTTCTCGAGTACTCATTGGTGGGCGGAAACGATCATCGTGATGGCAGATTCGTTTTTGCCTCATCCGTGGAAATTTATGGAAAGAACCGCGGCGATGCGGAGCGCTTTGATGAACAGTATTGCGGCTATATCGATCCGAATACGCTTCGTGCTGGCTACCCAGAGGCCAAGCGTCTGGGCGAAGCTCTTTGCCAAGCTTATTCCGAACAGCATGGAATTGATTTTGTCATTCCCCGCATAGCTCGAACTTATGGCCCGACTCTGCATAAGGATGACAGCAAGGCGCTTTCTCAATTCATCCACAAAGGGTTAATGAAGGAAGACATTATTCTGAAAAGCGAAGGAACGCAGCTGTTTTCCTACGCATATGTCGCTGATACAGTTGCTGGTCTGCTGTATTGCCTACTTGAGGGTGAAAGCCGAAGCGCATACAATATCGCAGCACCTATTTCCGATTGCCGGTTAAAGGATTTGGCTTCCTTGGTAGCTTCAAAGTGTGGTGTGAATGTCCATTTTGAACTCCCCGATTCCTTGGAGACAAAAGGGTACTCTACTGCGACGGTTGCTTTGATGGATGGACATAAATTGCAGACTTTAGGCTGGAATATGAAATATTCGATTGAAGAAGGAATCGGACGAACATTAAGCATCATGCGCAACGATTGATGTAATAATATTTCGGGCATTCGGCAACGCTCGATGACTAAGGGACATCCACTGATAGGATACAACTTGTGAAACAGTTGGTGAAAAAGATACGGGACAGATACGGGTATGCATGGACCGTCCTGCAAGGTTTGGTAAAGACGGATTTCAAACTTCGTTATCAAGGATCTTTCCTTGGCATCGCATGGTCGGTGCTTAAGCCCCTGATGATGTTTTGCGTAATGTATGTGGTATTCGGTAAATTCCTGCGCATGTCGGATGGTACTTCCACATACCCGGTCGTGCTGTTGCTAGGAATTAGCTCTTGGCAATTCGTTACCGAATCGACGAATGTCGGACTTCGATCCGTGGTGGATCGAGGGGATTTGCTCCGCAAGATTCATTTCCCGAACTATATCGTTGTGGTTTCGGCTACTGTCGGTGCACTTATCAGTTATGCGATCAATCTTGTTGTTGTTTTGATTTTCGCCATTATCGCAAGAGTCCATTTCACTTGGCGAGTGGTGCTGCTTCCTCTAAGCATCATCGAGCTTTACGCAATGACGCTTGCCGTCACATTGCTCATGGCCACTATGTACGTGTATTTCCGTGATATCGCCCATATCTGGGATGTTCTTCAGCAGTTGATTTTCTATGGCATGCCAATTATCTACCCGTTAACATATGTGACCAATCGCGGTGGACTTTTGGCTGATATCGCCCGTTTGGAGCTTATCAATCCATTCGCTCAGGCGATTCAGGACATTCGGCATAATTTCATTGCACCAGAGACTCAACCGACCGTTTGGAATCAGTTCAACAATTGGGGAATCCGTCTGCTGCCAATTGCTCTGACCGTTGTTTTGTTGTGGCTGGGCGTGGTGTTATTCCGCCGTAATAGTCGCAAATTCGCGGAGGTTATGTGATGTCCGAAGAGAAAAGCGTAAAAAAAATCGATTATTCCAAAAATCCAGTTGTATTGTCTGCGAGCCATGTCTCCAAATGCTTCAAATTGCCGACGGAGCAGGCCACTGGTCTTAAACAGGCGTTCATCAATTGGACTAGAGGAATCAAAGGCTATAAGAAGCAGCAGGTTCTTAAGGACATCAGCTTTGAAGTTCACCAAGGTGAGTTTTTCGGCATTGTCGGTCGAAATGGTGGTGGCAAATCAACCCTGCTTAAACTGATTTCGCAAATTTATTATCCGGAAAGCGGTTCCATCACTGTTTCCGGCAAATTGGTTCCATTCATCGAACTGGGCGTGGGATTCAATCCTGAACTTACCGGCCGAGAGAACGTGTATCTAAATGGCTCTCTTCTGGGATTCACACATGAAGAAGTTGACGCGATGTATGACGATATCGTCGAATTCGCCGAGCTTGAAGAGTTCATGGATCAAAAGCTGAAGAATTACTCTTCTGGTATGCAGGTCCGCCTTGCTTTTTCTGTTGCGATTAAAGCACAAGGGGATATTCTGGTCCTCGATGAGGTCCTTGCCGTTGGCGATGAGGCATTCCAACGTAAATGTGATGACTTCTTTACGGAAATCAAAAAGGATCCGACTAAGACGGTTATTCTCGTGACTCACGATATGAATTCCGTCAAGAAGTATTGTTCTAGGGCAATGATGATTGCCGATGGCGAAGTGGAAGCCATCGGCGATCCGGAGACCGTATCACAGCAATACACGCTTGCCAATCTCGAAGCGGAAGAGAAAGCCGAACGTAAGCGTCAAGAAGAACGCGGAGGCTACCCGAATGGTCTTAACGAGCGATGCCCGCTGTTGAGAACTATTGCCGTTTCCCCCAAAGTCTGCACCAGTGCGGATATGTTCAGGTTTGATGTTGAATACCAATATGATGAGCCGGGAGATTTTTACCTCGCCATTGCGTTGCATGACATTCGCCGTGGTGGAATCACTTATGATACCGGTTCAAAAGTGTTGAAGATGGATAAACATGGCCATCAGGTTGTGCATTTTGAGATGCCTCTCAATCTGTTTAATAATGGCGAGTTCCGTCTGATTACATCACTTCGCACTCCTAGTCCAACTAATCCAAAAGCAACCGATGCTGTGGGCGTCGCCCTTGATGACAATGCATGCAGTTTCGTGATTCGTGATGACCGAAACCGTGAATACGCATTGCTAAGTGACCGTGCTCTTACGATTAAACGTGTCTAATAGTTTTGGTTGCATTCGGAAATGAACTTGTCTATTCTTGGAGGCAATACCGTTCCTTCAAGAATGGACAAGAAGATGAGAAAAGAAATAAAGCATCTCACTGCATTATTGGGAGCAATATCTCTGGTGGTTCCATTTGGAACTCAGATGGCGACTGGTGCTGAAACGAATTATCCAGATATGGAAGTCGGGGTATTTTGGAACAGCGACTCGGATCGTTCTGATACCGTGTACATGTCATACAATGGTTCCGACTTCCAGCAAATCAGCACCGCATATAAGACTGATGGTAACGGTAGCTCGCATGTTTCTGGAAAACCGAGCTACGTCAATGCCATTCATGATCCGAGTATTACGTATAAAGATGGGACGTTTTGGATTCTTGGCGGCTATGTGCAAAAGCAACAGAATCTGGGATGGCGTTTTACCCCGATGATGGGGTATTCCAAGGATTTGGTGAATTGGAGCTATCCTAATAGCGGTAGCCAGACGAATCTTGCTCCCTCTGTAAAGCCATATACTAATGGGCTTGCGGATGGACAATTTGATTCCGCTGGAACAGATGGATTTGTGGATAGCCATGGCGATATGTGGATTGTGACCACGCTTGGATACTATGGCGCTTTTCATGGAAATGCGCAGAAGGATTATATGTATCCGTATATCGTTAAGGTATCTGGCCTACAACCTGGTGGTGATCCGTCAGTTAATCCTGGTGCCCAGCCTAAATTGAATTATGGTAATTTAAATCCCATTAAATTGCCTGATACAAGCACTAGTAATTGGCTTGATCCTTCTCTGTTTGAAAAAGATGGTACCTATTATCTCAGCATTAAGAAAAATGGGGTCACCAATCAGATTTATTCTATTCATGATTTGAATCAAGCCGGGAACGTCAATGCATGGCATTTGGTAAATTCCAATGTGGTCACTGGGTATGAAGGACCATCGTTAACGTACTATAACGGGCAATACTTTTTCTATACTGATAAACTTAAAGATTATCCGTATGGCAAAGCCGATGGCACTGCGGGTACTTTCGTTACTCAGTCATCAAACCTGAATAGCGGTTGGCATGGTACGCGTCGAATCACTACAACTAATGTTGATGGACGTAGTATTCCTAATCGGCACGGAACTGTGATAACCGTGACGGATCCTGTTGCAAAAAATATTGTTTGGAATGCAAGGATTCGTGCAGGTTATGGAGCATATCGGCCTGGAACAAATGGTTGGGTCACGGAGAACGGGAAGCGCTACTGGTATGACAATGGTGTGAAGGCGGTCTCTAAAGAGGTGTATGACCCAGCAAGTGATGCTTGGTATTGGTTCGATAAGGATGGATCCCTTGCGGTGAATAAAGATGTCTATATTCCGTCGGGGAACAAATGGGTTAGGTATGATAACAATGGCCATATGATTAAGGGTGAGGATTACCGCTACGGAGGCTGGTATTACTTCAACCCCACCACAGGAGCCATGACTAAAGGCATGCAATACGTGCCCTCGAACGGCGGAAAATGGGTGTACTACGATTGGACGACCGGCAAGATGGCTCATGGCGAACAATATGTGAACTATGATGCGCAGCATACAGGTTGGTATTTGTTTGATCGATATACAGGCGCCATGTTTCACGGGGATACTTATGTTCGTTCCAACGGTGGAAAATGGGTCAGATATGATTTCACCACAGGAAAAATGGTCAAAGGTCTAAACCGTCATGATAATTCCTGGTATTACTTTGATTCAACTACGGGGGCGATGCAGAAAGGCCGTGTCTGGGTTCCTGAATGGAAATCTTGGCATTGGTTTGATTCAACTACTGGAAGAGGATGAGTTGAGATAGACTGGTTTTGGCGCAATGCAAATTGTGTCAAAACCAGTTTTTTATTTTATAAAGGGACCTAATTTGCCTCAACATTATTCCGGTGAACGTCGACAATATCGCAGAGAACTAAGACTATCTGTTCCTAGTTGTATTTCTCTACTATATTGGATTGGTTCTATCGTAATTGGAAGCGTGATTATTTTTTGGGGAAAATATCATTGTTTTAATGATGGGGCGGCGCACTGGGCGCGTATTCTGCAATTACGGTCAGGTGAAATAATACCTTCTTTTTCTAAAGAATATCCAGAATGGATTGTTTATTCTGAACATGGGAAAATAATTACTTTTAATAATACTGCTGTCAATTCTCCTTTTGTCTATTTTCCAAGTCTAATTTTTCGTGGCGATTTTCGCATTTCGAGCATAGCGACATTGATATGCGCGGCCAGCCTTATTGCCGTAGCAATACGTATTGCTGGATGTTATGCTAATATCATTCTGGCGATAGCAGTACTTCCTACTACTTTTTTCGGGATGATATTCCCAACTGCCGATGCTATAACTAATAGTTTTTCTTTATTGTTTATAGCTGTTGTGTTGTGTCTGTATCAGCGAGATGGTGCGTTGCATTTCAGACATATTGTTTTGCTCTGTGTTCTGAGCATTATGTTGGGGCAGGTGAAGATTACATGCTCGATTATTGTTTTATTTGTATTTTTCCTTTTACCTAAAACAACCGATAAAAAGATGAAAGTATCTCTATCGCTTCCCGTGCTATGTGCTTTTACGTCTATGTGGTTGTGGCGTATGAAGACTTCGCATATAGCGGTTGCACCGAATCGTGTTTCCTTGCAGGAGACTCACGATTTTGAGATGCAGTTGATGCTTTCTCCTTGGAAAATATTTTCTTTGCTTGGACGTGTACTGTTTGAACCTTTAGATTTTGATTATGAAAAAATTGACGGTCAATTAGTAAATCCGAGAAGAAATCTTCAGTTTTTTACTGGAACCGAAACGGTCCAATTGCCTTTAATTGTTATGGCTCCGGTACTGATTGCCATTATGATGTTGCTGATTGTTCATACTTCATATAAGCGTATGTGCGGATATCAGATTGCAATTGTATTGGCGATTCCTGTTCTGTATTTTGTCCTGTCATGCGTAGCTATGGCAGTTACCTGGAGCGGAACGGTGGATGGTTGCGTGTCGGGTATGCAGAGTAGATATTTGATACCGGTTTTACCGTTATTTGCTTTGTTGTTTCCGGGTTTAATTGGCTTTGAGAATGTCAATTTAAAGAAATATAGAATGTCTGTATTTTTGTTAACATTATTTTCATATATAGGTATTTTAATTTCATATTTGGTTCAATGGAATTAAAAATAAGGGATATGATACTGTATTTAAACTTGGCATCATATCCCTTTAAAAGGCTGTTTTAAATTATTATTTAGCGTACCAGTGAGGCACTTTATTGCCATTGCGACATTCGCAGATTATTGGCGTGCCGTCAGCATCGTTCTTTTGCTGTCCGTGTTCGGATTTCTTGCAATATTGTCCGCGGATGTTTTTCCCTCCAGTATTGCCGTTAGTGCCAGGATTGGCATTGTTGTTTGAAGCCTTACTGACAAAACGGCCAGTGACGGAATCAAAAGTTGCATATGAATTCCATTCGGGAACCCATGCGCGCCCGTGTGCCATTGCGCCAGTGGTCTGGTCGAAATAGTAATAAGCACCATCTTGGTAGTGTAATCCCTTGACCATCTTTCCGGTTATCCGGTCATAGCGTACCCATTTTCCACCGTTGGAACGAATATAAGTATCTCCATGGAACATGGCACCGGTATATTGATCGAACAAGTACCAGCCCGTATGGCTGCTGTCGTAATTCACGAAGGCCTCACCATGGGCCATTTTGCCGGTTGTCCAGTCATAATATACCCATTTGCCTCCATTGGAATGGATATATTTCATGCCTTTGGACATTGCGCCGGTTGTTTGGTCGAAGTAATACCAACCGCCGTATCGGTAATCTTCGCCTTTGACCATATGGCCATCCCCGTCATACCTGACCCATTTATTTCCGGAAGAGAGATACACGTCTTTGTCGTGTGCCATTGTTCCATCGGCATCGAGCCAATACCAAGCATCGCTGCCTGGATCATAGATCTCTTTTGAACGCGCCATAATGCCGGAATCAAACCAGTAGTGTTCGCCGTCTTGAGTTACCCAACCGGTGTAGTCAGACTCTGGCGCCGACACGGTTTCTTCCGCGCTAGCTGGAGCAATTGGCAAAATCGTCATTGAAAGAGCCATGGTTGCGGCAATGGTTCCATGAATAAGTTTGCTCTTAGAAATCATATCCATCATCTCCCTCTTGTTGTTATGGATAAGATACTTAAATTTTAGACCTAAAGTAATTGCGACAGGGGTTATTGTGATGGTACATCTGAACCGATGTCGTGCGTAACGGTGTGGACGATTGTTTAAAGTGCAATGTAGCCACTACGATTAGTGGATGAACGGAGAAAATGGCGATAGGAGAAGACGCATGGGACAGGAGGTCTCTATGGATACTGAGCGAATGGACTCGTGGGAAACGGTGATGCGCGTTGTGTATCCGGTCAAAGATGCTGAACAGACCCTCCCTCTGTATGCGATTGACTGGACTCGCCCGCATGTGGCGGAAACCACTCTGGATTCGCGTATCGACATGCGTCGTCTGGAATTCAGCTCCATGAACCAGTCCACATTGCAACGCATGTTACGGAATGCGGGATCCTCTAACGGGGTTTCCTGCGATTCATTCGAAATTACGGGACGTACTTCCGTAACACTACGAGATCATGGTCACATGTCCGGATGCACGTTCTTCAACGCGTTCCCTGCATCGTATTGGCGTCGTTGGACTGGTGTGAAGACCGTGCGCTTCGCAGTGTCCGTTCAAGGAAACGCCAAGATCAACGTCTTCCGGTCGACGGGTCGAGGCCTGATTTATCCGGTAGCGGAGCGGATTGTCCATGCTGCGGATACCTCGGCTTCCGTATGCGTGGATGTGCCTATGACCGGGCTCATGGACGGTGGTTACTTCTGGTTCGACGCGGAATCGCTAGGTGGGCCAGTCGTTATTTCCAATGCGACATGGTCTGTTCCGCGTGAAGCGCGCACAGCCAAGCATGGCACTTCCATGTCCATCGCCATTACCACATTCAATCGTGCCTCGTACTGCATGAACCAATTGCGCGCCATCGCAGGAGCGCCGGCACTGCGTAAGCGACTGGATACCGTGTACTGCACGGATCAAGGCAACGATCTGGTCAAAGATCAAGAAGGCTTTGCCGAAGTATCCGCCGACCTTGGAAAGCAGCTTACGTATATTCAGCAAGCCAATTTAGGTGGTTCCGGCGGCTTCTCTCGAGGTATGTACGAAACGGCGAAAGCTGGGAACAGCGATTTCGTGTTGCTGCTGGATGATGACGCCATCAGTGAGCCTGAATCGATTCTTCGTTCCATCCAGTTCTCCGACTATACGATCCGTCCGGTTCTTGTCGGCGGCGGCATGCTTCATCTTGATAATCGCACCATGCTTTATACGCAAGGCGAGAGGATTAATCCGCAGCGAATGTGGATGTATCCGTCCAAGAGCATGGGGTACAATCACGACTTCTCTGTGGAACCGCTTCGTGACTCTCCGGATCGTCACCAACGCATCGATGAGGATTTCAACGGCTGGTGGATGTGTTTGATTCCGATTGCCGTGGTCAAGAAAATCGGCCTCTCGATGCCGGTGTTCATCAAGTTCGACGACATCGAATACGGTTTGCGTGCCAAGAAAGCCGGTTTTCCGACGGTCTGTCTGCCGGGCGTTGCCGTGTGGCATCAGGCATGGCATGACAAGGATCCCGCTCGTTCTTGGGAGGAATATTTCACCGAGCGTAATCGTTGGCTTGCCGCATTGCTGACATACCCTGATAAGGCGCCTCGTATGCTGATGGAAACCATGTATGGCGATGCCAGCTTGGGGCTTCGTTTTGTGTATTCGGCCATGGCATTGCACCATATGGCGTTACGGGACATTCTTCGTGGCCCGCAGTACCTCGTGGATTGCTTGCCGACGAAGCTTGGGGAAGTTCGTGAACTGCGCGCGAAATATCCTGATGCTCAGGCTCAGGATAGTTTTGAAGCGTTCCCAGAGCCTGCGGGCGAGGTCGAGCCGCCGAAGAACCATCCTTCGACCATGAAGAGCCGGTATAAGGCCGCGGTTGGTCTGATTGTCAAGAGTTTCATCAAAAACGTCAATCCAGATAAGGCCGTTCAGCCTGATGCTGCCATCCCGGCACGGGATGCCGCTTGGACTTGGCTTGCTTTCGACCATGTCAATTCAGCGTTGGTGACCACACCAGACGGTAATGGTGTGGCATGGTTGAAACGAGACAACAAGCGTTTCCGCAAGAACATGCTTGAAGGCTATCGGCTTACTCGCCGGATTGAGAAGAATTGGAAGCGCTTGGCTGTCCAGTATCAATCCTATGGGATTGCTTCCATGGAAACATGGGCGCATATTTTCGGAGACAAGTAAACTTTCCTGATTCATAGGCTCGCATGAGAGTAATATGAGCATGAAAATGTACATTGCTTTTGTGCGATTATTGTTTGGAAGGTTGTTTTGTTATGACTGATGCGGTGGAGTATCCCGATCTGGTGGTCGTGGGCGCGGGCCTGTTCGGCCTGACCG
>ERZ773185.684-NODE-684-length-29359-cov-41.721506_pt1 | contig 29359 bp, 29 predicted proteins | sample MGYA00580531_ERZ773185 | MGnify/ENA primary metagenome ERZ773185 (study PRJEB29015, sample SAMEA2737799) | human gut metagenome | biome: human gut; feature: human-associated habitat; material: faeces | place: China | collected 2012 ...
GCGCGTCCTCCACACTGCTCTCCCGGCGGCGATACCGCTCGATGATGGCAGTCTCGAAAGATACGCCCTTGAGTCGCGGCATATGGAGCGTGACGTCGCCGGAGGTTGTGGTAAGGTTTCGGTCATAGTGACCGCTTCGGTAACCCTGACGGGCCTCGCTGCGCTCGTAGCGGGCCGCCTGCGTCAGGGACTCCGCCTCCTTTTCCAGCAGCTCGTTCAGGGTTTCTTCTACACTTCCTCGAACTAATTCTTTGAGCTGCCCCTTGATTACTTCCTCGTTTAGCTGTACAATTTTCTCGGACATAGTTTGCTGTCTCCTTTCAGAATGTTTGTGTGGTAACTTCATTCTACCAGAGCCTGCAAGCTATGTCTTCTTTTATGCGATTTTCAATTTGCGCAGCTTATTGTGCATTATCCGTGAAATATTTGCCGATTTGGAAGCCAAGTTGCACGAAATCGTGTGCCGCGAAACTGCGAACACGAAACGCCGTTCAGGAAAGAATCTTGTGGAATCGGAATTAATCCTACGACTTCGTGAACTAGAAAGTATATTGATTCCTACTTGGCGGCTCATCCTTCCTATAAACTGTTTGGAACATGGAGCCTTAATGCTCAAGGTAGCGAAAAACAGCAAGGGTATGAATACGAGGGGAAGGTTTACTTCCCTCCTAGAGTAACCCAGTGGAAAACCTCATATCCAGATGGGCTGGATGACTTAAAGGCAAAGAATCGGCTTCAAATTGAAGGGGATTCTTTACGTGTCCGGCTGTATTACGAATATTATCCCATTTCTCGAATGAATAATTTGTGGACTGGAATAGGCGCAGTAAACAATAAAATTTATGTTGTTCAAACCGCAACCGAATTACCCAAACGCTGTATGCTCATGACTACTGATCCGGGAGATCTAGTTTTGGATATCACCTGTGGAAGTGGTACAACAGCTTTTGTAGCAGAGCAATGGGGACGTCGTTGGATTACATGTGATACGTCCAGAGTTTCTATTGCGTTGGCCAAACATCGGTTAATGACCGCAACATTCGACTACTACAAATTGGCCCACGAAGATCAGGGGGTTGCCAGTGGTTTTGTTTACAAAACCGCTCCACACGTCACTATTGGCTCTATTGTAAACGACGACCCTCCTGCTGAAGAAACGTTATATGATCAACCAGAAATCGATAAAATCAAAGTCCGTATCACAGGTCCTTTCACTGTAGAAGCTCTTCCTGCACCCGTTGTAAAGCCCTTGGACGACATCGGCGATGCCGAAGAAGATTATAGCGCCAAGCAGACCGACTGGCGGGATCAGTTGCTGGCTACCGGTATTCTCGGACGCGGTGGCAGCAGATTGGAATTCAGCCGGGTAGAACCCTTGTCCGGCACCAAATTCCTGCAGGCAGAGGCGTAAACCAAAGAAGAGACGCCCCGCCGTGCTGTTATCTGCTTTGCCGGAGAGACCAAGCCTCTGGACTCCCGTATGGTAGCCATGGCAATGGATGAAGTAGAGCGCTTGCGTCCGGCACCTAAGCTTGTTATTTTTGCTGCTTTCCAATTTGATCCTGAAGCGGCAAAAGATATTGACGAGTACATCTATCCTGGCGTGACGGTTCTCAAAGCGCAGATGAATACGGATCTGATGACAGAAGACCTGAAAAAGAAGCGCTCCTCTGATCAATCCTTCTGGCTGGTGGGTCAGCCGGATGTGGAGTTGATTCGCGATGGCCGCAGCAAGCGCAAATTCAAGGTTAAGGTTAACGGCTTTGACTACTACGATGTGAAGAAGGGCACGGTAGAGTCCGGAAGTACCTCCCGAATCGCCATGTGGATGTTGGACACCGACTATGACGGCATGTGCATTGAGCCGAAGCAGGTGTTCTTCCCCATGGGCGGCAAGAAAGATGGCTGGAACAAGCCGGCCAAGACGCTGAGAGCAGAAATCAATCCGGACCTGATCGAAAAGTATGCCGGAAATGAGTCTTTGTGGTTTGTGGCAGAACCGAATACCCGTATTGCAGTAAAAATCATTGACGATTGCGGCATTGAAAGCCTGAAGGTGATAAGGATAGGTGATGAGTAATGGCAGGCATTGATCAGTTAATCATTAACTCTGCTTACCGTGAGCCGACCCATCACTGGAAATATAATCTAAACGGACAGACCTTTGTGCGCGAGGAGGGCCGCCGTCCAGCCGGATATTTTATTGCTGGTCAGGGATCCAATCAGTACAATGATATCGGGCAATTTATCGAGCTTCCGCTTGTTAACCGGATCCGTCCCCGTGTGAAAGCATGGCGCGAAGTGGAATGTCCCGGTGTGACCGGCGTGACGCGAAAGCTGCTGGATCATTGGAACGATAAAGATGCACGGCAGTATCCGTTCTTCTACTGCCAAATGGATGCCATAGAGACACTGATCTGGCTGACCGAAGCTCCTGATGCGGAGAAGGTCGGCATTGATATTCCCTCTGACGGCGGAGCATTCAGGCGTCTATGTACCAAGCTTTGTACCGGCGGCGGGAAAACGACCGTCATGGCTATGCTGATTGCATGGATGATCTGTAATAAAGTTACATACCCACAGGATAAGCGCTTTACAAAGTATGTGTTCATTGTCGCCGAAGGTAATCTGCCCGCCGTCAACGAGCTTGCAGTTGTAGTTAGCAAAAAAGTTCTTGCCCACCTTGATGTAGGTGCCGTATTCGCAGATAAAGGGGGACTTAATGTAGCAACCCTCTCCCCTGTCCGGCAGCAGCTGCCGCAGGATCTCCTCCCGCGCCTCCGCGTCGGCAGGCGGGGTGTTGTTCAGCTGAAAGCACAGCGCCTCCGCCGCATCCCGCTGTTGCCGCAGTTCCTTGCCGCCGCAGATAAATTCCAGTCCCGCCAAAGCCTTTTCTTTCTCGGTCATGTTCCCACTCTCCATGTCAGCAGCTGACGGTCAACCGTCCACCGTTTCTTATAAAAACGCTTCTTCAATTTTATTCTAACGCAAAATAAGAAAGACAGGCAACCCTTTTCAAGTTGCCTGTCTTTCTTATTTTTTAATCACGTCCGAACAAATCGCGGGTATACAGTTTCTCCTTCACACCGTCCAGCGCCGCCTCATACCGGTTGGCGATGATCACGTCGCACATCCGGGCAAAGTCGTCGAAATCCCGGATGACTTCCGAGCCGAAGAAGGTAGCTGCGTCCCCCAGCGTGGGCTCGTAGACCACCACCGTCACGCCCTTGGCCTTCAGCCGCTTCATCACGCCCTGAATGGAGCTCTGGCGGAAGTTGTCGGAGTTGCTCTTCATGGTCAGGCGGTAGATGCCAATGATGCACCGCTCCTCCTGCCGCTGATACTGACTGTTCTGGCTGTAAGCATAGTAGCCCGCCTTTTTCAGCACACTGTCGGCAATAAAGTCCTTGCGCGTCCGGTTGCTCTCCACAATGGCGCTGATGAGATTCTCCGGCACATCCCGATAGTTGGCCAGCAGCTGCTTGGTATCCTTGGGCAGGCAGTAGCCGCCGTAACCAAAGGAGGGATTGTTGTAAAAGTCGCCGATCCGCGGATCCAGACACACGCCCCGGATAATCTGTCGGGAATCCAGCCCCTTGGACTCGGCATAGGTGTCCAGCTCGTTGAAATAGGACACCCGCAGCGCCAGATAGGTGTTGGAAAACAGCTTCACCGACTCAGCCTCGGTGGTACCCATGTACAACACGTCCACCGGACGCTTCTCCGCCGCCTCTTCCAGCAGCCCTGCAAAGATGCGCGCTTCCGCCTCGCAGCCCGCGCCGTGACCGACGATGATCCGGCTGGGATAGAGGTTGTCGTACAGCGCCTTGGACTCCCGCAGGAACTCGGGGCTGAACAGAATGTTAGCCTTCTGATATTTCTCCACCATCGCCGCGGTGTAGCCCACCGGCACCGTGGATTTGATGACGATGGTGGCCCCGGGATTCACCCGCAGCACCTGCTCCACCACGCTCTCCACCGCGGAGGTGTCGAAGTAGTTCTTCTCGGCGTCGTAGTTGGTGGGGGTGGCCACCACTACGAACTTCGCCTGTGCATAGGCGGCGTCTCCGTCCAGCATTGCCTGCAGGTCCAGTGTCTTTTCCCGCAGATATGCCTCGATATAGTCGTCCTTGATAGGGGATTGTCCCGCATTGATCCTGGCGACCTTCTCCCCATTCACATCCACCGCGATCACCCGGTTGTGCAGCGCCAGCAACACAGCCAGACTCAGTCCCACATAGCCGGTGCCTGCGATGGCAATGGTATGCTCTCTCTTCTCCTGCATCTTGTTCTCCCGCCACACTCAATATCTGGACTTGAAGTAGGCAATCGTCCGGTCAAGTCCCTCGCTGAGGGGAACTTTGGGCTCCCAGCTCAGCACCCGCTTAGCCAGTTCGATGTCCGGCTTTCTCTTCACCGGATCGTCCACAGGCAGATTTCTGTGCACGATTTGGGAGGCAGAGCCGGTCTTTGCAATGATCATCTCCGCCAGTTCCAGAATGGTCATCTCCTGGGGATTGCCCAGATTCACCGGCCCGTGGAAATTGTCCTTTTCCATCATGGCGATCATGCCCTCCACCAGATCATCCACGTAGCAGAAGCTGCGGGTCTGGGTGCCGTCGCCGTAGATGGTGATATCCCTGTTGCGCAGTGCCTGCACAATGAAGTTGGACACCACTCTGCCGTCGTTTTCCAGCATATTGGGGCCATATGCATTGAAGATGCGGATTACCCGGATGTCCACATTGTACTGTCTCTTGTAGTCAAAAAACAGGGTTTCAGCGATCCGCTTGCCCTCGTCATAGCAGGCGCGGGGGCCGATGGTGCTGACGTTACCGCGGTACTCCTCCCGCTGCGGATGCATCAGGGGATCACCGTAGATCTCGCTGGTGCTGGCCTGCAGCACCCGTGCGCCGCACTTGCGCGCCAGATCCAGCACGTTCAGCGCGCCCATAAAGCTGGTCTTGGTGGTCATGATGGGGTCGTACTGATAGTGGACGGGGCTGGCCGGACAGGCCAGATTGTAGATCCGATCCACCTGCAGATGCAGGGGATATATCACGTTGGCATTGATGAACTCAAAGTTGGGGTTGCTGTACAGCTCGCCGATGTTGTCGTACGTACCGGTGAACATATTGTCCAGACAGAAGACCTGATGGCCGTCTTTCAGCAGTCTCCGGCACAGATGGGAACCAATGAAGCCGGCGCCGCCTGTTACGAGTATTTTTTTCATACGCTTCTCTCTCCTCCGCGCAGATATCCTGCGGGATCTCTCCGTTTTATTGCAGCAAATACTTTTCCAAAGCCATCCGGCCCTCGGTTCTGGCCTTCTCATCCCGCTCCGGGAAGTAGTAGGTCACCAGGAAGTCCGCCAGCTTGACCAACCGGTGGCTGCCGTAGCACATGGCCACCCGCTCCGCAATTTCCACCGCCACGCAGTTACCGCTGCGCACGGCGGTCATCACGTCCTCCGCTTCCTTCGAGGGAGCGATCACCACCGTGTAGTGCCGTCCGCAGATGCGATCGGTGGTGTAGCGGTGGGAGTCCGTGATGCCGATCACCGGCACGTTCTCGCCGCCCAGCATCTCCCGGGACAGGGATGCCTGCAGGTTGGACACATTCCACTCCGCGGAACGGGAGCCGGACACCAGCTCAATGCCGTCAAACCGCCGGTCCTTCGCCAGTTCGATGAACAGGTTCTCCGGCGTGTCCACTCTGGAGCCGTCCAGGAAGATTGGCTTCCAGTAGGGGTGTGCCAGAATGCTGACGCCGCCCATCCGCTTCGCCTCGTCCAGCAGTACCTGCGTGCAGGCGTAGGCGTTGGCGTCGCAGCTGAGATGAGGGTTCTCGCTGACGATCTGCCGCACCTTCTCCGACTTCATCTGATTGGCCGACAGGAACTCTCTGCCGATGGGTTTCTCTGTTCCCAGCGCCAGAATGTGCATGGGGGAAAATCCCATGGAGTACTCCTCGCCCAGAATCACCGTCAGATCCAGTCCCATCTCCTGTGCCCGCTGCCGGGCCATGACAGAGCCGTCAAAATGGTTGTGGTCCGTCACGGCGATGATGTCCAGACCGCGCTCGCGGGCCGCTGCCGCCACCAACTCCGGCGGCTCCAGTCCGTCGGAATAGGTGGTGTGCATGTGGAAATCCGCCTTGTAAAACTGCTGACCGTACAGGTCCTCCTCCAGCGCATAAACGCACGTGGTGAACATGGGCAGTTCCTGCCCCTCAAACAGACTGTATACCGTGATGTTGTACTTGTCCTCGTGGTCGAAGATGTAGGGGATCTCCAGCCGCCGGTTCTCAGCCTTAGCCTGCACGGAAAACGGCGCAAACCACTCACCGGCACGATAGCCGTAGTTGTAGTACGGAGAGATCACCATTTTGAAATCTCCGGCCAGCCGCTGATGCCGATACTTGCCCCGCAGGCAGAGCATCACCGGCTGTCCCACTGGGAACAGGATCTCGTCCATGCAGTAGTATTCCTGAATGTCCGAAGTTCTGGCATAGTACCGGGCAAACTGCCGCTTGGCGCTGTCCAGATCCTCCTTGTGATCCTCCAGAATCCGATCCACATCCTCCACCGACAGATCCTGTGCCTCGATCAGCGCTTCCAGTCGGGTCTTGTCGCCGTCCCGGAACCACATATTCTCCTCATAGATCTCCTGCAGATGCTGCAGTGCTTCTCTCTTTGCCATTTCTTGCACCAACCCTTTTGCTCCGTACCGCTTACGCCATGGTACAGATCAACTCTGCACCATACGTTTCGCAGGCCGTCTCTACGTCCACCTGCGGCACCGGCCGGTATTCTTTTCCCATCATATAGCCGTCAATGGTCATGCCATAAGTCTCGTTCTCAGCGCGCAGCTGATAGCAGCCGCTGTGGCAGGCCGCGGGGTCGCAATGCCCCACCTGATACTCCAGATAGCAGATCCGCCCCAGTGTCTGGTAGTGCAGCGGTGCGTCTGTGAAAAAGGGCGTCAGCCCGTAGGCCGTCATCCGCTGCGCCAGCTGCACATCGCCGGTCTCCATGCCGACAAACTGTTTATGCTGCAGGAAGGCGAAAAACTCTCCGGAATACCGCCGCTCCCGTACCCGACCCAGCTGACCCCAGATCAGGCCGATGCTGCCGTACTCTCTTGCCACCAGCTCCGCCGTGCCGAAATCCTGCACGATCACATAGGTCTTCTTTCCGGAGCCGTGGAGCAGGGCGAGGATGGATTTCACCTCATCCAGATTCCGTCCCGTCACATACAAAGGCGCCTGATAGATCACCGTCTTGTCGGAGGCCAGCACCTGACTGAGCAGCAGCACAAACTCCGCAATGCCGTTTTGGAACATCCGCCGGTGGCAAAACAGGTCACCCAGTACGATGCCCCTGATGTCGGACCGCCGGCACAGGGCGTCCACCCCGGCCCGGTCATATCGCTCATATCTTGCAAAATATTTGTCCATCACCGCACCCCGTACTCATTGCTCCGCCGGATGTAGTGCATCATGCCCGGGATCTCCCGCAGGTGAGCCAGATAGTACTTCTTGCTCTCCACCATGTCCTGCACCCGCTTTTGAATGTAGCTGAAATCGTTGGTGCGTCCCTCCACCTTGAAGGAGTACACACCCATGCCCAGATAGATGCCCATGGTGTGGTGGATCTTTCCCGGCGGGTTGCCGATCCGTTTGGCTCTGCCCATCTTCTCGCCGTCTTTCACCAGCTCGTACTCCTTCTGGCAGTACACCTGATAGCACTCCTTCTGTCCCACATGGGGCAGCAGACACTGGCGGTTGGAGTTAAAGCAGATGCCGCCGTCGGCCACGATCTCGTAGTCCAGCTCTGGCACCCGGTCGATGATGTCCACGATCTCGTCCACGAACAGATCCGAGGACAAAATCACCCGCTTGACGCCCATGTCCCGCAGCATTTTCACGTCCTCGGCGTTATAGACACCGGCCAGCGTGCTGGCGTGTACCTCTGCTCGCCGGACGAGCTGCACCGCCCGCCGCATCAGGCCGTAGTCCGACAGGATCAGCGCATCCGCGCCCATGTCGTCCAGTGCCGCCATAGCTTCGCACAGCTCTTCAATCCGCTCATCGGGGACGTTGGCGTTCATTGCCACAAACAGCTTCTTCCCCTGTTCATGGATCACCGGGAGGACCGACTGAATCTCTTCCAGTGTGAAGTCCGAAGATTTGGGTCTTGCGCTGTAGCCCGCAAGGCCCACATAGATGGCATCCGCCCCGATCTCCAGCAGCGGAACGATATCCGTCACCCGTCCGGCCGGTGCCAGGATCTCGCACTCTCCCACCTTCATTTCACACACCTCATCTCACTTGCAAAAAACTTCCTTGAAAACTCTCAGATACTCCAGACACAGGTAGTAGTCCAGCTCCGACTCCCCCGGCCCGTATTTATAGGAGATCCGAAACTTCGGAGCATAAAATTCGTTGTTCTGCTGCACGTCGCAGATAAACGCCGCCTCGTCTGCCTCGTCGGCAAAGAGGCTGCACAGGGACGTACTGCCCGGATTCTTCCCCACCAGACGGTTGGTCTCCTCGTCAAAATACGCAACGCACATCTGCTTTTGCTGTGCCTTGGAGGTGCCGTTTTCCTCCATGGTCTGCGCGCCCAGCATCTGCATTTCACGGCAGATAAAGGGGCACAGACCGGTGACGCCAAAGGCATCCAGCATCAGCGCACTCTTCTTCAGCACCACCATGGTACCCAGCTCATAGGGATGATCCGTATAGTTGGTCAGATAGTCCGGTTTTTTGTCGATGTAAAAATTCCGGTTGAACACCTGATCGGCGCACTCACCCAGCAGGATGCAGTCCACTTGGTGCTCCCGCAGCAGCCGTGCCAGCGCATACTGGAGGAACACGCCCCGCTCATAGAGGTCGCCCTCCAGCACCGTCACGATCTCCCACAGCATTTTACGCACTTCCGGCCCCACGCTCCCCTTGTGGAAGGCAGCGACCTTCTTGTGACCGCACAGCTGCTCTGCCACCGCCGTTTCGTCCAGTCCTCTGGCGCCGCCGATGGAGAAGGCGCGCACCGGCACCTCCCGCTCCTTGAGAAAGTGCAGAATCAGGTTGGAGTCATAGCCTCCCGAAATGGCGATGTTGATCGCTTCCCCTCGGGCAAGCGCCAGATCGATATAGCGATCCATGACGGCTTTTTCCCGCCGGTACATCTCCGCAAGGCTGACTTCCTGCGCACAGGCCTCCACCCGGCCCAGCGTCCGCACCCGCAGTTTGCCGTCTGCGATCTCCAAGTACTCCTCCGGCAGCAGCTTGCACACGCCGCGCACCAGCGTCTCCTTCGTGCGGATAAAGCCGTTGTAGATAAACTCACACACCAGATCCCGATCGTCGCAGAAGCGGCAGGGAACGCCGATCTGCTGCAGCAGCCGCAGCGAGGTGAACACGTACCACGTCTCCCCCCTTTGCAGGTAGAAAACGGTCTTGTTGCCGCCCATGGCGCTTTGCAGAACGCGGCAGCCGCCGGACTGTGCGCCCAACTCCACTACCGTATACGCACCGAGGACTGTTCTGTCCTCCGGCCGTTCTGCCAGCTTGTACAGGTCGTCCGCAACGCCGTACACATACACTTCCCGCTCGCCGCAGGCAAGCCGCTGCTCCCCTTCGGTATAGAGAAGCCTTGCGGGGGCGTCCTTCTTCACTTCCAGCAAAAAGTTTCTCATGGTCTGTCCGTCAGCCCCGCCTTATCCTTGAAATACTGTTTATATTCCTGCATATTCACCTGCAGGCAGCCGATTTCATCGCTCATGATGAACGCGCAGTCCATGCAGCCGCGGGGCACTCTGCCGACGATGAACTGCCGGCGGAATTCCACCAGTTCTTCGTAGTTGTAGTCGATGCGCTCTTCCCGCCTCTCCTGCTCGCGGTTGTAGGGGATCTCCGAACAGGGCCGCACCTTGCCCGAGCAGTTGATGTACAGGCCAAAGCCGATCCAGTGGCACAGTCCCTGACAGGAGATGGCCCCTTCCGTGGTGTACAGGTGGTGGTCAAACTTATGCTGGGCTTTCAGCTGCAGATACGCTTTCCGCAATTCCTCGTAGTGTTCCTCCCCGTGGTAGAAGGGCAGCTGATGCAGCGCCTCCTGCTCCCGTACCAGCGCCTCTTCGTCGATGGCGCTGTCTTTGAGGATCACCGGAATCACCACGCGCACACCCAGCCGCTCGCCCTCCCGCTTCGCCTTTTCCAGCATATAGGCGGCGAAGTTGGGGTAGTAAATCAGCTCGTCCTTTTCGTTGCCCAGCAGCAGGTTGGAGCCCAGGCGCCCGAAGCGAATCTCCTCGAACCCCAGCTCTTTGGCCAGACGCACCAGTTCCACCGCCTCTTCGATGTTCTGCCGCATGGCCACCACCGACATATACAGCGGTACCGCCGGACAGTGCTGCCGCAGCGTCCGTACATTCTCCACAAACGTTGCAAAGCTGGCGCCCCGCCGGATGGACTCGTAGGTAGCGGCTCTGGCGCCGTCACAGGAGATGTTGAGCCGTGCAAACACCTGATTGATCTGCGCCAGATTGTCCACCGGCAGGCTTTGGAGATTGGTGGTGGTAAACATCTTCACCTGATATCTGGCAAAGGTGTCAATGATCCGGGAAATTTGGGGATGGATCAGCGGTTCACCGTAGCCGTTGGTGATGATGATCTTGCAGGTAGCAAAATACTGCTCCAGCTCGTCAAACTTCTCCCACGGCAGATACTTGGCCTCGTTGTTCTTCTCGTAGCAGTGCTTGCACATGATGCACTCGCAGTTGCAGTAGCTGGACAGCTCGATATGCATCATCACCGGAAGATGGCGGTATCGCTCCACCTGATGCTCCGTTTCATACACCGCCAGCACGTTGTTGGCGATCTTGCTGACCATGTAGTCCCCGTCCGCCTTTGCCCGCAGCATCAGCGCCTCCAGCGCGTCAGGCTCCGTCAGGTCATAGCTCTCGCCGCTATAGACAAAGGACAGCGGCTGAGCAAAGTCAAACCGGACGAAAATACCGCCGTAGGTCCGGATCAGTTCTTCTCTCGTTATCTGCATAGCACAATACTCCCCGTGGGATGGTTTACTCTTCTCCGTTGACAAGAATGGTCAGCTCACCGGTGCACAGCAGCCAGCAGCCGGCGCACTGGCAGCAAACCATCTTCTTTCTCAATTCCATGTACGCCTCGCTGTACCAGATCTCCGGCAGCGTGCGGTTGCGCAGGTTGTCCACCGGCCCAAAGCCGCCGCTCCAGCAGGGCAGTACGTTTTCGTAGGTATCCACATACACCGTGGCATAGCCCGCCAGACACTGATACTCATCCGGCATGACCTTGCCCCGGCACATAAAGTCCTTGAAATGCTCCAGGAACGTGACCGAATTGGCGATGAGGTAGCCCTCCCGCTTCATCCGGATCAGCTGGTCGATAATGGCGTTGACCTCCGCCTCGTCAAACTCTGCCAGTTCATCCCGCATATTGAAGACAAACTTGTGATAGGGGCTGAACTGCAGGGAGATCCCCTGAGCGGAGTAATGCTCCACCAGTCCCGGCATCTGCCGGATGTTCTTGGCGGTGATCACCGGCGTGATGTGTATCTTGACGGTCTCGTCGTGCTCCTTCAGCTTCCGCACCGCCTCAATGCCCTCCAGCACCGGACCGATGTCGATGCCGCGCTGGGCACGGTAGTCCTCCGGATCGATGGAGTCCAGCGAGATAATGAAGTACCGCAGGCCGCTGTCATACAGCGACTGCGCCCGCTCCTTCAGCAGGTAGCCGTTGGTCAGCAGCACCGGCACCACGTTGTGCTCGGCGATCTGCCTGACGATGACCTCCACATCCTTGCGCACCAGCGGTTCGCCGCCGCTGATGCTGATGGCCTTCACGCCCAGACCGATGGCCTCCGCCACGATCTTCTGCAGCCGTTCCAGCGAGATCTCATTCTTGATCTCGTTTTTGATCTTGCTTCTGGCGTGGTTGCAGTAGACGCAGTCGGAGTTGCAGTAGTTGGTGATCTTCATCATCATGTACTGCGGCGGCAGATCCACCCGCTCCTGCGCTACTTCTGCGCCAATGGCAGCTCTCACATCCTCAAAGCCGCCGCCCTTTTCGCCGAACAGCATCTCCTTAATGTCATTGACCGAATCATAGATCGTCATGGTTCTCTCTCCTCATATCTGCAGCTCCGCCGCATTAAAACTCCGGATTCTTCAGCCACTGGCAGGTGCGGCACCATGCCGGCAGCCGTCCCTGTACCATCTCCCACCGTAATTGGCGATACAGCGGCCCGTTCCAGATCTCCCGGAAGCTCTGTTCTTTCAAATTGCCGTACCGGTGGCTCACGTCATAGCAGCAGGTGGTCATGTTCCCGTGCAGGTCGATGTAGCAGCGCTCCACCGCCCAGCGGCACAGATCGCCGTATGCAAAGGTCGCCGGTGTCAGGTCCTCCGGCTGCACAGGCGTTCCCAGATACTGGCAGGACAGCTGCTCGCGGTACTGCGCCACCTTTTCCACCCGGGCTCGCGCCGCCGGCTCCTCGTCGCAGATGCGCTGCAGATCCAGCGCCACCGAACCCTCCGCCGGCCGCACTACGGCGGGCAGCTGGATGCGAATGCCCAGCGCCCGTGCCGTCTGCGCCGCCTTTTCCGCGTTGTCCGCCAGATAGTGGCCATAGAGCATGGGTGCATCCTTCTGGTTGCCGATGATGGGATTGACGCCCAACGTGTGGAACCGCACGGAGGCAAAGCCCTGCTCTGCGGCAAAGCGGACAAGGTTTTCCATGTCGCCGATGTTCTGCCGCATCAGCACGCAGTCCAGATTCTTCCGCAGCTGTGGCGCCACCTGGTTCAGCTTTTTAAGATTCTTCGCAAAATCCGCAAAGGAAAGTCCCTTCCGGATGTTCTCGTACAACTCCGCGGTGGAGCCGTCGCAGGAGATGTTCAGAAAAGCGAAGGAGTCGGCAAAATACGCCCACAGTCCGTCGGGAATCACCGTCAGATTGGTGTTGGTACCCACCTTGACGCCGTACTTCCGCAGCAGGGCCAGGGACTGGTCGATGTTAGCATACAGCAGCGGCTCCCCGTCGCCGTTGAGCATCGCCGTCTCGGCATAAGGCAGGATCTCCTCCAGCCCGTACAGCACGTTTACGTCGATGTCCCCGGCGCCCCGGTTGGCGGTGTACAGATGGTTGCACATGATGCACCGCGCATTGCAGCGGGTGGTGTGCTCGATCTGCATGTATCGGGGAAAGAAGTCCACCGATCCATCCCACGACTCCGCCTTGGGCGGCGCCGCCTCAAACTGCCGGATCGCTTTTAAGTTTTCCTGCTTCTCTTTTTCAAACATGTTTGCCGTCTCCCAGCAATCCTTTCAGTTCCTGTTTCTGCTTTTTCTTCAGCGCCGTATCCTGATAGAAGTCAGCGCTTCTCTCCACCGTCAGGTATTTCAGCTCGCCGCCTTCCACCATGCCGCACTGCAGGCAGGCCTCCGGCAGATAGCCGGAGTAGAAGATCTCACGGGTCTTCTGCAGCAGCGGCGCGTTCCATACCGACTGGAAATCCCCCTTCTGGGCCACATTTCCCGCCCGATAGATCATGTTGCGGCAGCACATGGAGATGTTGCCGTGCAGATCGGTGTAGCAGTTCTTCAGCACCCAGTCGCAGACACCGGCGCATTTCACCGGCGTAGGCACCGTAGTGCTCTGCTGCTGGTCGTGAGTCTCAATGTAGCGGTGGACGATCTCGGCGGTGCAGAACATGGCCTGCTCCTCCTCCGGCGTCTTCCACTTGGGCAGACGCCGCATCTGCGCCAGTTCCTCCTGAATCTCATCGAAGGTGATCTGACGATTCAGGTACGGCGCATTGGCCACCACCACGCGGACGCCCAGCTGCTCGCCCATCTCCAGTGCCTTAACGGAATAATATTCCGCCACCTTGGGGTAGTGGATCATCACATCCCGGCCGTTGCCGATGATGAGATTGGGGTTCAGATTCAAAAACACCACCTGATCGATGCCCGCCTTGTGGGCCAGTTCCACCATCTCCGGCATCTCGCAGACGTTCTGGCGCATCATCACCATGGACAGGATCTTCCGTACATGGGGTACCCGCTCTTTCAGCTTGTACAGGTTGCCGATCACCGTGTCGTAGGACATGCCGATGCGGATGGATTCGTAGGTCTCTTTTCTGGCGCCGTCCACCGAGACCGCCAGCCACTCGAAGTCCCGGCCGATACGCTCGATCAGCTCGTCGTCCAGCACGGACAGGTTGGTGTTGGCAACGATCTTGTTGCCGTAGCCCACGTAGAAGTCGATCTGGGCTTTCACATTCTTGCTGATAAAGGGCTCGCCCATGCCGTTGAGGTTGATCCGGCGGCTCAGCTGGATGGCGTCTGTCATGCGCTCCAGCGTGTCCATGCACAGGATCTGCGCCTTCTGGTTGTGGGTGAAGTAGTGTTCACACATAATGCAGCGGCTGTCGCAGAAATCCGTGGACTCGATCTGGAAAAAATCGGGGTAGGAGAGATTCTCCACATTCCGGCACAGGAAGTCCACGTCACAGAGCACCTCGTTGATGTCCTTGGCCGCAGCCCAGTCCTGCCGATCCGTCAGCGCCTTCCGCTCCTGCACCAGCGCTTCGGCCTGCGCCACATCAAAGAGGTGGCCCTTGAAAAACACATACCGATCAGCGTAGCCGTCGGCCTCCCGGTTTTTCAGCGTATGTACCAGCCCATGATCGGCCACCAGCAGCTCGCCGCCGGACAACTCCTCCTGCGGCACAAAGGCCGTTTCCGCAGCGGGAAACGCCGCCTTCACCAGTGCTTCCACCGCCGCACGGTTCTCTTCCAAACAGTAAATTGCCGCCTTCATATCTTACTTCCTTCCCTTCCCGTCGTCAGGGGAGATCTTAGATCTTACATAAACCATGGCAATGCCCAGCTTGATACCCAGCGCCCGATAGCAGCACAGCAGGATGAACAGGCTGAAGAGTCCCGCCCACAAACTGGTCTTCATCAGGCAAATGCCGAACATCATCGGCAGGATCATGTTGAGAAATGCCTCCAGCGGGACGGAGTCGAAGGACACCATCCAGTCTTTTTTGGCATATACGTTCAGCACCTGATAGATGCAGAACTCCAGCGCCACGTGGAAAGCCACACCCAGTGCCACCACCCACACATGCTCCCGCAGCAGCGGCAGAAGCAGCAGCACGCAGCAGATATTCTCCACAACGTACAGTCCCAGAATGTACTTGCGGATGTTCACCTGCCGGTCGGCCACGAAGGTGTGGGTCTCGGTGGCCCGGTCGTTCTCCTGATCGATATACTGGTGGATCAGGATGTACCGCAGACCGTCCACAAAGGAGAGGACAAACCACAGCGCCCACAGCAGCATCGTCTCCCTGCTCCTATCCAGAAACAGCAGCAGCACCGTCAGCGGCATGCAGTGCTGGGCAAAGGAACACTCAATGAGTCCCAGCACGCCCCGCTCCTTGAACCGCAGGCCCGGCGCGGAATAGGCCACGCCCAGAAACACCGTCAACGTCACCAGCACGGCGCACAGCGCCTTATTCTCCGCATACAGCAGGATCGGCACGTTTCCGATCGCCAGCATCAGCACAAAGGACAGCCAGATCACCCATCGGGGGAGCTGCGCGATCACCTTTTTCTTGCCTGCCTTCTTGTCGATCTCCAGATCGGAGAAGTCGTTAGACACGTAGCTGATGGCCAAAAACATAGCCAGAAACAGGAAATACACCGCCAGTTCCCTGCAGGCGGTCAGCATATCCCGTCCGTTGATGCAGAGGAAGTAGGCCGCTGTACCCAGCATCATGGTCACCTTGGAGCTCATCCACTCGTCGGCGCGCAGGTATCGAATCAACGTCTTCATACACCGCGCCCCTCAACGTGCTTGATCACCCGGCGCAGGGCAATCAGAAACCAACTGGTGTACCGCTCCGGATGCTCCACTACGTCCTTTTTCAGCTCCTCCAGCGCCACCCACTTGATCGCCGAGGCTTCCTCCTCGTTCAGCGTAATGGGGCCGTCGTAGCTGCCAAGGAACACGTGGTCAAACTCATATTCAAAGAGATTTTCGGAAAAAGCCGTCCTGTACATGAAGCTGAACAGCTCCTCCACGTCGCAGTCGAAGCCCAGCTCCTCCACCAGTCTTCTGTGAACGGCCTCCATCAGCTGCTCGCCCCGCCGGGGGTGGGAGCAGCAGGCATTGGTCCACAGACCGCCAGAATGATATTTGTTGATATTCCGCTTCTGGATCAGCATTTTGCCGTCATTGACAAGGAACACGGAAAAGGCGCGGTGCAGCAGTCCCTTCTCGTGGACAGCCGCCTTCTCGCCGGAGCCGATCTCCTCGTCGTAAATATTGACCAATACCAATTCATCCATCTTGTTTTTCCTCAGCTTTTGTTGTTATCGTTTTTCAGAAATTGTCTGCGCCGTAGCGCTCCTCCAGTTCTTTCCACCAGCACGGCACCGCCGTGTGGTAGCCGTCAAACACTTCCATGAAGTTGTTGGCCTGATTGACGATCATTTTTCCGCTGTTGCGGTACTTGTAAATGGCGTAATCCAGCAGCTTGGTGATACTGAAAAAGAGATTCGCCTGCCAGAACTCCCGGGGAATCCGGCCGTCAAAATAGGACATGATCACCGCGTAAGAGAAGGGCCTGTATCTCCCCTGGGAAATAGCGGAGAGATAGGTGAAGTCCGCGTAGCAGTCGTTCACCGTGCCGGAGTCAAAGTCATAGATATAGATCTTTCCGTCGGAGAAAATGAAGTTCTCCGGCCGGATGTCGTTGTGCATAATACTTGCCCGCTCCTGCGAGATGAGGGAGCGGTTCTCCTCCAGATAGGCCAGCGCCCGATCCAGACCGCGAAACTCCAGTCCCAGACTTTTCACCTCATCCACGATCCGGTCCGTGGCAGCAGTGATCTTTCCCGCCACGTCCACGTTGCCTGCGCGCAGCGTTTCGCGGACAAAGTCCTGATGGTGCAGCTTGTGAAGCAGCTTGCCCACCTTTTTGCCCAGCGGGATCATCAGCTCCGGATCCCGGTCAAAGGCGTCGTTCAGCTGCTCGCCCACGATCCACTCGGTGATGGTCACCACCCGATCGTTGGCCCAGCCGTACCACACGGGACCCAGTACACAGGGATCCTCCTTCTGCACGCGGCACAGCGCCTGATACCAGGCCAGACGACTGCGGTCACAGGGCTCGTCGGAGTTGCCGCCGATCACCTTGATGATGTAGTCCTTGCCCTCGCAGCTGACCTTCATCTTGATGTCATAGGAGTGTCCGCCTGCCACCTCCTGCAGCGTGTAGGGCTTGCCGGCAAAGCACTCCTCCACAAAGGGAATATACGCAGAAAAATCCATGCTCATCATACCTCGTCCTTTTGCGGCAGCGAGGCGGTCAGCGCCAGCGCGTCTTTCACCGCCAGCGAAATGCCCTCGCCGTCCTTGGGGTTGGATGTATTGGCCGCGTCACCGATCACAAAAATGCCGTCGTGCCGCAGCGTACCCGCCGCACCGATGCCCATGACGGCGCCCATCGGCCGGCGAATGATCTCATAGTCGCTGCCCAGATACTCCCGTACCCGGGTATCCATAAATTCCCGGAACCTGACCGTCAGGCTATCCCGGTCTTCCTTCAGCCACAGGCCCACGTTGTACTCGTTCTCCCCCACGCTGAAAATCCAGCTGTAGGTGCCCCGATACTCGTCCCTGTAGTCGAACATAAAGTAGGGCTCGTCCGTCTTTTCCGCCCGCAGAATGGCCGATACGCCCACCGGACGGGCGGCGTCGGGCACCAGAAAGTCCTGACCATCCAGCCGGATCCGCGCCGAGGCGCCGCCGGCCAGCACGACCTTCCTTCCCAGAAAGCCGCTGACTTCGTAGCCCTGCTGAGCGCTCCGGATCTCCTCCACCTTGGTGTTGTAGTGGATGTCCACGCCCAGCTGCTCTTTCAGATACGCCTGAAATACGCCGTCGGTCTTGTGTCTTCCCAAACCGTAGGCCACCTTGTGGCTGTCGGCGGTATTGTCACAATACTTCTCGCCGTGGATGTAGTGGATGTACGTCCGGATCTTCACCGCACTGGCCTGTGCAAAGGCCTCCACCGGGAAATCGATCTCCCGCAGCAACCGCACGCACACATCGCTGATGCCGTCGCCGCACACCTTGCGGTGGTCGGGTGCCTGCCGTTCCAGCACGCACACCGTGTAGCCCTTTTTCTTCAGTTCTCCGGCGCAGATGCAGCCCGCAGGACCGGCACCCACAACGATATAGTCATACACAAAGGGCATTACTTCTCCTCCATCTGCTCTCCGGACGGGATCACCTGCGGATACGCCTCACAGTAGCGGCAGGCGGCAGGGGCCTTGACGCCGAAGAAGCGTCGCACCTTTTTCCCCGTCTCCCGCTTATCGGTGATCTTCTCCAGCTCGATCTTATCGCCCTCGTTCAGCGCAACACCGTGCTGATCGAGATAACTGGCCCGCCCGCAGCGGTACAGCTTCTTCTGGTTGTACACCGCACAGCTGTTCATGGGGCAGTGGATCAGGATCCGCGCCAGCTCCTCTTCGGAGTAGTCGTGTTCCTCGATCTCACCGAAGTCCAGCCACTCGCTGTGGTACTGATAGGCGTAGGTGATGCCGTACTCCTCCAGTTTGGCGATCAGCGGCTCCGTCTTTTTCAGTCGGGGTGCAATGTGGTCGTACTGGGAGATATGCACCGTTACGTGCCCGTCCCGCATGGCCTGCAGCACCTCATCCCTGGGAACCATGGTGCCGTTGGTGGTCAGTTCCAGCGAAGCGATCTTTTGGTTGGCCGCGCAGATCTCAATGATCTCCCTAAGCTGCGGGTGCAGCAGCGGCTCACCTCCGATGATGTTGCCCACGTGGATCACATCCACGTACTTCGTCAGCAGCTCCAGCCCCTCCCGGATCTCCTCCACGGAGTACATCTGGCCGCGCTCATAGTAGGGGATGCACTTGGCGCACCGCTTGCACCGCAGATTGCAGAACGTGGTGATGTCGATATCCACAAAGGGCAGCGACACGTAGGAATCCGGCCGCAGCATCAGCCACAGCTTCTCCCCGAAGGAACGGCGGATGCCCCGCTCCTTGTCGAAGATAAACACCCGAAACCGGCTGTAGTAGCGAAACCGGCTCAGCTGCGGCAGTAAATATTTCAGCTTTTTTCTAAGCACCTTGCTCCTCCGTCGCCGGCGGTCACAGGTTGATCACGCCGCACTGAATACTTCCGTAATACTTACCGGCCATATGGCACGCCAGCTCCACCACAAAGAGCTTGGCGTACTTCTCGCCCTTGAACATACCCAGAATGTTCATCCACAGTGCCTTGTACAGGGGTCTGTCGATGTTGAACTTCTTGTTGGAGTAGACCTTCTGCAGCTTGGAGCTGGACACACCGTTGCGGAAGCTCTTTCTGCGGATACCCCGCAGATCCCGGGGCGAGTGGGCCAGAATCTTGGCACTGGGGACATACTTCAGCTTTGCCCCCGCCTCCAGCGCCCGCCAGCACAGGTCGATATCCTCGGCATTGTTGGCGAAGAAATCGCTGAAGCCGCCCAGGCGGTTCAAAAGCTCCCGCTTATAGGCGCAACTGGCGGTAATAAAGGCCGTGTTCAGGGTCTTTTCCTTCACATAGCAGGGCTCGTCGCCGTAGGACATGAGGATCTGCAAAGACAGCTTGCCCCAGAACTCCTCATAGATGTTGTCGGTGGGCGCCGGCTCGATATAGGTGCCCAGGCCGTCAATATCGTCCTCTTCAAAGGCCTTGTGAATCTCCTCCAGCCAGCGCTTGTCGGGGATGCAGTCGGCGTCAATAAAGGCGATCACGTCGCCCGTAGCCTGCGCAATGCCTGCGTTTCTGCCGCCGGCAGCGTGTCGCTTTTCATTGTTCACCACCGTGGCGCCGCACGCTTTGGCGATCTCCACCGTTTTATCGGTGGACATGCCGTCGGCCACAATGATCTCGTAGGGCTGCTCTGTTCCCTCCGCCAGCATCCGCAGGCAGTCGCCGATGCGGGCCTCCTCATTGTAAGTGGGGATGACAACCGAAATCTTCATATCTTTGACCCTCCGCTTTTACGCGTTTTCTTTCGTGAACCGGATGGCGTGACCGTCATACATCAGTTCTTCTCTGCCGGCCAACACGATGGTCACATTGCCCATAAACAGCTGATCGATCTCCTGCTTCAGTTCCGGAGAAACACTGCAGCCGGCCATCTTCTCGATGGTGACGGTAATCTTGCCGCCCTTCTGTGCCGCCCGATACTCACCGATAAAGCCGTGCTTGAAGAGGATCTCCTCCAGCATCTTGGGGAACACATAGGTTCCGTTGATCTCCAGACTGTCGGCCATTCTGCCCTGATAGCGAATCCGGGGCAGAGGTCTGCCGCAGCGGCAGGGGGGTGGTGTCCACAGCGATGTAGTCGTCGGTCCAGTACCGCAGCAAGGGGAAGCCCTTGTCCCACAGAGTGGTGTAAACCGCCACGCCGTACTCACCGGGCTGCACCGGCTGCAGCGTCTTGGGATCCAGCACCTCGATCAGCAGATAGTCGTCCAGATAGTGGGTGCCGTCCTTGTAGCGGCACTCGCCGCCCATGGGACCGAAGACCTCGCTCATACCGAACATGCTGTAGCAGTCGGCGCCCCAGGCCTTTTCGATCACCTTTCTGCGGCCCTCGGACAGGAAGCCGCCGCCCAGCAGCATCATCCGCACCTGGGACTCCTGCGCCGCCTTCTCCCAGGCGGGATTGCCCACGATGGAGCAGACCACGGTGGGGCGGGTGGCAACCGCCGTAATGGGCAGCTCCGTAATGAAGTCGATCATGTTCTGGGGAGAGGGCTCGGGGCAGTTGACGTAGCCGGCACCCATAGTGGTGTACTGCCACATCATGGTGTGAGCCATCACGCCGGTATCCACCGGCGCAAACACGCCGCCCAGATCCGTATCCTTCACGCCCAGCTCGTCATAGAAGCTCTTGACGAAGATTTCGTGCACTTCCTTGTCCCGATTGCTGTAGGCGTAGAATGTGCGCTTGCCGGTGGTACCGCTGCTGGAAAAGAAGCCGTATACGTCCTTCACCGGCACCGTGGAGCAATCCATGGGGTTGGAGTTTCTGATATCGTCCTTATACATCAGGGGAATCTGCGTAAACTGCTCGTAGCTGTCAAAAGCCTCCTCGCTATGCAGTCTGTCCGCATAAAAGGGCTTGGAAAAGATTCCCTGCTGACGCAGCTGCCGCAGCAGCTTCATTTCTTTCTCGTACATTTCTCTCTCCTGTTATCACACACAATTACAGTAATACGATGATCAGTGCCGCGATGCCCATCATCAGCAGCAGCTGCAGCCAGGTGCTGTAAGAACCGATCTCCAGCATGCCTCTGTACTGGCCCAGGTAGTAGATCATCTGCCTCCGGATGTCGGAAAGCTGACCGCTGGTCACACATCTGCGCAGATAGGCAAAGTCGCTGTCGTGAATCAGCAGCTGTGCCACAAACTGCTGGCCCAGCGTGGCCTTCTTCTCCTCGGACAGGGAGTTCACCAGCGCGGACATCAGCAGGTTCTCCAGCAGGAACACCGCCGGAATGCCTGCCAGAACCCACCACTTCTGCGTGGCGATGGCCGCCAGCAACAGCACCAGCGCGTACACAATGTACAGCATGCTCCGCTTGGGCAGCACCACCTCGCCCCGGTCCGGATGCTTCCGGATCAGGTCGCAGTCGGCCGTTCCGTAGAAGTTCAAACGCCGGAACATGGCCTTCACCGGGATCCACGTCTTCTTGCTGTGGTACACCAGTGCCTCGGCGGCGGCGTTGATCTCATAGCCCTTCTCGTAGATCTTCATGCCCAGATCCACATCCTCGCCGGCGGGACGCTTGAAGGTCTCGTCAAAGCCGTCCACCTCCAAAAATGCCTGTCTGCGGACGGAGAAGTTGGCGGTGACGCCCCACTCCACCTTGGGAATGAAGCGAGGCAGATAGAAGCAGGTCAAAAAGGGCGTGGCCTCGATGGCCTTCCAGAACCAGGTGTCCTCTCCTACAAACTCCAGCGGTCCTGCCACGGCGGCGATCTTTTCGTCCGTATACTTCTCTGCATATCTCTCCAGAATATGCTCAGTGCAGATGCAGTCCGAATCCAGGAACAAAATCACATCGTTCTTCGCCTGCGCAACACCGTAGTTTCTCTTGGCCGCCACGCTGTTTTCGTGGAAAATGTACCGGCAGTCATAGGCCTCGCAGACCTTCTGCACCGCCGCGCTCTCTTCGGGATTGCTGTCGTCGACGATCAACACCTCCGTGTCGCCGCCGTAATTCTTGCGGGCAACGTCAATACTCTCAATGAGTTCGGTCAGCAGCTTGACCCGGCTCTTGGTTGCCACAACAATGCTGAAACTGATCATTTTCCCTCTCACCCCACAATCCACTTGTAGACGATCATGGCGATCATGATCGCGAAAATCGAGTAAAAGTACAGCCACGTTTTCCGCACGCTGTTCTGATAGTCGGATTTCATGTGGTAGATGCCGAAATACTGACCCTTAAAGACCAGGGAGAAGTCCCGCTGCTTGCAGGACATCACCATTCTCCAGAACCGGTACTTTCCCTGCTGGAACATGGCCATCGCCCAGAAGAACATGTTGGTCTTGCCGTTGTTGCTGACGTGATAGCCGTACATCATCAAAAACAGCAGCACATACCACGCCGCCAGAAAGGCCAGCGGCAGCCAGGACATCTTCACCAGCGCCATCAGGCCAAACACAGCGCTCACCAGCGCCACCACGTCTCCGCTCATGGGCAGGCGTCTTTGCACCAGCTCCGGATACCGCTTCAGGATGTGGTATTCCATGGTACCCCAGCGCTTGGCCCGGTCGTTCACCGCCTTGCGGGAGTTCCAGGTCTCCCGGGAGTGATAGGTCACCGCCTCGGGGGTGGTCTTGATGAGATTGCCCGCCTTGGTGTAGCGGTACGTCATGTCCAGATCGTCGCCGCCCAGCTTAAAGGGGAAGTTCTCCTCAAACTTGCCGATCTTCAGCAGTTCGTCCTTGCGCAGGGCCACGTTGTTGCCAATGGTCCAGGATACGAAGGGCATCTGCTTTGCAAAGCCGAAGGAATCCAGGAAGGTGGTGTGCTCAATCACACGACCCCAGAACCGCTTCTCGCCCACAAACTCCGTCAGGCCGAAAGAGCCGGTGATCATGGGATTCTCCTTGCCCTCTGCCAGCGTGTCGGCATGGTGCTGCAGCAGGCCGGGCTTCACCGTCACGTCGGAGTCGATGAACAGGATGTACTCATACCGGGCCAGATCAATGCCCTTGTTTCTCTTTTTCCGGACGCTGTCTACGCCGTCGATGTACTGCGCGTCGTACTTCTCGCAGGAGGCCACGATAGCGGCCCTTTCCTCATCCTTACTGCTGTCCACAATGAGAACTTCCGTCTCGCCGCCGGTATACCGCTGCCGCTCTGCATACAGAGATTCCAGCAGGGCGTCAATCAGCTTCGAGCGGTTCCATGCGGGAATAACAATCGAAAAATCCATGTGCTTACCCTCTCTTCTCCTCTAACCACTTCTTGATCTCCGCATAGGGAATATCCAGCTGTTTCAGATATTCCAGCGAGTTGTTATCCAGTGAAAAAACGAACATCAGCGCCAGAAAGACAGACCACTTCATCTCGCTCTTGCCGCTTTCGATGTTGGTAATGGTCTGTCTGCTCACGCCGATAATATCGCCCAGATCCTTCTGGGTCAGATGGTGCATCTTCCGAAGTACCGGCAGTTCGCCCGCCAGCTTCTCCGCACACAGCTTCATGACTTTTTGGTTTTGATACATAACAATTTCCTTCCACCACGGGGGCCTAATTAATCAGTTTCAGTGTATCACTCCATGTCGGTTTTTTCAATATTATGTCAAATTATTTTTTATATATTCCCATTTCTTCCCTTTTCTTTTATCAAATTGAAAAATATTTTATCATTTTCTTTTGCACCATAAAAAATGCCGCAGCCAGACCCCTTTCGGGCATCCGACCGCGGTATCATGTTCATGTTCCGTTTTCTGCACAGGGAAACGCTATGTCACGTTTCCCCAAAGAGGCACAACACCCCGACAGGGCCATTTAGCATCACACATCCAGCGTCTTGAAATGGCTCTCATACACCTGACGGTCGATGTCTCTCCAGTACAGCAGCTGCTTGTACTCTTCAAACCATCTGGCACCCCACTCTTTGCACAGCTTCTTGCCGGTCTCTGTGCGTTCCTCCTCTTCCTTGAGCAGTTCCAGATAGTGGGCATCTGCGTTGACGGTGCGCACAGTTGCCTGCGCCTCGGCATACTCTTTTTTCAACGTTTTCAGCCCCTTCTTTGGCTTCTCAACGCCCAGTTTTTTATTCAGGACATACTTGAAAGCCAACGCCAGTCCCGCGACCACCGCAGCGGCAGCCAAACAGACCACCATAGTCCTTCGCTGTGATAACAAGCCGGTCGATGGTCTGCTTGAGCTTTTGCTTCCAGCTCGTGCCGCGTTTGGCTTCTGTGTATTCCTTGTAGTCCATGCCCTTGTTCTGTGACGGAGGGATCACAGACAGCCCGTGTTCCTTGCATATCTCATCACTGAGTTGACGCAGTTCCCGATAGGTTCTCTTGTTGCTCCGGTACCCAGCGCGTTTGCAATCTGGAAAGGATCTCTTGTGCCGCAGCGTCGGACGAGATTGCTGCCGACTTTTGATAGTTGTTCGGCGTTCATCGCGCCACCTCCCTTCGGGGATAACCATTATATCAAACAGCCTGTACCAAAAACCGGACTTACTCTTCCGTCTGTTCTTTCTGGTACTTTTTCGGCGTGTACTTCTTGTTCTTTTCTTTTGCAATCCAGTAGGCTCTGGTGAGAGCCTGCATCGCGCCGTCCAGCGCGTCTTCACTGAGACTGCCTCCCGCAAACATACCGGAAACCTCGCTCACCAGCTCGTCAATTTCCCGTGCTGCCTTTGCGCCGCCCTGTTCCTGTGCGGCAAGGACGAGCATTCCGCTGTTGCCGAGAAGATATTCCGGCGTTGTATTCAGAGCCTCAGCGATTTTCTTCACGACTTCATATTTTGTTGGCTTTCGACTGCCCAGCTCGTAATTTTGAATTGTCCTCGCAGTAACAGAGACTTTTTCTGCAAGAGCGGCTTGTGTCAGGTTGGCTTCCACTCTCTTTTCTCTCAGCCTGTCTTTGAATCCCATAAGGCACCTCTTTCTAAAAATTTTTGCAAACACGAACAGAACTTTCGTTAATTCCATTGACGTGAACATCGTGTTCGTGCTATACTGTGCCTGCACGAACACTTCGTTCGTGAGCATGATACCACACGAACAGAGCGTGTGTCAACATTCTTGGCGAAATTCGTGTCGGAAACAGGCAACTTTTTTAGGAACGGAGGACGCTTATGAACAATTTACAATGCAGAAAAGCCTACGTCAGAGTCAATCTGGATGTCGATGAAGAGGGAACAATCATCCCGATGCTGATCCGATGGAAGGACGGAAGGGTTTTTCAGATCGAACAGCTCAAGTACAAATGCCGCGCCAGCTCCAACAAGGTTGGGGGTGGCGGCATCCGTTACACGGTCATGATCAGAGGAAAGGAGTCGTTTCTCTTTCATGAAGGTATGCTCCGCGCTCCCAAGTGCCCCTTCGTCCTGTTCGTCGGCACAAAGAAACTGGTCAAGCGAAAGGAATTCGAACAGTTTATCAGTGAAAAACTGGTGATATAAGTGGCTTCGGAAGATTTGTAAATAAGAGGAGAGTTTTTTCACGCAACGGCTTGAGAAAAAGGACGTTATATGCTATAATTTATGTGTAGTAGTGCGTCCTTTTTCGCAAGCGCGGAAAGGATACAATCTATGGGTAAGAATCTAAAAGGCAAAGAATGTGGTAAGGGTATCTGCCAGAGAAAGGACGGTTTATATTACGCACGGTTCATAGATAAGACAGGAAAGCGGCATGAGAAGTATCTTCCGACGCTCCCCGAAGCTCGCAACTGGATTGAAGAATCAAAATACGCCGATGCGCACGAGGATGTTTTCGTAGCCACCGATACGACGGTGGATCAATGGTTTGATTTCTGGATTGAGAATATTGTAGGCGATTTAGCCCCCAATACGCTTCGCAACTATCGGGAGCGGTATGTTCACAATATTCAGCCTGTTATGGGCAAAATGATGATTGCCAACGTCAAGCCGATGCACTGCAAAAAGGTGTTCATACAGATGGATGCTGACTATGCGGGTTCCACCATCCGTCAAGCCTATATCACAATGGGTACGATGTTTAAGGCTGCGAAGATGAATGATCTGATTGCCGAGCACCCAATGGACGGTGTGCGGTTTATAAAGCCGGTTCGTGCGACAGACGATATTAAGTTCCTCACCCGTGACGAGCAGCGCGTGTTTCTTGAAACAGCGAAACGTTCCCACAACTACAATCAGTACGCGCTGATCCTTGAAACCGGCTTGCGTACCGGCGAGATGATCGGACTGACGTGGGATGCGATAGATTTTCAGAATCGGACGCTGACGGTCAATAAAACCTTGGAGTATCGTCACAAGCAGCATTTTTGGCGTGCAGGACCTCCGAAAACACAGCAAAGCTATCGTACCATCCCGTTGACGGATCGGGCTTATGAAATCCTCAAAGGTATTTGGGACAGCCGCCCGGAGCAAAAGGAGTCACCGACGCTGGACAAAACGCTTGAGTACATAGACAGACGTACAGGCGTTTCTTCTCGGCTTGTCATGCGCGATCTTGTCTTTATCAACTGGCGAACAGGAGAGCCAGCGAAGAACAGTTCCTATGATACCCACTTATATAAGCTCTGCGATGAAGCAGGGATCAAACACTTTTGTATGCACGCCCTGCGACATACCTATGCTACAAGAGCAATCGAAAGCGGTATGCAGCCGAAGGTGCTGCAAAAACTGCTGGGTCATGCCAGCATCAAAACAACAATGGATCGGTATGTTCATGTGACTGCCGAATCACTGGATTATGCCATCAAGCAATTTCAGCAAAATGGTGTAGTCTGATGAAATCCAATAAAGCCAAATGCGGAAATGGTGTAAAAATGGTGTAACAGCCAAGACACCAAACGCTGAAACCCCTTGAAAATCAAGGAAAATCGAAGGAGAATGAGTACAAATGAAATTAGGTATCGTGGGACTGCCCAACGTGGGCAAATCAACGCTGTTCAACGCCATCACCAACGCCGGAGCCGAAAGCGCCAACTACCCCTTCTGCACCATCGAGCCCAACGTGGGCATGGTGGCCGTGCCGGATGCAAGGCTTGATAAGCTGGCGGAGATGTATCAGCCCGACAAAAAGACCCCCGCCGTCATCGAATTTGTGGACATTGCGGGCCTGGTGAAGGGCGCCAGCCAGGGGGCGGGCCTGGGCAACAAGTTCCTGGAGAACATCCGCCGCACCGACGCCATCGTCCATGTGGTGCGCTGCTTCGACGACGAGAACATCATGCACGTGGTGGCCGACGCCGGGACCAACGTGCCGGTGGACCCCCTGGGCGACATCGAGACCATCGACCTGGAGCTGATCATGGCGGACCTGGAGATGGTGAACCGCCGGGTGGAGAAGGCCGCCAAGGCCGCCAAGGGCGACAAGAAGTTCCTGCACGAGGCCGAGGTATTCCGGGCCCTGGCGGAGCATCTCAACGCCGGTAAGTCCGCCCGCACCTTCGACTGCGGCCCGGAGGACCGGGCTATCGTGGAGACGGCGGACCTGCTGAGCCTGAAGCCCATCATCTATGCCGCCAACATGGACGAGGCCGGCTTTGCCGACCATGAGAACAACCGGTATTTCCGGATGGTCCGGGATCTGGCCCAAAAGGAAGGGGCCCAGGTGCTGCCCATCTGCGCCAAGCTGGAGGAGGACATTGCCCAGCTGGACGACCCCGAGGAGAGGGCCATGTTCCTGGAGGACCTGGGGGTGGAGCAGTCCGGCCTGGACCGGCTGATCCAGTGCAGCTATGAGCTGCTGGGCCTGATCTCCTTCCTGACCTACGGCAAGGACGAGTGCCGGGCCTGGACCATCCGCAAGGGCACCAAGGCCCCCCAGGCCGCCGGAAAGATTCACTCCGACATCGAGCGGGGCTTCATCCGGGCGGAGACCATCAACTTCGACGAGATGATGGCCTGCGGCAGCGTGGCCGCCGCCAAGGAAAAGGGTCTGCTGCGGTCCGAGGGCAAGGACTATGTGGTCAAGGACGGCGACATGATCTATTTCCGCTTCAACGTGTAAACAAGCAGGCTGCGTGCCGCAGGGCATTTCCCTGGGCGGCACGCAGCCTGTTCCTGTTTCCGGCGCAGCCCATTCCCGGGGCAGGAGCGGGGCGCCGATCAAAAAGAGGCGGCGATTCTTTGGAATCGCCGCCTCTTTTGGCGCGGAAGGAGGGATTTGAACCCTCGCGCGTGGTTTAGACGCCTACTCCCTTAGCAGGGGAGCCCCTTCGGCCACTTGGGTACTTCCGCAAACGATATGAAAATTGGCGGAGAGAGTGGGATTCGAACCCACGGATGCTTTCACATCGCCGGTTTTCAAGACCGGTGCTTTCAACCACTCAGCCATCTCTCCGTGCGTGCAAAAGCATATTCAACTCAGACGCAGGACACATTTTACCACATTGCGTCCCGGCTGTCAATGGATTTCTGCGCTCCGGGTCAAAAAAGTGTGTAGGACTACAATACATCTTGGACAATTGAATAAAAAGGGTATGAGGAATAGGGTCTCATGTGTTAAAGTTAAGCTACCACACCAAACTTTCCGAAAGGAGACCATATTCCTCATGAGTAAGAGTATAACACAGGACATGGCCTACAGACAATCCCTAATGAAGTACGCAGAAAAGTACGGCGTCAGCCGCGCCAGCCGGAAATACAACAAGAGCCGGTCGTACATCTACTTCTGGAAGCAGCGCTGGGACGGGAGTGTGGCGTCTCTGGCCTGCCAGTCCAGACGGCCTCACAGCCACCCCAACCAGCACACAGAGGCCGAGCTAAAGCTCATCCGCGATATGCGCCGCCGCAATCCGTCGCTGGGCATGATCGAACTGTGGCACCGTCTGCGGAAGCGCGACTACACCCGCTGTCCAGAGAGTTTGTTCCGTGTCATGCGCAAAATGGGCCTGTTTCCGGCCGAAAAGCCCAAAAATCCGTACAAGCCAAAGCCTTACGAGCAGATGACCCGTCCCGGAGAGCGCGTGCAGGTGGATGTCAAGGTCGTGCCGCGCAAGTGCATCGCGGATCCGGAGCTTCGGCTGTTCCAGTACA
>ERZ773185.701-NODE-701-length-29083-cov-6.880081_pt1 | contig 29083 bp, 28 predicted proteins | sample MGYA00580531_ERZ773185 | MGnify/ENA primary metagenome ERZ773185 (study PRJEB29015, sample SAMEA2737799) | human gut metagenome | biome: human gut; feature: human-associated habitat; material: faeces | place: China | collected 2012 ...
GTAATTCCGGCCGCAAGGCCGGTCCGCGGTAAACCGCTCCCGCCCCGGAAAGTGAAGAAAAAATCACTTTCCGGGGCGGTTTACTTGTTAAAACAAGTTCTACGTTACCTACGTCCCCAGCGGTCCGGTGCGGAGTCGAGAAACAATCCGAAATTGCTCTTAGCCGCAGGCTGGTATTGCTTCCCTGTAAATGCCGACAGGTCGGGATCTAGCGCACGGAAACTGGGATGGGCCAGCCATGCGGGATCGTTCTCATAGGAAAAGACCTCTTTACCCCGGATCGTTTCGCTGTGAAGCACGCCCATATAGACAGGCTCCGCATCCTCGGGCCAGTCCATATATACGTATATATCGCGTTGCGTTACCATGTTTACCGTTTTTTAGAAACCCGTTCCCCGACCACAAGTTTGGCATCCTGAAGGGCACGCCCTAACTCGTCGTCTTTAGCTACGAGTAGCAAATCTTTTTCTAGGCCGAGGATAGCCAGCACCCGGAAATAGTATCCCATCGCAACTCCCTCCTCACCCCGCTCGATCTTGGTCAGGGTGTTACGGGAGATTCCGGCACGCTCGGCCACCTGCTCCGAGGATAACTCCCTGCGCAGGCGTGCCAGCTTTATATTTTCGCCCAGAGCCGTAAGCGTCTTCCGCTGGCTCGGCAACAATGCCCGTTTCATACAATAACATTAACGATTATGTGCAAATATAAGTATTATTGCGCAGAATAATTCGCATTATACGAATTTATTTTACAGACTACTCCCGAATACCTTTTTCGTACGGGTTCCAGCAACAACGCAGGCCGACATAGCGATGTTCCGATGTTATCGTAAAGTAAGTATGAGATTACGATTCCATCAGATACTCATGAATAGGAATTATCCGGAGAACCTTCACGTTCTTCTTAAACGCTCTGCCCACGGCTACTATCGACCCTTCTGTTAGCCCTAATACTTTTATGACTTCTACTAGATCATTATACTTCCAGTCGAAATTCTCATCAGCTACTTATGCACAGACTTTAACCAGGCAAGCAACCTTGTTCTTTTTCATCAAAACAAAGTCACACCTTTTTGATGTTATCAAAAGATTTAAGTTGTGACAGGAGTTATATATGTATATTATTATTCACTATCCGAGACATATTTACAGACATTCCCCCTATGTACTTCGAATGGTCATTTGGATTCATCCCATAATCCCGCCGAGCCGGAACATGGGCAGGTACATGGCGATGAGAATGACGGCCACCAACAGCCCCACCTGCAGAATCAACACGGGTTCGAGCAGGCTTCCCAGCGAGCGGAGTCTGTGTTCGAGCTCTCCGGTCAGGACATCGCCCTCGCGGCACAGCATATCGGGGAGGCGTCCGGTCTGTTCTCCCACCCTCAGCAACGCGATGAGCCTGCGGTCGTAGAGGTCCGCAAAACGCTCCATTGCATCCGACAGGCAGGCACCCCGCTCCAGTTCGCGGGCGATCCGGGCAAAAGAGACTCGATAAGGATAAAATGCGATGATCCCTTCGAGCATTCCGATGCCCTGCAACAGAGGGACTCCGGAAGAGGCGAGCAAACTGAGCAACTTGCAGAAACGAGCCTGCAGGTTCTTGCGAAGCGTGTCACCCACCAGAGGGATCTTCAGCATCCATCCGCAAACGAACCTCTGCACGGAGGCCCGGCTGCCATAAATCTTCCACAGCAATAGGACACCTCCGCCCGCGAGCGCCGCAACGGCCAGATAGGCCGGAAACGCTTTCGACAGCGAGATGATCCAACGGGTCATCGCCGGCAGTTCGCCACCCATGCGCGAATAGACCTGCTCGAACATCGGCACGATCACGAGCACCATAAAGATCACAACGACGACGGCCGTAAAAAGAATGATCAGCGGATAGCTCACCGCCCCGCTGACCATGCGCCGCTGCGCGATCCGCTTGCGGTAGTAATCCGCCAGAAAAGCCAGCGCCTCGCCGAGCCGCCCGGTCTCCTCGCCGATGCGCAGCACGCCGCAGTCGAGCGGCGCGAACCTCGCGCTGCGCTCGAAAGAGCGCCACAGCGGCTCGCCGCGTACGACCGTGCGGTACAAACCGGTGAGCAGCGCTTTTGTCTGTACGTCCCGCTCTCCCTCGATCAACAGCGAAAACGAGCGGCTGAAGTCGAGCCCGGAGCCGAGCAGCGAGTGCAGCTCGGCGAATATGGCCTCCTTGCGGGCGTCCTTGAGCGGATGGCCGCCGTGCTTGGATAAAGCGAAAGAATCGTTCGGGTTCATTGTTCGGGTCGTTATCTCTTTTATCAATCCTTTTCGTTCTCTTCGTACCTGTACTTTGCTTCTTGCCCGTTCAGCTTTTCGAGCAGCGGATCGGGCGGACGGCGGGACACGAGTCCGATACTCAATATGGAATCCTGTTCGGTTCGCAATTCGACGATCAGCGTGTCGATTCGTCCTCCGGGTCCGGTATCGGGAGCGGTCCGCAACCGGACGACTCCGCGCAACAGCGTATCGGAGCGTTCGTCTTGCCGGACGATCAGCGCCGAGTCGGCCAGTGAGAGCCGGGCATGGATACCTCCCCGGCGATAGAGCGCCACCGAGCGAGCGTCCTCTGCGAGCAGGCTGTCGGACTGTCCCGTCAGATCGGCCGTGCGGAAATAACCGGCGTACTGTTCGGTGTGTCCGGCGATCCGCTGTGAAGTGCGGTCGAGAAAGCAGCGCAGCAAGCCCAGTCCATCCATCACCGAGAGGAAGACGATGCCGCTGAGGATCATCAGGATCAATACCTCGACCAGCGTCGAGGCCATGAGGCGCTTCCGTATGGCTTTGCAGTCATTCATTGGCGATGATCGTGTTTGAGTCGAAACCGTCCGGATCGACCAAATACCTGTATTCCATATTTTTGCGTCCCTTCGCGATTTTCACCGTCAGCGTCGCCTGCCATAGAGCCGGACAGGGAGCGTAGGGCTCGATGCGGACCGTGAGCGTTCCCCATCCGTAGGAGAGTTCGGTCGTGCCCTCTTCGAATGCTCCCCGACGGATTTCGCTCGCCACACAGGCGGCCCGGTAATCGGCGTCCACGCAGGCCACACCCTCGGACGGGGCTGTCGTCAGCCGGACGACGGTCTCCAAACTCGTCGCGAAGACGGCCAGCAGCACGACCGAGGCGACGACCGCCTCCAACAGCGAACTGGCGGGAACGCGATACGAACGGAGCGTTCGGCACCATGGCACTCCCCGAACCGTCTTTCGGCCTCGTACCCAACGGCGGTCTTTTAGGGCACCCATCCCGCCTCCTTTCTCCGGTAGACCGTCTCCGCCCACAGCGGATAGGCCGCCGCCGGGTTTTCGAGCAGCGTCATATCGTAAAGCATGTCTTCATAATACCCTTCGGAGGAGTAATAGACGAAGCGATTGGCAGCGAGGGAACCCGAAACGATACCCTGCACCTGTGCCGTGCCGTCCGCCCACAGCAGTCCCCGCAGCACGGCCGTGCGGTATTGCCGGTAATTCGCGCGTTTTATAGCGGGCTTTCCGTCCCCGTCGACGATCGCATAGCCCTCAATACGGCTGTCCGGGCCGATTTCGATGTAACGGTCGGGGTTCTCCCGCGCGACGAACACTCCCGACGGACAGCCGAGCGTAACCCGCTGCCCGATAAGCACCGTATCCGTTGCGAATAGCTGGGCCCTTCCCCGGAATCCGTCTCCCACGCGAATCGTGCGGCCCACGACCAGCACATCGCGCAGACGGCAGGCGCTGTCGATGGATACCTTCTCTCCCAGCAGCACGGCCATACCTCCGATACGGGCGCTTCCTGAGAGGCCCGCAGCATCCAGCAGCCGAGGCTCCGTCTCGCCGAAGCTCACCTCCACTGACACTGGCAGGCCGTACCGTACTGCACGGACAGCTCCGGCTGCCCCGGCACGGTGTGCAGTACGGACAAATCCGGTCGGTCTTTTTCAACGGCGAGCGAATCGAGGGCCAACGGGCTAGCTACGCCGGGAAAGAGCTGCCCGCACTCAGGCCCGGTGTGCGGCAGGCAACAGACAACCTGCTGCATCTCCTGGAGAGCCCGACTACACGGGAAACGGCACCCGACAGCCTGGAGGCCGGTTTCGGAACTGTGTTTCCCCGGCTGCTGAATGCTGCCGATCTGGCACAAGGTACCCATTTAGCGGGAATGATCGTGCTGGTCGGCGACGAAGTGGTGATCGACAGCACTTGCCGTCTGCAAAACATACTGGTCGTCGGAAGGACGGTCCATATAGGCGACGGGTTCCGGGGAACGGCCCAGTTGTTCGCAACGGATACGGTGCTGATCGGCCGGCAAGTCACGCTCGGTTATCCGTCGGGGGTGTTCGTCGCCCGTGAAAATCCAGGCCGCTATGCAGAGATCGGCCCGAAGAGCCGCGTCGAAGGATACGTAATCGTAGACGGGGACGGCCGGCCGGAGGTACGACGCACGAATTACCGACAGGAACGCACGGCCGTTGTGCGGGGCCTGCTGTGGGCAGACGGCGCGGCGCAGGTGCAGGGCATCGTATCGGGCTGCCTCGTCGCGAACCAGCTTGCGTACTACACCCCGGAGGGTTATTACGAAGATCTGCTGTACGATATGACATTGCTCGAAAATCCTGCGGCGGCCTACCCGCTATGGGGCACGACGCGCTACCGGAGAAAGGAGGCTGCATGGGTACCCTGATTCACTTCGGCAGTGAACCGGCAAACGAAGCGCGGACACAGCACGGGTTAAGTTTGCAAGCGGGATACCGGCTGCCGGCGGCATCGCTGCTCGAGGCGATCGTCGCATCGGTCGTACTGATGGTCGTGTTCGCCGTAAGCCTTGAAACCGTCGTCCGGCTCACCGCCGGGGACTCCGGCAGCATCGCCTGCGCCGAAGCCGACTACCGGGCAGCTCACGTACTGGGAAAAGTACGGGAAGGAACTTACGGTGAAGGTACGACCCAGCTGACCTTCGGCTGGGGTTCGCTGACGATTCGTATCGAATCCTACGATCCGTGCCCGGAGCTGTGGAGTGTGACACTGACGATGGAAATTCCGGGAGAGCACAAAAAGATGGAATACAAACACCTGATCGATCCCGTAAACTCCGGCGCCAAACGGACGCCAGCCGAACCTTAAACCTGAGGAAATGACGATGAATCCGACAAAACGATTACCCGCATCTACGCTGGTCGAGGTACTGATCCTGATGATCCTCGGCGGCATCGTCTTTTTGTCAGTAATGGACGGCTTCGGACTGCTGCGCCGGTTCCTCGACCGGACATCGCTACAAATCGCAGGACGCACGGAACAGTACGCCGGATATTTTCGGACGGCCGATCTGGCCGGCATGTCGGACAGCCTGCTTGCCGAGGACAACGGAGCGCTGGCGCTGTATCGAGGGGGAGAGATTTATGGCCGGATCGAGCGAATCGATTCGGCACTGATCGTACATCAAGGAGAACGGACCGATACCCTGCTGCGGAAAGTCGCCGGACTGCGCACGATTCCAGAAATCCCGCGAGATCGGCCTGTCGACACGCTCGTCGTCGAACTGCGAACGGCGCAAGATTCGTTGCGGTGCATCGGGTTCGCACCGCGGCACCGTTCCGATCCGCTGCTCGGAAAACTCTCTGAGGCGGAGGGGAAATATCGGTATGACGAATCGAACTGAATTGATACAAATTCTCCCGATACAATCTGGCCTGCTTATGGAATTAACCGATTTTTTCACGTCACGGAAACAAACAAAACAACCCCTGCAGGATGCCCGCAAGGAGGCGATGTTCGCCGAACTGCATTCGCTACTCTCCTCGGGACTCGATTTCAGCCGATCGTTTTCACTTTTGATCGAGGGCGAACGGAATGCTGCCGGCCGGGCTTTGCTCACAGAGCTGTATCGCTCCGTCGTACGCGGAGAATCGTTGGGCCGCGCGTTCGAGCGGAGCGAACGCTTCGCCCCACTCGACTGCGGCGTGCTTCGGATCGGCGAGGAGACCGGACGGCTCGACGAAGCACTGGCATTCCTTGCCGACTATTACGGCAAACGGATCGCACAGCGACGCATGGTCAGCGGCGCGGTCAGCTATCCGCTGATCATCCTTTTCACGGCCGTTGTCGTCGTGATTTTCATGGTACTGGTCATCGTACCGATGTTCGAACAGGTCTACTCGCGCATGGGAGGCGAACTCCCGGCCATGACCCGATGGATCATTTCGCTGTCAAAAGCGTTTCCGGCGTACCTGGCCGTCACAGTATTCATGGCGCTCGGAGGATGGTTTTGGTGGAGGACTTTCGGTGGACGACCAGGAGTGCAGCGTATGGCTGGCAATCTGCTGCTGCGGATGCCCTTGTTGGGCGACACGCTGCGTAAAAACATGCAGGCCCGTTTCTGCAAACTGCTTTGCCTGCTCGCCTCGTCAGGCGTTCCGCTGCTGCAAGGCATCGATATGCTCCGGGGAATCATCACATTCCATCCCTACCGGACCTCCTTCGCCGAAATAGTCCGCGAATTGGAGCAAGGCTCCTGCCTGTCCGACGCAATGGAGCGTTTCGGGAGGATTTACGATCGCCGGCTCGTCGTGCTGCTACGCGTCGGCGAGCAAACCGGACGTCTCCCTGAGATGCTGCGCCGTGAAGGGGATGTGCTCACAGGAGAGCTCGAACACCGCCTCCGCTCGCTCGGAGGTATGCTCGAGCCAATCCTGATCTTGCTCGTCGGCCTGCTCGTCGCCGTCATCCTCATTTCGATGTACCTGCCCATGTTCCGGCTCGGCGGAATTATGGGGTAATACGTGCCCTCCCGTATCCCTAAAAAACAGAATCCCACTGCAACAGGTACAAGAACAGGCGCAGGAACAAGAACAGGAAACCCACCAATAAAAATCCCGACTATTGAAATAGCCGGGATTCACCAAACGTTGCCCATACCGAGATCATCCTACCAGACGAAAGTATATTTAGAGCCGTACGAATAGACATCGGTGATGACATACCCCGCATCGGCCGGACCGGTACGTACCGAAGTCTGTCCCTGCGGAATCACGTAAGTGGCGCCGAGCACGTCCCATCCGTCGCAGGTGACGACCACATCCCGGTCGGGAACGTTCTGCGTCGCCTCGATGATCCATTCGTTGCCGGAACGGGTCAGCGTAATCCGGATTTCGTTAGATACCGCGGAACCGGGTCCCGAACTGAAATCACCCTTCGTATAGGTGTAGTAGCCGTCGCGCACCGGAGAGAAGCTCATGCCGGGAGTGACTGAGAAGAGCGTGGGGTTGCCGTTGCCGGTCAGGATACCCTTGGCTCCGGCCGGGATGGTGGCAACCAACTGCGTGCCGTTGACCGATACGGTCAGATCGGACCGCACCGGAAAGGCCGTGATGAGCAGCCATTGCTGCCGGCTGTAAGACCAATGCAGCGAAACGGGGTTGTCGGGCAGGCTTACCCCGCTGGTGGGCTGGCGCGTCGGCAACACGGCCGAATAGGTGTCTGACAGGTTGCCGAACTGGTCGTAACCCGTGTAATTGACACGGAACTGAGCGACTTCCCCATATGGATCGTAGCCGTTGATCCACATCCCGGAAAGGGTCGGTTTGAGGCTGGGTGACGAACACGGGAAATTCCACTGCTGGTAATCGCTTAGGATGACCGCCTGCTGACCGTTCGAATACGGGAGGTAAATCTCGCCGTAACCGGGCCAGGGATCGCAACTGAGCTCCACATGCGCCGTATAGCCGGTCGACTCGATGACCGTTACCGTATCACTGGGCCCAGGCGGAACCCCGGTCTGACCGGTGGGCAACACAACGTCCTCCACTTTCCATCCCTGACTGAAAGAGATGCGACCGGTAATGCTGTACGTAACGACGCTTGCCGCGGCCTTGGAAGCCTGAGGATTTTCACCTTCGCCGGGGAACGAAGCGTCACGGGTGCAGCCCGAAAGGATCGCCAGACCGGCTGCAAGGATCAGGATTTTTTTCATAACCACAACGATTAAAAGGGTTCGACTCAGGGAGAACGCACCCTCAAGTTAGTAAAAAATACAACAATTCGTCGTAATTATGAAAAATAAACATACGCCCGAAAGTCCGGGATGCGGTATCGGGCCTTGTAACGATAGTAGGCCGGAAAAGCAGGCACAAAATTTACCGATGCGGGACCTGCCGCCGGAAAGCAGTGTTTGCGAACGTTCCTGAACATTGGCACACGCTCCGGGACATAGGTTCTACAACCGCCGACAATCAGGGAATTGACAACAGACCGGATTTTACAAATGCCGCAGGCGCAGTTCCACCTTGCGGCCACCGTCGATCCTGTAGCGGCATGCGCCCGACTGCCCGTCGTGCAACAGATCGCTCAAGCCTCGCCCTACTCCGTCCTGCAATCCGTTTTGCAGCCCGTCACCCCCTTCGGACGCAACCGGCGGAAACGGCACCTTCTCCCCAGCCGGAAGCACCAGTTCGGCGGTAGTACCAGCCGGAACGGTGAACGAGAGACGGCGGTTGCCCCGCTTGCCGCTGACGGCGAAGTCGATCGGTCCTTTGACAGTCTGCACGGTAAAGGCCGCATCGGTGAGGTCGCCCGGCTGCGGCGCTATCTCGAACCGGCCGTAACCCGGCTCCAGCGGGCGGATACCCGCAATACCCTGTTGCAGCACGATCAGCGGTGCAATCGGACAGTGGCTCCACTGTTCCCGGTTGTCGGGCTTCGCATGCCAACCCTCCTGCAGCGTATTGTTCAGCGAAACCGACTCCATACCCGCCCAACGGGTGCGCAGATCGTTCAGCACCACGTCGATGCGGTTCGCCTTGATCAGCGCCCAGAGGCGCCAGACCGCGTTGGCCGGATAGGAAAATCCCATCTCGGCAGGTTCTTCGGCAAGCAGTTCGACCGAACGGGCCGTCTTGCCGCCGGGACACATGTCGAAAAGCACCGCCGTGGCCAGGTCGCGGTCGTGGTAGCGCGTTTCGCCCTCTTCCCGCTCCCAGGGCAGGTTGCAGACGAACACCTGGCGCTCCGGCGACCAGAACCGGCGCACGCACGCCTGCTGCAGCGCCTCGCCGAACGCCCTCGCGCGGACAGCATCGGCCGTGCGTCCTGTCAGTTCGCACAACGGCGCGAGCGCATATTGGCACATCGCCGAGACATACAGGTTAAAGGCCAGTATCTTGTGCCGGGATTTCTTATAACCGTGATGATCGATCCAGACCGACGGGATGCCGAGATTCTCGACCGGGAGCAGGCTGTCTGCGGGATTCATCAACGTGGTGAGGTAATCGAACGAACGAAGCAGGCGCGGCAGCGTCTCGGCCAGGTGGGTCGTGTCGCCGGTCTGGCAATAGTAGTAATAATTGTCGAATACGAAACCGACCCCGTGGTCGAGCAGCGGTCCCCAGTTAGAAAGACCGAGTTGCTTCTGCATCACGCGGGCGAGGCGGTCGTAAGCCGGCCAGCAGTCGAGGAAATACCCCTCGGAGCTGAGTCCCTGCGAATAGGTGATCAGGAAGCGGCGCGGCAAGCGGGTTTCACCGAAGGTCCCCATAACGGCGTGCAGCTGGTGGCCGCAATCTCCGCTGTACTGCTGCCGCTCACGGCCCATGCCGTCGACGATCAGGTCTTGTGCCGAATTGTTCAGCGTATTGACCGTCGCATCCATTACCCGCTGGATCGCAGGGTCGCCGATGCGGATCGCCGGATCGTGCGGCCACGGGAAGATGCGGCGGCGCAAGCCGACCCCGCTGACGGTCACTTTACCGGTAAAGTTGCGAATGTGCAGCTGCAGCCAGCGCGCACTCTCGAAGTCGAACGCCTCGAAACGGTTGCGGCCCTCCCGGCAGGTCCAGCGGCTCCACGCGTTGAAATGCGTATTGAGCAGTTCGGGTCCCCCCACCTCGTGCGCCTCGTGCGTAAGCAGTTCGACTACCGTCCCCGCCGGGGCGTCGATCGTGAAAGCCGGGAAGCCGACCACCTGTTCGCCGAGCTCGAAGGTCAGCACCGCAGCGCGGCCGTCCGAAGCGACGACGCTCCAGGTGCTGTCGTTCTCCTGTACGGCGCACGGCGTGCGGTCGGCCCGGTAGCTGTGCGGCGTATTCATCTCGAAATAGGTCCGGGGGTCCTGGTCCCATGTCAGCCACATACTCTCGGCGAGTTTCGACACGGGAACCCAGTATTCGCGCATCAGCGGGATGCTGCGCGGCCGGATCCGCGACACATCGCGGTTGCTGGCCCAGTAGTCCTGCAGGTACTCCGGATAATCGGTCGCCAACTGCGACCGGTCGGCACGCCCCCCGAGCTCCATCGCAGAGACCCACTCGCTGCCGGGGGTATAATCCGCCTGCCGCCAACCGTCGGGATAACGGTTCGCATCGAACTCCTCCTGGAAAGCGCGCACGTAATGGCGCTTATACTGCCCGGCGGGCCAGCTGCGGGCCACGCTCACGAGCCAGGTGCTGTCGCTCGCTACCAGGCGGTTCCCGACCTCCAGTTTGCAGATGAAACCGGGCTTGCCGATGGGCGACGTACCGTCGCCGAGGCCGAAGTAGAGCACCTCCGCCGCCAGTACGTTCTTTCCTTTCTGCAGGTAGGACCGAATGTCGAGCGGATCGGCCTCGGGCCAGCGCGGATCGGCAGGTGCGGGCCCCCATTGTACACGCTGCCCGTTGACCCAGAGCCGGTAGCGGCTGTCGGCGAGAATCCACCCGGAGACCTTTTCGGGCACCGAATCGAGCGTAAACTCCTTGCGCAGCATCAGCATCGTGTTGGAGAGGGTGCGCTGCGACGGATACCAAATCCAGCGGGCGGGCGCAAGGTCCAGCTCCGGCTCGGCGCCGCGCAGCGAAAGGATCGACAGGCCTGTAAACAAAAGTGCGAAAACGGAAGTCAGGGTCAGACGTTTCATGTGTCGGTTTTTAAACGGGATTCGTAAAATTTCGGTATAAACCCCGGGCAGGTTCCAATACCTGTACGAACGACGGGGCGAGCCCGGACGGCTAAGATACCATTTTTCGCGAAAGCGGACAACATCCCCGCCCCGGAAGAAAAAGAAAAACAAAGCAAGAGAAAAAGAAAAGGAAGAAGAAGAGATGATAAACAGAGACTGCCAGCAGCGGCGGAATAGGTAACCGAAACACACAACGGTCGGGGCAAGGAAGAGACCTCTGCGCACAACAACAACAACAACAACAACAACAACAATGGGGGACGGGAACAACAACGGGAACGCATAAAAAATCCGGCGGCCCGAAAAGGGTCGCCGGACAGATTAATCTCAGTCCAATGGAAGCGGAGCGTTGCGGCCGGACCGCTCGTACTTGCGGTCGTTGTTGTTTCGGCACCAATGGCTGTTACAACTGCCGTTCCACCGTTCCCGCTACCTCGGTTGCTGCTGCACCAGTTCGTAATCGATCGTGTACTCGACCTTGCGCAGGCGCGGGTAATAGTCTTTCAGCAACGTCGCATAGGTCGCTCCGCCGTTGAGCGCTTTGATGTTCGCCTTCTTGGCCGCATCCGAAGCATCGGAATCGAGTATCTTCAGCAGAGCCTCTTTGCCGCGGATCGAAGAAGCGGCGACCAGCGAACGCAGGCCATTCCAGTCCTCGCCGCCCGACCGGGCCGAAATCAGCCCCGGATCGCCTTTTTTATAGTTCTGCAACAGGTAAGCTTTCAAAGCATCGGCACGTTCCGCAGAGAGACGGTCGTTGAGTTGAGTGCTACCCTCGGGTGAAGCATAACCTACCAGGGTAATTCCACGGACGCGTACATTCTTGGCCTGAATCAGCGAATCGAGCGTGCCTCGGATCTTGGCCAGTTCGGCCGCATTGTTGCGGAAATCGGGCTGGATCGCCGACTTGCCCACCGGGAAATCAAGGTAAGCGTTACCGGTCACCTTCTTCACCTCAAACACGAGCGGTTTGGCCGGAACGGGTTTCTCGACCACCACGACCACCGGGGGTGCGGGCGGAGCGGGAACCGGCTCGGCCAGCAGCGTATTCTGCTCGGCCACCATATCCTTCTTGCAGCCGTACCACTGGCTGTTCAGCACCAAGCCGCCACCGCGCATCCAATCGCGGAACGGAACGACCGCATGGTAGTAAGTGAGTCCTTCGAGGTCACTGTTCGTATCGGGCAGGCTGGGCCTGCGGCGGCTGAACACTTCGTTGCGGGAGTGTATCTTTTCGGCCAGCCTGCCGCGGTAAACCAGCGGCTCCAGCGGCAGAACCTGTCCCGTCCCACGGATCACGGGAGTCAGGATCAGCGTCCCGCGGGGCATGATGTTCTTTTCTCCGGGCACGACCACAAAACGGATATGCACCGAATCATCCACGTTACTCATTCCGACATCCCGGACCGAGTAGACCGGCTGTGCCGAAGCCCCTCCGGCGGCCAGCGCCAGAAAACCGGTTAAAAAGAGAAGTTTTTTCATAATCATAATTTTATTCGATAACCTATTCAATGGTATATTTCCTACGGTCGGCGGCCCTCCGTCCGCAACCGTTTTGTATCCATCCCGTCAAAAAACAGTCCAAGATCGGTTTCCACGGAAGATGTTTCGTCCGAAATTTGTTTCGAATATCGAAACTAGCCAAATAATACACTCATTAACAACCATTTAAACAACAATCTAAATCCACAGCGAAAACAGGCCACAATCCTTTCGTTTTCCACTCCGGTTTTCCACTCCGGTTTTCCACTCCGGTTTTCCATTCCGGCTCCCGCAGGCCTCGGGGCGCTTTCCGGGTCCCGGTATTTTTTCCTTACGGCTCCGCGCGGCGAAACCGGATTGTTTCCGTATATTTGTCCCTAACACAGACAAACGACACAGAGAAAACACGCAAATTGTATGAGATTCGACGAACTCGGCCTGGACGCCGATATCCTGCGGAGCCTCGAAGCGATGAACTTCGAAGAGATGACGCCGGTACAGGAACACACCATCCCCATCATATTGGAAAACAAAGACCTGATCGGCTGCGCGCAGACCGGGACAGGTAAAACGGCCGCGTACACGCTGCCGCTGCTGGACAAACTGCTGCGCGAAGGCAACCCCGACAACGTGGTCAAATCGCTGATCGTCGTGCCCACGCGCGAACTGGCCCAACAGATCGACGTACAGTTCCAGGGATTCTCTTACTTCCTGCCCCTCTCCACGACGGTGGTTTACGGCGGTGGCGACGGCATCGGCTGGGAACAGCAGAAGCAGGGCATGCTGCGGGGTTCGGACATCGTCGTGGCGACGCCGGGACGCCTGCTGGCCCACATCGCCAACAGCGGAATCGACCTCTCGCACGTGAGCTATTTCGTGCTCGACGAAGCCGACCGGATGCTCGACATGGGCTTCTTCGACGACATCATGAAGATCATCAAGGAGCTGCCCACCGAACGGCAGACGATCATGTTCTCGGCTACGCTGCCGCCGAAAATCCGGCAGATGGCCAAACAAATCCTGCGCAATCCGGCCGAAGTGAACATCGCCGTATCGAAACCCAATGAAGCGATCCAGCAGGGCATCTACGTCTGCTACGAAAACCAGAAGATGGAGATCGTTCGCGCACTGTTCGGCGAACCTACCGGCACCAAGACGATTATCTTCTCGTCGTCGAAGCAAAAGGTCAAGGAGCTCGCCTACACGCTCAAACGCATGAAGCTCAACGCTGCGGCGATGCACTCCGACCTGGAACAGGAGCAGCGCGAAGAGGTGATGCTGGATTTCAAAAACGGCAAAATCGACCTGCTCGTAGCGACGGACATCGTCGCGCGCGGGATCGACATCGAAGATATCGGCACGGTGGTCAACTACGACGTACCGCACGACCCGGAGGACTACATCCACCGCATCGGACGCACGGCGCGCGCGAGCGCAACAGGCCGCGCGATCACCTTCGTCAGCGAAAAGGAGCAGGGCAAGTTCCACCGCATCGAAACTTTCATGGAGCGGGATGTGGAAAAATTGCCGATCCCCGAGCATCTGGGCAAAGGCCCCGTATACAATCCCGACGAAAGCGACCGCCGCTTTTCGGGCCGCGGAGGCCACGGACGGGGAGGCAACCGGCGTGACGGACAAAGCGGTGCCGGCGGCCGCGGGGGACGCAACGGGCGCAACCGCAGCGGCAGGAAGAATCCGGAGCAGGGCGCCCAGGCGCAATCCTCCGCACAGGCCCCGCAGAACCAGGGGGCAACGCCTGAAGGAACACAGCCGCAGGGTGCGAAAGAGCGGACCGACGGACAAAAAAACCGCCGCAACAACCGGCGCCGCTTCCGGGGGCCGAAGGGCCCGCAGGGTTCCCCGGGGCCGAAGCCAGGCGACAATTAGCGCGAATCCCGGTAAGCCGGTCTTAGCGACTACTCGGAGACGCCACAGAAGCCCGTTCCGGCGCACCATTTAATGATTCGAAAGACCGCAAAGGTCGCAGGAAATCACAAAAGGGACACCGCAAGCCGCAGAAAACGCCGGAAATCCAGGCAGATCACAGCGTCCGGACAACCGACATCCGGCGGCGAGTCGCTCCCCGAAACGGTGCCCGACGGAATCAGGTGCCGCAACCGGAATTGTGAAGAGTGATGATGGAAAACCGGTGAGGCCCGCTATACGGCAAAACGCCGCACGAACACCCGCACCCCTGCAACCCGCAACGATTTTACCTTTTTGATTGGATATGAGACGAAACGCATGGATGCATTGCGCACTGATACTGGCGCTGACGACCGCCGTTACCGGGACGCTCCGGGCTGCGGACCCAACACGGCAACAGGATGCTGCCGGACAACAGCAGGCGCCTTCGCCCGGACAGAATAGCGCCGCTGCCTGCCGGGAAACGGCGGAAAAACGCCCACAACTGGGAAAAGACCCGATCCGGGAGGTTATCGACGCGATGACCATCGAGGAGAAGGTCCACCTGCTCGTGGGCGCGGGCACCAGCGCGACAGACCTCGAGGCCGCGATCATCGGCCAGACCCGCAAACTGGTGCCGGGCGCCGCCGGGACCACCTTCCCGATCGAGCGTCTCGGCGTGCCGGCGATCGTCTTCGCGGACGGCCCGGCGGGGATCCGCATTTCGGCCACACGCGACAGTACCGCACAAACCTTTTACGCCACGCAGTTTCCGATCGGCACGCTGCTGGCCGCGACATGGGATACGGTCCTTGTCCGCCGCGTGGGCAACGCGATGGGGGAAGAGGTGCACGAATACGGTGCGGACGTACTGCTCGGCCCCGGCATGAACCTGCAGCGCAACCCGCTGAACGGCCGCAATTTCGAATACTTCTCGGAAGACCCGCTGCTGACAGGAAAAATTGCCGCAGCGATCGTAAACGGCATCCAGCAACAGGGCGTAGGCACCTCGGTAAAACACTTCGTCGCGAACAACCAGGAGACCAACCGTCTCAACAACAATACGATCGTCCCGACCCGCGCACTGCGCGAGATGTACCTCCGTCCGTTCGAAATCGTCGTAAAGGAGGCGCAGCCGTGGACGATCATGACCTCGTACAACAAACTCAACGGCACCTACACCGCGGAACGCGCCGACCTGCTCACGACCGTACTGCGCGACGAGTGGGGCTTCAAAGGGCTCGTCACTTCGGACTGGCTCGGCGGCGTGAACCCGGTCTGGAGCGTGCAGGCGGGCAACGACCTGCTGATGCCGGGACTGGCCAAACAGCGCGACTCGATCCTGAAGGCGATCCGCCTGGGCACGCTGTCGCTGCACGACGTGGACCGCAACGTACAGCGCGTGCTGGAGCTGATCCTGCGTTCGCCGCACTATGCGAAATATACCTTCTCGAACACGCCCGACCTGAAAGCGTCGGCCGCCGTGGCACGGGAATCGGCCGCCGAGGGCATGGTACTGCTCAAAAACGACGGCACGGCGCTTCCCCTACCCGCACAGGCTCGCAAAGCGGCTCTTTTCGGCGTCACCTCATACGACTTTATACCGGGAGGAACCGGCAGCGGCACCGTGAACAGCGCCTACACCGTTTCGCTCGCACAGGGGCTCGCCGCAGCGGGAATCAAACCGGACAAGAAACTGCAGCTGGCTTACGAAAGCCATATCGCAGCCGAAAAGGCCGCGCGTCCCGCGCCGAAGCGCTGGTGGGCGAAGCAACTGCGTCCGCAAGTGTCGCAAATGGAGGTTTCGGACGCCGAAATCGCCCGGTTGGCCCGCACGCAGGATGCGGCCGTCATCACGATCGGCCGCATCTCCGGTGAACTGCTCGACCGCATCGCTTCCACCGACTACAACCTTTCGGAGGCGGAACACCGGCTGATCGAACGCGTTTGCGACGCCTTCCACAAAGCCGGCAAAAAGGCGGTCGTCGTGCTGAACGTCTGCGGCCCGGTCGAAACGGCTTCGTGGAAAGCCCGGCCCGATGCGATCCTCGTCGCGTGGCTGCCGGGACAAGAGGGGGGACACGCCGTCGCGGACGTGCTCACGGGCAAGGTTAGTCCGTCGGGCAAGCTGCCGATGAGTTTCGCGATGCGCTACGAGGACGATCCCACCGCGCCGAACTTCCCGCACCGCGAGGATTACGACACCGTCACGCTGCACGAATCGATGTCGACGAACCACACGCTGCCCGACACCGGCAGCAAGAACCTCGACTACACGATCTACGACGAGGGGGTGTTCGTCGGCTACCGCTACTTCGACACTTCCGGCAAGGAGGTCTCCTACCCCTTCGGCTACGGACTCGGCTACACGACCTTCGGCTACGGGGGACTGGACATCGCCCGCGACGGCGACGACTACAGGATTACCTGCACGATCCGCAATACGGGCGCCAGGGCAGGCCGCGAAGTGGTGCAACTCTACGTCTCGGCGCCGGGCAAGGATATGCCCAAACCGGCCAAGGAGCTCCGTGCCTTCGCCCGCACGGGATTGCTCCAGCCGGGAGCGGATGAGACGGTGACGCTGCGTGTTCCTGCCGCATCGCTCGCATCGTTCGACGAGGCTTCGAGTAGCTGGCGGACGGAAGGGGGAACCTATACGTTCCGCGTCGGCGCTTCGTCGGCCGATATCCGGCTTTCCGGAACGGCGGACGTGGAAGCCGCCTGCGTCGAAACAGTGCATCCGGTCATCCTGCCGCCGGAAAAACTGCCGGAGCCGGGACGGCCGCAAGCTGAACAATAAACGGCTTCCTGCGCAACCGGTTCCGGGGGTACAATAAGTTTCGGAGGCAAAATGAGTCTCAACCTGCAAATGAGATTCAGTGACCACAAAGGACACGCCCGGAAAGAAGGAAAAGTCCGCACTAATTTAAGTCAATAAAAATGTTCTGGGAATTTACATTGCGACTGCTGCTGGCCGGGGTGCTGGGGGCGGTCATCGGGCTCGACCGCGAGTACCGGGCCAAAGAGGCAGGCTTCCGCACGCACTTCCTCGTCTCGCTGGGCAGCGCGCTGTTCATGATCGTTTCGCAATACGGCTTCGCCGGGGTGCTCGGAGAGGCCGGCGTGGGACTCGACCCGAGCCGCGTCGCGGCGCAGATCGTCAGCGGCATCGGCTTCCTCGGCGCCGGAACGATCATTTTCCAGAAACAGTTCGTACGCGGCCTGACTACCGCCGCAGGCATGTGGGCCACCGCAGGAATCGGCATGGCCGTCGGCGGCGGGATGTACTGGCTGGGCGTGTCGGCCACCGTGCTGACGCTCGCAGGACTCGAACTGCTGACCGTGCTGTTCAAAAATCTGGGCCTGCGCACGATGCTCGTCCATTTCACCACCACGCGGCAGGAAAACCTGGTACGTATCCTCGACCAGGTGCACCAGCGCCGTTACCGCGTCGTCAGCTACAAAGCCGCCGAAGAGAAACACGGGGAACTGTGTTCGTACCGGGTGTCGCTCGTGGTCAAAATCAAGGAACAGCGGGAAGAACAGGCTTTGTTCACCTTCATTCAGTCGCTGCCGGACTTGGTGCTGACCGAAATGGAATAGGCGGGCCGATGCCAGGGATTTTACTACCTTTGCCGCCTCAAACCGACCGAAAGATGAAAAAACGCATCACCGAACAGGACTACCTCAAAGCTCACCGCAAGGCGAGCCGGGAAGAGGAGATCGCACGGCACGGCCGTCCGGTGGGACAGAGCCGGGTACACCGCTCGAAAAAAGCTTACGACCGTAAAAAGACGAAGGCAGGCCTCAAACGCCTGCCTTTCGATTTTATTCCGGCCCTTATGTTCCCACACTCACACTTACTCCGTTCCCTGCTCTCCTGTCATTCCTGCACGCCCCTGTTCGGCCGGGAAATATAGCGCCGCAACGGCGTAGGCACGACACAATAGACGAATTGCCCCCGGTTCCATGCATAACAGCGCTGGAACAGCAACAGTGCCACAGCAATGAAGACAGCCGCCCCGCAGGCGATCTGGACCGGCAGCCGGAACAAATCCTGCGGCGGTACAATCATCGGGATCAGTGCGACCGCTCCGACAGGCGCGAAATAACGGCCGACCCGTTCGAACATCACGAACAAACAGGCACACACCGCCAGCGCAACGACACTTTCGGGCCATCCGAGCCGCACATGGCACGCCCACTCCAAAAGGGTTCCCGCCGAAGCCCCGGCCACCAGCATCAGCCACACCTGCACGGGACGGTTGCGAAACCCGGATTTAGAATTCGCAAACTCAACGAACGTAACGACCAACGGGGGCAGAATGCAATACCGGTATCCGGCCGAAAGCGGCAGCGCCGCAACGGCCAGTACCGCCAGCAACAGCCACACCCACCGCACGCCGTCGCGACGCCAGCTCCACTCCGGCCGGTCGTAGTACACCTCGGGGCGCAGGCCGCCGCGCTCCATCGCCCGCTGCCCGGCAACGACGATCAGCGACATCGCCGTCACCGCCGCGGGATAGACCCAGCTTTCGGTGTGCAACAGCACGGGCAACATACAGGCCGACACGAGCGGTACCAGCGTCGTGCGCGACAGCGACAGGCACCCCGCGGCAAACGCGAAAGCCAGCGCGAGGTTAGCCGCCAACGGCCACGGCGACCAGCGCACGATACAGACGCCCGCCACGGCCCCGGCACCCATCAGCAGCACCAACTGCAGCCGGGTGACATTCCACACGCGTTTCGGCGCGATCCACATGCCGATGGCCAGGGCCGCCATCTCGGGGAAGATCACCTCGCGCTCGCCCGTCCGGTCGGCCACACCGACCATCAGCACGACCACCGCCATCGCCGACAGGTAGCGCCAGCGCCGGGGCCGGTCGGCAAACAATCCCCGGCGCGAACCGGTATGTTCCTGTTTTTCCAATTTGTTTTCCCAATTACGATACTCCTGCTGTCAGTGCGGAACTCCTTCTATATTCTATGCACGGGACCTCCAATGCGGCGATCCCGCCGTACCGCCGTTATTCACCTTTTCCGGCAAATGCAGTCCGCCAGATGATCGTCGATAAACCCCGCAGCCTGCAAGTGGGCGTAACAAATCGTAGTTCCGAAGAATTTAAATCCCCGTTTTTTCATATCCTTGCTCATCGCATCGGATTCGGGGGACGATGCCGGAATCTCGGCCAAAGACTTAAACGTGTTGACAATCGGCTTTCCGTCGGGAAAGAATGACAGCGTGTAGTCATAAAAACTACCGAACTCCTTCTGCACGGCGAGGAACAGCCTTGCATTCGCGATCGTCGATCTGATTTTCAGGCGGTTTTTCACAATGCCATCGAACTGCATCAACCGTTCGACATCCTCGTCGGTCATTTGCGCCACCCGCCCGGCATCGAAATCACAAAAGGCTTTGCGGTATCCCTCACGCTTCCTGAGGATAGTGATCCAACTCAGCCCGGCCTGGGCGCTCTCCAGCACAAGAAACTCGAACAGCGTCTTGTCGTCGGTCACCAATTTTCCCCACTCCCGGTCATGGTATTCCACATACAGCCGGTCGGTTCCGCACCAACCGCAGCGCCCGTTTATTATATCCTGCATAATCACAACATTTGCCATACGCTGCAAAGATAACGTTTTACAAGGGCGGAGCAAACCAGAAATATCTTGCGGTTCCACAAGCAAGCACGCCGGATCGAACGGAAGCTTCCACCGGGATCGGCACCCGCTTTCCAAAATAAAATGTTAAATTTGAAATAATCCGTTCCCGAGCCGGCTTTCCCGCTACGACAGGCCGGCCATGCCAGGATTCGGAATGCATCCGCATTATGATCAATTACGCACTACATACCCGGCTCAAAGGCGCAATCGTGCTGACCGACGCCTTCCATGCCGACCCGGCCCTCGGGCGGGACCGCAGCCTTTACAAATTCATCTGGGTGCGCAGCGGCACGCTGCGCCTGGAGATCGACCATGTAGAGACGACGCTCGAAGCCGGGGAAGTGGTTCCGCTCACACCGCTGCACCGCATCGCGGTACGCGAGGTCGCGGGCGACTACCTGACGCTGCTGTTCAACAGCAATTTCTATTGCATTTACGGCCACGACGACGAAGTATCCTGCAACGGGCTGCTTTTCAACGGCGGCCCGGAAACGGTACGGCTGCGGCCCGATGCGGCGCGAACGGCCGCACTGTACGAAATCGCAGACAAGCTGGCAGGCGAGTACGCGATCGAAGACAGCCTGCGCGAAGAGATGCTGCGCATCCTGCTCAAGCGCTTCATCATCACCTGCACCCGGCTGGCGCGGGAACGGTTCGCCGTAGCGCCCGGAAAGGAGAAGGCTTTCGACATCGTGCGGCAGTACTATGTGCTGGTGGACGAACATTTCCGCGAAAAGAAGCAGGTGCAGGAGTACGCCGACCTGCTGAACCGCTCCCCGAAAACGCTGTCCAACCTCTTCGCCGCCTACGGACTCCCCTCGCCGCTGCGGGTGATCCACGAACGGACCGGCGCCGAAGCCCAACGGCTGCTGCTCCACACCTCCAAAAGTGCAAAGGAGATCGCCGCGTTGCTCGGATTCGAGGATACCGCCGCATTCAGCCGTTTTTTCAAAAAGACAGCGGGCGAAAGCATCACCGGTTACCGCAGGAAGAACAAACATGCGGCACCCACATCCCAAGCCCGATAAGAACCCGGAGAGGAAAAACAGGACTGAGGCAGACAGGAAAGGCAAACGGATCCTTTCCCGCCAACGGGAATAATCGCCAACTCTTCCGGCAGAATCGCCATTAACCGCCCGGGCCGGAAGCCCCAACTTTGCATCGTTGGAAAACCCGTAAAACTTACGACCATGAATGCAAATATTTCCCGCCTGTACGACAACCTGCTGCAACTGGCAGCCTCCTCGCAAACCCTGGGCATCAACCTGATCCGTGTGGCGATCCTGATCGTCTTCGTCTGGATCGGCGGACTCAAGTTCCAAAATTACGAAGCCGAAGGAATTGTCCCGTTCGTCGCCAACAGTCCCTTCATGAGTTTTTTCTACACGCAAAAAGCACCCGAGTACAAAAACTACAAACTCAAAGAGGGGGAATTCGACGCCGCCAAACACGAATGGCACGTCCGGAACAACACCTACGGTTTTTCGCACGGGCTCGGCATCCTGATCATGGCGATCGGCGTGTTGGTCTTCCTGGGCATTTTCAGTGCGCGCATCGGCCTGGCAGGCGCGATCCTTGCTGTGATTATGACCGTCGGCACACTCTCGTTCCTCGTCACGACACCCGAAGTGTGGGTTCCCGACCTGGGCAGCGGCGAAGCGGGCTTCCCGTTGTTGTCGGGAGCCGGACGGCTCGTGGTCAAGGACACGGTTATCCTCGCCGGGGCACTCGTCGCTCTTTCGGATTCGGCCCGGCGCATCCTGCGGAAAAGGAACGCAGACGGGATACAAAACCGTTAACCCGGAAAGAGCGCCCGGCACGATACCCCGCGCCCCGCGTGACGAACCGGCGATCCGAAAGAGTATGATATCCGGAAATGCACGGTACTGTATATGTACTTCATCGAGGAGATCGAAGCCAAGTACGACAGATCCCCTGCTAACGTACAAATAGGCGGAGCGGCCGACAGGAAAGCTGATTACACAGGTAAAACCATCAAACCGCAATACACTATGAAAACCTACGACGCAATCATCATCGGTTTCGGCAAGGGCGGCAAAACGCTCGCAGCCGACCTCGGGGCACGCGGCTGGCAGGTAGCCGTTATCGAACAATCCGACCAAATGTACGGGGGAACCTGCATCAACGTGGGGTGCATTCCGACCAAAACCCTCGTGCACCAGGCCAAGTTGGCCACCTACCGTCCGGAACTGACTTTCGGACAGCGGAGCGAACACTACCGCCGCGCGATCCGGCGAAAAGAGGAGGTCACGGCGTTGCTGCGGGACAAAAACTACCGCAACCTCGCAGACAAACCGAATATTACCGTCTATACCGGCACCGGCTCGTTCGCCGGGCCGGACGAGGTGGATGTGACGTTTACGGCCGACTATCCGGACCGCCGGGACGCCGGAACGGATCCGGGGACTGCCGGCAGTACAAACGCTACGAGCGGCACGGCAACGGCAAAAATCCCGGCCGGAACCGCTGCGGGCGGATACACCAAAGGCGAAAAGCTGCGCCTGAAAGCGGACCGCATCTTCATCAATACCGGTGCGGAGACGGTTATCCCGCCCATTGCAGGGGTGCGCGAAAGCGACCGGGTCTATACCAGCACGTCGATCATGGAGCTGGAAGAGCTGCCGAAACGGTTGGTGATCGTGGGCGGCGGTTACATCGGGCTGGAGTTCGCGTCGATGTACGCCGAATTCGGTTCGCAGGTGACCGTGCTGGAGAGTTATCCCGAGCTGATCCCGCGCGAAGACCGCGATATCGCGGCCAGCGTCCGCGCAACGCTCGAGAAGCGCGGGGTGACGTTCCGCCTCAACACGCAGGTGGAATCGGTCCAAGACGGCAAGACATGCGCCTACGTGACCGTCCGCGACAGTGGCAACGGTGCCGGGAGCACAGGCAACCGCAATACAAACAACCCGACCGGCAGCGGCACCGACGGCAGCCGCCAGGTGCTCGAAGCGGAAGCCGTACTGCTCGCTACGGGACGGAAGCCGAACACCGCGGGACTGAACCTCGAAGCGGCAGGCATCCGTACCGACCCGCGCGGTTCCGTCATGGTGGACGACCGCCTGCAGACGACCAACCCGAAAGTATGGGCGCTGGGCGATGTGAAGGGCGGCCTGCAATTCACTTACATTTCACTCGACGACTACCGGATCGTTCGCGACGAGCTGTTCGGCACCGGCGAACGCAAAACGCAGGACCGACTGCCGGTAGCCTACGCGGTATTTACCGACCCGCCGCTTTCGCGCATCGGAATCAACGAAGAGGAGGCGCGCCGCAAGGGTCTGGACGTCCGCGTCAATTCGATCCCCGTCGCATCGATCCCGCGCATGCACACGATCGGGGAAACCGAAGGAGTGCTCAAGGCCGTAATCGATGCCAGGACGGACGAAATTCTCGGCTGCACGCTCTTCGCACCCGAATCCAGCGAGGTGATCAACACGGTCGCCCTTGCGATGAAAAACGGGAACAAAGCGTCCCTGCTGCGCGACATGATTTTTACCCACCCGAGCATGAGCGAAGCGCTCAACGACCTGTTCAAATAATCCGGAGCCAAATCCGGCGGCCAGCCCCCGTAAGCGGCCCCGGGCGTCCGAGGCCCGCGGCTTCGTGCGCGGGAGGCGGTATCCACGGTACTTCCGGGGAAGATTTCCGGGGACGACATTGCAATTCCGGCCGGGAAACATTACCTTTATGAGAACACACGCGGACAGCGGAGCAAAAAAACAACGGCACAATATTCGCACGCTTCCCCGCAGGCAAATCAAAATCATCTTACCATGAAATCACTTCAGGATACTTTCAAACTGAGTAACGGCGTCGAAATTCCGTGCGTCGGTTTCGGCACGTTCCGCACCCCGAACGGCGAAGTGGCCGTCCGCGCGGTCAAAGAGGCCATCGCCGCAGGCTACCGCCACATCGACACCGCCGCCGTTTACGGCAACGAACGGAGCGTCGGCGCCGCGGTACGCGAAAGCGGCATCGACCGCAAGAATATTTTCATCACCAGCAAACTGTGGAACAGCGACCAGGGCTTCGATTCGACGCTGCGCGCGTTCGACAAAACGATGCAGGCGCTCGGGACCGACTACCTCGACCTGTACCTGATCCATTGGCCGATCGCCAAAGGGCACGACGGGGACTGGGATAAGATGAACCGCGAAACCTGGCGCGCGATGGAACGGCTCTGCCTCGAAGGGCGCATCCGTTCCATCGGCGTGAGCAACTTCAAGGTGCGGCACCTGACGCGCCTGATCGAACAGGCCGACATCGTTCCGATGGTCAACCAAATCGAACTGCACCCCGGACTGAACCAGGACGAAACGGTCTCCTACTGCAAAGAGCAGCATATCCTCGTCGAAGCGTGGGGGCCGCTCGCACAGGGCAAAATCTTCGGCAACGCCGAAATGCAGGCGATCGCCGACCGCTACGGCAAAAACATCGCACAGATCGCGCTGCGCTGGATCCTTCAGCGGGGCATCCTGCCGCTGCCCAAGTCGGTCACCCGGGAACGGATTGTCTCGAACGCGGAACTGTTCGATTTCTCGCTGAGTCCCGAAGACATGAAACTCATCGACCGAATCCGGTGCGAAGGATCGGGCTCCAATCCCGATACGTTCCGGATGTAGCCGCATAAGGTTCGGCGGAAAAAGCGGAAAAAAATCGAAAAACCCGAATCCGGAACAATCCCGGAAATCAAACGAGTTCCACACAGCACAAACAGCGAACGCAGGACGATTTTCCTGCGTTTGCTGTTTTATGCACAGGTTCAGCCAAACCGCATATTTTCAGGTATGCCAAGGCCCTCCGAAGCAAACTTAATCTCCGGACGGCTCGTCTGGTTCCGGCCAGATCAGCTTCGAGGTGTCATACCCCAGCCCGCGGGCTACGCCGAGCATCCGCGCACGCTGTTGCGGGGTGACCTCCGGCGTCCGCGACAGCAGCCACAGGTAGCGCAGGCTTCCGCCCGAAACCACCGCCAGCGAATAGTCGTCGTCGAGGTAAGCGATGCGGTACCTGCCCGGGACCAGCGGAAAAAAATAAACCTTCAGGTAGTTCTTTACCCGGGTCTGCACCGCATAGGCTTTCGCATCGCTCCAGCGCTTTTTCGCGAGATCGTACCCCCGGTTGACGACGCCGACCTTACCGTCGGGCCGCAGCGTATAGGTCGCCGTAATCCGTTCGAGCCCCCGCTCGAAACGGTGATCGAGCCGCGCGATCTCGTGCCAGCGGCCCAGATAACGGTTCACATCGAAATTTTCCATCGGTTCGACCGACACCTTGCGCCGGTTGCACCCGCAACAACATCCTGACATAATTTTTATTTTTAACATTTCTTTCAAAACCAGTATCCCGTCACAAACCGATCCGGAAACTCCGCAAACCGAAGTCCGGAAACGACTGCGACAAAAAACGTCCGGATCACTTTCCGAGCGGTGTCGACCGTTCCAGAAACCGTTCGATATTTTCTGCATCGAACGTAAAACCGGCCGCTGTCAACTTTTCGGGCACCGCACACTGGCCCGACAGCAGAACCTGCGCGGCCTCGCCATAAATCGCCCGCACGATCCAACCCGGCACGCCGACCCGCAGCGAAACACGATAATGGCGCGCAAGCGCACCGGTCAGTTCCGCATTGGTCAGGTGTTGCGGGGCAACCATGTTCACCGTACCGCGCACCGCAGCGTCCTCCAGCACGAAACCGATCGCGCGCACCAGATCCTCGAGCGCGATCCACGAGACGTTTTGGCTCCCGTCGCCGAGCCGTGCCGCGACGCCCATACGGAACGGGCGTGCGAGCCGCGGGAACGCTCCCCCGCCGGGTGAAAACACCACGCCGAAACGGGTAACGACGAGCCGTACGCCGGGCGGGACGCGCTGCGCCTCCTGTTCCCAGGCCGCGCAAAGATCCGACAGGAACCCGGTTCCTTTGCGCGCATCGGTTTCCTTATAACAGCCTTCGGCGGGATAATAGCCGACGGCGGAAGCCGACACCAACACGCCCGGCGGGGTTTCGAGCGCACCGATCGCCTCTACCAGCCGACGCGTCGGGCCGATACGGCTCGCATAAAGCTCCTCTTTATAGGTATCGCTCCAACGACGGTCGATCGGGGCTCCGGCAAGGTTAACCACGGCGCCGCACCCTTCGAGCGCAGCAACGAGACGGCCCATGGCCCCGTCCCAGGCCCGATCGCCGATCACCCCCGGTCCCGGAGCGGGAAAACCCGAAAAATAACCGCGCCCCAGCGGCACCACCTGATGTCCCTGCGCAGTAAGGTATCCCGCCAGGTGCGAGCCGATAAATCCCGATGCTCCGCTGATCGCTATTTTCATCGCCGTACGGTTTAACGTTTCGTTCGTGTCGTTCGCGTCATACGCTTTGTTCGTTTCAGGCGGTTCTTCCCCTCCCCCTCGCTTTCCGCCGTCCAGCTCCGGTGCAGTCCGTCCCGAGCAGTCAAGTACCGCCGAGCGCAATCCCGGCAAACAGTCCGTATACCGCAAGTTCAGGGCCGGACCGGTTCATACCTATTCACTGCCTGTTCGCGCAGTGCGAACGGAAAGGGCCCGAAATAAGCCGACGGGCACTGTATCTCGTTGTGATCTATTAGTATCCTCTCCATGCCTTTGCTTTCAAAACCGGTGCCGCAGAGCGCGACCGAGACAACTCTTTTTTGCACCGCCGCCGAAAAAAGGAACCGGCGTCCCCACGGGAACGCCGGTCCAACCAACACATTAACACAAATCAACAATAGTCCGTAGTAATTCCGGTCTCCTGTTTTTCTCTTCTTATCCGGCGGCAAGCGTACGCTTGCGGTTGCAGAACCGTTCGCACTGCATCGGAATATCGTAGCCGAGCATCGTACCGAGCATAAAATCCTCCTCCGGGGTCAGGCGGTTCAGCGGTTTGTCGATGAACATGCGCACCGCATCGAGGCAGGCCCGTTTGCCGAAATAGAGGTTCACCCGCTGTCCGTCTATATCCTGCGCGAGGTACTCAATCTGCTGCCGCCGAAGCCGTTCGGTCACCAATTCGGCGCAGGTGCGGCACATCGTGCAGAGGATCAGGTCACGCACCCCCTTTTTATATTCATAGATGTGGTGCATGAACATCTTCATCTCGCCGAAGCGGACAAAATCCTGGCTGTTCACAGCCCCTCTTTTTTCAAGGTTTCCACCCAGGCTGCGATGCGCTCCGCAGTACGGTCGTCCTCGTTGGTCTCGTCGAGGGCCAGCCCGACGAACTTGCCGTCGCGCACCGCCTCGGAACTGTCGAACGAATAGCCTGCGGTATCGCATGCGCCGATAAAACGGCAGCCGGTGCCCGAAAGGTCGTTGTAGAGGTGTCCCATCGCATCGCAAAAGGTATCGGGATAAGAACCCGAATCGCCGCAACCGAACAACCCCACGAGCTTACCCGAAAGGTTTTCATTTTTCAATTTTCCGATAAAATCGTACCAGTCGTCCTGCAGGTCGCCGGCCCCCCAGGTCGAAGAGCCCAGCAACAGGCAGTCGTACCCCTGGACGGCCGAAGGATCGGTATCTGCCACATTGTGGATGTCGTCCGGGGAAATGCGCAGCGCCGTGGCGATCTGCCCGGCAATATTCTCGGTCGTGCCGAGCGTGCTTCCGAAAAAGATTCCTGTTTTCATGGTTTCTGATTTTTGACAAAGGTAAATATCCGTACCGGGCGATGAAATCCCCATTTGTAGGGAAATCGTCCCGGGAGCATCCCCATTTCCGGTATTTGCCCTTCAGGACGGATGCAATTACCGTTCCAGCATCCCGAAACGAAAAGTCAGGCCCTTCCACACGGAACAGTGCGGGAATAGTGCGGGGTCACGCCTGAACGAAGGACGGGAAATGTAACCTCGTACGGCAAAAAGCATCAGGATCGGAAAATAGTAAGGCGGGGTTGCGGGAAACACAGCGAACAGCGGGCCGTCGCCCGCAAACCGGAATTCAATCCGTGATTCCGGCACCGCTCGTAAAACGGTACCGGCCCGAACCTTTCACCTCGTAAACCGCGTAGCGGTGAAACCTGTCTCCGGATATCCCGCCGTTTCCGGGCCGGACCTCAGCGGTTTCATCCACACGGACGAAAGAAACTCCGGCGGGATGCGAAAGCCGTACATCGGCCCGGGTCTGGCCATCGCCCAACGGCACCCAGACCGTCGCCGTGGAGCCGGCCGGGATGTCGGCCTCGAGCATAAACCCTCCCGCAGTGCGCTCCCAGCGAACCGATGCCTCGCCCCGGGAGGTGAGTTGCGCATACCGCGCCCACGTCAGGTCGCCCACGGGCCGGGGACGGAATACGATATGGCGGTAACCCGGACGTTCCGGATCGGATTCCATGCCCGCCACCCGGCGGTAGAGCCACGTAAGGCAGGCCCCGAACATCGGGTGGCAGTGCGAATTGCCACCGTCCCATTGCTCCCACATCGTCGTGGCCCCCTGTTCGATCCAATGTCCGAAACTCGGGAACGTGCGCTTGGTCATAATGCCGTAAGCGAGATCGTTCATCCCGTTGTCGCAGAGCACCTCCAGCAGGAACTGGGTGCCGTAAATGCCGGTATCGAGGTGGCCTCCGTTACGCCGGATGTTGTCGCGCAGTGCGGCGCAGACGCGGGGATACCGCTCCGGGGGCACGCCCATGTACAACGCGAAAACGTCGCCTCCGAAGGGACCGTAACTCCCTGTGCCCGGATCGTAAAAGCGCCCGTGAAACGCCCTGCGGACACGCTCCGCCAATGCGCCGTAACGCTGCGCCCCGGCCGAATCCCCGAGCACGCGGGCCGTGCGGGCCGCGATGTCGGCGCAACGCCAGTAATAGAACGTATGCACGAGCGTATCGGAGGGCAGTTTTCCCGGAGGACACCAGTCACCCAGGTTCATCCAGTAAACCGGTTCGCGGCCGTGCGGCGCCCGGGCATAGATCACGCCGTCCGCATCGGCCCAGCCGCCCAGGTAATCGACATAACCTTTCATGCCGTCGAGGTTGCGCGCGAGCATGTCGCGGTCGCCGTAATGCAGGTAAAACTCCCACGGCATGATGCAGATCGCCGCCCCCCAGGCCACACCG